>ENA-ORLX01000293-ORLX01000293.1-human-gut-metagenome-genome-assembly--contig:-NODE-293-length-11333-cov-4.25137_pt1 | contig 11333 bp, 9 predicted proteins | sample MGYA00243014_ERZ508843 | MGnify/ENA primary metagenome ERZ508843 (study PRJEB26277, sample SAMN04329788) | human gut metagenome | biome: human-associated habitat | host: Homo sapiens | place: USA... | reverse complement strand
GTATTCACGTGTGCCGGCCGGCTCCACTTTACCACCGTTAATATAAGACATGAACTGAGCACCATAGCAGAAACCCAAAATAGGATACTTTCCGCGAATGTCACTCAAATCGACTTTAAAGGCGCTTTCATCATACACCGAGAAAGGGCTTCCCGAAAGGATAACGCCGATTATGGACGGATCATTGTGTGGAAATTTGTTGTAAGGCACAATCTCGCAATAAGTATTCAGTTCGCGAACGCGACGGGCTATGAGCTGTGTGGTTTGTGAACCGAAGTCGAGAATAATGATCTTTTCTTGCATATATATTAAGATATGTAAATGATTTCGTGCCGCAAAGATACTCAGAAAAAATAAAAATCCGTCATGCTGTTGAGGCTTTTTATAATTGAATTGGAAAAACTTTGTTCTTCCTGCTCCCTTGTGGAAAAATATGCAAAAAAAAGATTGGAATGTTTAGGAAATGTCGGCTGGTATATAAATCACGGGCTGTCCGACAAGCATTTGAGGGCAGCCCGTTTTTTGTGTGGATAATATTTTATTTTTTGCCAGCCTGTTCCTTCAACAAGTCACGGATTTCTGTAAGTAATACCTCTTCCTTGCTAGGGGCAGGTGGGGCGGCGGGAGCAGGAACTTCTTCTTTCTTGCGATTCAGCTTGGCAAGTAATCTTATAAATAAGAATATAGAAAAAGCAATGATGATAAAGTCGAAAGTAGCTTGTAGGAAGTTGCCATAATTCAACGTTACGGCAGCTTTTTCAACTCCATCCACTACTTCGGCCGGCTTTAATTGTAGTTTCAAATCTGTAAAGTTCACGCCACCTACCAGCAATCCGATGGGAGGCATGATGACATCGGCCACAATGGAAGATACTATTTTACCGAAGGCTCCGCCGATGATGACACCGACTGCCATGTCAATGACGTTTCCGCGCATTGCGAACGCCTTAAAATCTTGCAAGAAGCTGCTTTTTCCCATTTTTTTTTATTTTAATATGAATTTATGTGCGAATATAAAAACAAATTCTTATTTTTGCACCGCGTTTAGGAAATAAATACTAAACGTTTAACAACATTCCAACGTAGAGTGTTTAAAAGCTATATTATAAAACCTTTAAAATTTAAACAAAATGATTAAAGTAGGTATTAACGGATTTGGTCGTATCGGCCGTTTTGTATTCCGTGCAGCTCAGAAAAGAAACGATATTCAGATCGTAGGTATCAATGACCTTTGCCCGGTTGATTACTTAGCATATATGTTGAAGTATGACACTATGCACGGACAATTTGACGGTACTATCGAAGCTGACGTAGAAAATAGCAAATTGATCGTGAACGGCAATGCAATCCGCGTAACAGCTGAAAGAAATCCGGCTGACTTGAAGTGGGATGCAATCGGTGCTGAATACGTAGTTGAATCTACTGGTTTGTTCTTGACTAAAGAAAAAGCTCAGGCTCATATTGAAGCTGGTGCTAAATATGTAGTTATGTCAGCTCCTTCTAAAGATGATACTCCGATGTTCGTTTGCGGTGTAAACGAAAAGACTTATGTTAAAGGTACTCAGTTCGTTTCTAACGCTTCTTGTACTACTAACTGTTTGGCTCCTATCGCTAAGGTATTGAATGACAAATGGGGTATCACTGACGGTTTGATGACTACAGTTCACTCTACAACAGCTACTCAGAAAACAGTTGACGGTCCTTCTATGAAAGACTGGAGAGGTGGTCGTGCTGCTGCAGGCAACATCATTCCTTCTTCTACTGGTGCTGCTAAGGCTGTAGGTAAAGTTATTCCGGCTTTGAACGGTAAACTGACTGGTATGTCTATGCGTGTTCCGACTTTGGACGTTTCTGTAGTTGACTTGACAGTTAACTTGGCTAAACCGGCTACATATGCTGAAATCTGTGCAGCTATGAAAGAAGCTTCTGAAGGTGAATTGGCTGGCGTATTGGGTTACACTGAAGATGCAGTTGTTTCTTCTGACTTCTTGGGTGATACTCGTACTTCTATCTTCGATGCTAAAGCTGGTATCGCTTTGACTGATACTTTTGTTAAGGTGGTTTCTTGGTATGACAACGAAATCGGTTACTCTAACAAAGTATTGGATTTGATTGCTCACATGGCTTCTGTAAACTGCTAATCAGTTAAAAACCATATAGCGAAAGCCGTCTGAAGTAATTCGGACGGCTTTTTTTTATGTAGTTTTGCGTGCTAAGTTGCACATTTTCGTTATCTTTGTGCGACTGTTACAAAAACTTAGGATGGAAAAGTACGATTTGATAACGATATTAGGACCTACCGCTTCAGGAAAGACTCCTTTGGCAGCGGCTTTAGCTTACAAGTCGGATACCGAAATTATCAGTGGAGATAGCCGGCAGGTATATCGCCGGATGGATTTAGGTACGGGAAAGGATTTGGAAGACTATGTCGTGAATGGACAGCAAATACCTTACCATCTGATAGACATTGTAGACCCCGGATATAAATATAATGTATTTGAATTTCAACGTGATTTTTTGAATGCTTATGATCAAGTGAGATGGAAAGACAAACTTCCTATATTATGCGGAGGTACGGGGATGTATCTTGAATCCGTGTTGAAGGGATATAGGCTGCTTCCTGTTCCAGAGAATCCCAAACTTAGGGACTCGTTAGCAGATAAATCATTAGCGGAACTCACCCGGTTGTTGTCAACTTACAGGAAACTTCATAACTCTACGGACGTAGATACTGTAAAGCGGGCTATCCGGGCCATTGAAATAGAAGAGTATTACAAGCACCAATCAGCGGAATACCGTGAGTTCCCGCAAATTCATAGTTTGATCATTGGAGTAGATATAGCTCGTGAGTTACGTCGTGAAAAAATATCCCACCGTTTGAAGCAGCGTTTGGATGAAGGGATGGTAAACGAAGTGAAGGCTTTGTTGGATAGTGGTATTTCTTCCGAGGATTTGATTTATTACGGATTGGAATATAAGTATTTGACTTTATATGTCTTGGGTAAACTTTCTTTCAATGAAATGTTTCATCAATTGGAAATAGCTATCCATCAATTTGCCAATCGGCAGATGACCTGGTTCCGGGGCAGGGAGCGGCGAGGGTTCACTATACATTGGCTGGATGCTTGCCTGCCTATGGAAGATAAGGTGGAAAAAATCATTAATTTGTTACACACTAAAAACTAAATGTTATGGCTGTAGAACCAAACAGATGGGGGATTATTTATAATCCGAAAGCCGGAAGCCGTAAGACTCAGAAGCGTTGGAATGAGATACGTAGCTATATGGAAAACCGTAAGGTGGTTTTTGACTACGTACAGTCCGAAGGTTTTGGATCGGTGGAACGACTCGCCCGTACCTTGGCTAATAATGGTTATCGAACCATTGTGATTGTAGGTGGAGACGGAGCGATCAATGATGCTATTAACGGTATTATGACTTCTATGGTGGAGGATAAGACAAATATCGCTTTTGGAATCATTCCTAATGGTATTGGTAATGACTTTGCCTAATATTGGGGGTTGGATGAAGATAATTATAAAGCAGCGGTAGATTGGATTATCAATCGTCGTCTGAGGAAAATTGATGTGGGGCGTTGTAATTATTTTGATGGAGAGAAGCACACCTCCCGCTATTTCCTGAATGCCATATATATAGGTTTAGGTGCGCGTATTGTACAGATCTCAGATGGTACCCGCCGTTTTTGGGGAATACGTGAGTTGTCTTTTGCCGCTTCCATGTTCCTGTTGCTGTTTGAACGTAAATTGTACCGTACACATCTTTGTATCAATGGCGAACATATTCGTGGACGTATCATGACGGTATGTGTGGGAAGTGCCCGTGGATACGGTTTGACACCTAGTGCAGTTCCTTATAATGGCTGGTTGGATGTGTCGGTTATTTATCGTCCGGAGTTAATTCAACTTTTCTCGGGTATGTGGATGCTGTTGCAGGGACGAATTTTAAATCATAAAATGGTGAATCGTTATCGTACTCGGAAAGTAAAAGTACTACGTGCGCAGAATGCTTCTGTCAGTTTGGACGGGCGTATTTTAGACCGCCATTTTCCTTTGGAAATTACGATCCAGCCGGAAGCTATAACTTTGATTATCCCTAATTAAAAACTATAGATATCCATTTCTTGCTTTAAGGATAGAGGCAGAGTAGATATCTCAATGAATAGACGTAAGATAATGACAATTTCAGATTTAAGAAAGACAGATAATTTCTTTTTACTGGCTGGTCCTTGTGTGATCGAAGGAGAGGAAATGGCTCTCCGAATAGCAGATCGTATTGTGAAAATAACAGATAAACTGGGTATTCCCTATGTGTTTAAAGGATCTTATCGTAAGGCTACCCGTTCCCGTTTGGATTCGTTTACAGGAAGAGGTGAGGACAAGGCCATGATAGGACATCGGAAAGTACGGGAACCTTTTGCAATGCCTGTGGTAACCGATATTCATAGTGCTGGAGAAGCTGCTATGGCCGCTGAATATGTGGATGTGTTGCAGATTCCTGCTTTCCTTTGTCGCCAGACTGATTTGCTGCTGGCGGCAGCTCATACCGGAAAGATTGTCAACATCAAGAAAGGACAATTTTTATCACCTGGCGCCATGCGTTTTGCTGCTGACAAAGTGGTGGAGGCGGGTAATGATCAGGTTATGCTGACCGAGCGGGGAACGACTTTCGGGTATCAGGATTTGATTGTAGATTATCGGGGTATTCCGGAAATGCAGACTTTAGGTTTTCCTGTAATTCTGGATGTGACACATTCTTTGCAACAACCTAATCAGACTGCCGGTGTGACAGGTGGTATGCCGCAGCTTATTGAAACGGTAGCCAAGGCTGGCATAGCGGTAGGAGTGGACGGTTTGTTTATGGAAACCCACGAAGACCCTTCTGTCGCTAAGAGTGACGGAGCGAATATGTTGAAACTGGATTTGCTGGAAGGGCTATTGACCAAACTGGTAAGAATCCGCCAAGTGTTATAAATGTTATTCGTTGGGGATTCACAGGTAAGATGGGTTAATTTATTTGGACTATGGGGCAACTTGCATGAATAGTATAAAATAAGGTCGGTTTTTGCAGTAGAAACCGGCCTTACCTTTCTTTCTCCGTCAAAACAGAAAAAAGAATAGAAGCAGATGTGGATTATTTTTTTAGAATATAAGCCTTCATGCGGGCTATATCATTTAAGTAATCTTGCAAATCTTGTTCATGGTCTTCTTCTTCTGCCATAATATGTTTGGCAATATCACAAGTGGTGAAGTCAATTCCGTTTGTGAATTCTGCAATTTGCTGATAGCGGTAGATGGCACAACGTTCGGATTCTACATTTTGTTTCAACAAGATTTCCGAACCGAAATCTACGGGCGCATCATATTTGCAGCGAGCTAAATCAAACCATTGTTTAGGGTCAAGTACGGGTACGCCTTCCAATTCAATGATACGGTCGGCCAATAATTTTGCATGGTTATATTCCTCGGCTGCATGTTCTTGAAACTCGCGTTGTACATCACCGCGCATAGCGCCTTCTACTACGAATGAACCTACCCAGTATTGGTAGAAAGCCAACCATTCTTCGGACAGAGCTGCATTCAGCTGAGCCAATAAGTCCACAATGTCAATTTTATCCTTCAGGATATTCACAGATTCTTTAGCCATAATGTAAAGTTTAAGTTAGTGTTTATTATTATTTAGTCCACAGCGGGTATAGTCATGTCGTCTAACACACCTATGCCTTCCTGATCTACATCTTTTTTTACGTCAGAACTGGTATAAAGCCAGATACCGAATCCCAGCACAAATAAAATAAGGAGGATGATTCCCCATAATTTACCTTTACTCATAGTTTCTTGGTTTTAGTTTCTTTAATAACAGCTGGTGCTGAAAAAGGTTTTGTAAGTAGAGAAAAAAACAGGCGTCTGTTATGGAAAAACGGACGCCTGTGTGTGTGAAGTATGAATTGATATTAGATTTTATCCTATTTTGCTGATTTTTTTTAGTTTCTCTTCATCAATGATTTTAATTTTTCTACCGTCGATGGTAATCAGTTTTTCAGTTGCAAAGTTAGAAAGCGTACGGATTGCGTTCGAAGTAGTCATATTTGATAAGTTTGCCAAATCTTCTCGTGAAAGGTAAATGCTTAGTGTAGATTCATCTTCTTCTACTCCATAAGTATCTTTCAAAAATAACAGAGATTCCGCCAATCGTCCACGAATATGTTTTTGCGTAAGATTTACGGTTCTTTCATCAGAAATTCCCAAATCTATAGAAAGTTGGCGGATAAAGAACAAAGCTAATTCAGAGTTGTCTTTTATCAGTTTCATAATGGCCGGCATGGGAATAAGGCAGATAGTGCAAGGCTCGAAAGCGGAAGCAGCTGTCACGAAGTTCCCTTCGGCAAAAAAAGCTCGGTATGCGAAATATTCTTTCGTCTTTAATACGCGGATAATCTGGCTACGTCCTCCCACACCTTCTTTGTAGATTTTTACTTTTCCACTAAGAAGACACATAAGGTGCATCGGAGTTTCTCCTTCGCAGTATATCGTCTCATTCTTTTTATACTTCTGTATCGTAAAGTTCTGAGCCAAGAACTCTCTTTGTTCCTGTGTTAAAGGTTGCCATAAGTCTGGTATACTTTCAGCAATCTCAGTTTCTGATAATTCTTTTCTAACCATAAACGTGCTATAAAACCGTGTTATAGAGCACAAATATAAGAAGAAAAAATAAAAGGACGAAGTAATCAGAAGAAAAAAGAAAGATATATTATTAATTTATCTTCAAAAAATAACAAAAGGATAGGTTCTTATCTCCTATCCTTTCTTTTTTTGTGAAATCTTATTTGGTGAACAGTAATTCACGATATTTAGGTAATGGCCAAATCTCATCGTCTATTTCTAGTTCCAAATGGTCAATATGGTCGCGGATTTCTTCCAGATATGGACGCACTTGTTCCTCGTAACTGAAGGCTTTCTCTACTTGGCTTCCCAAATGATTTGCTACTTTTCGGGCTTCTGTCATGTTGTGCACGGCTTTTTTAATAGCAAGTATGCGGTTTTGAATTTCACGTACCAAATTCTTCCGGTCTTCGGTCAGCTCTTCGTATTCTTCGGTGGAGAATATCTCTTTCAGACCACGAAGATTTTCTAATAGTCTGTTCTGATAAATTACAGCTGTGGGAACAATATGATTGATAGCTAGATCGCCTAGTACACGACTTTCAATCTGGACCTTTTTAGTAAACTTTTCCAGTTCCACTTCTATACGACAGAACAATTCATTTTCATTGAATATTTTTTCGCCTATCAGTACTGCACGAGATTGCTCATCGTTGAACTTCAGGATGGCTTCGGGTACATGGCAGATATTGGTCAATCCGCGTCGCGCGGCTTCTGCTTTCCATTCTTCCGAGTAGCCGTCACCTTCAAAACGGATGTTTTGTGAAGCGATGATGGTTTCTTTTAATACCTTATACAGAGCTTCTTCCTGTTCCATCCCTCCGTTTACTAATTTATCTATCTGGGTCTTGAACTCATTCAACTGGTGTGCCATAGCGGCATTGATCACAATCATTGATGCGGCACAGTTGGCAGATGAGCCTGCAGCACGGAATTCAAAACGGTTTCCGGTGAAGGCAAAAGGAGAGGTACGGTTACGGTCTGTATTGTCTTGCAATATGGCAGGTATGCGCCCGATACCCAATTGCAATGCTTTCTTTTCATCAGGGGTCAGTTCGGCGTCATTCAGACGTGCCACTACTTCGTCCAACATATGGGAAAGATGACGTCCTAGGAAAATAGACAGAATAGCGGGGGGGGCTTCATTTGCTCCCAGGCGATGGCTGTTTCCGGCACTGACAATAGAGGCACGTAGTAAATCTTGGTTTTTATAGACCATCATCAATACGTTGACTATGAAAGTCAGGAAAAGCATATTTCCTTCCGCAGTCTTGGCAGGAGAGAACAAATTGATACCTGTGTCTGTACAAAGTGACCAGTTGTTGTGTTTGCCCGATCCGTTTACTCCTTTGAATGGTTTTTCGTGGAGCAGTACAGTAAAATTGTGTTTGGAAGCGATACGTTTCATCAGGTCCATTACCAGCTGGTTATGGTCGTTGGCCAGATTTACATCTTCAAAAATAGGAGCTAGCTCAAATTGGTTGGGAGCCACTTCGTTATGCCGTGTTTTTACCGGAATCCCTAGTTTGTGACATTCCAGTTCCAATTCTTTCATAAAACTGGTTACACGTGGAGGGATGGAACCGAAGTAGTGGTCGTCTAGCTGCTGGTCCTTGGCAGACGAGTGTCCCATCAAGGTGCGTCCGGTCAGGCAAAGATCCGGACGTGCATTATATAGTGCGGTATCCACTAAAAAGTATTCTTGTTCCCAACCCAGATTGGCGAATACGCGTTTTACGTTTGGATCGAACATTCTGCAAACCTCAGTTGCCGCTTTGTCTACAGCACCTAATGCCTTCAACAAAGGAGTTTTATAGTCGAGTGCTTCGCCTGTATAAGAGATGAAGATAGTAGGAATACAAAGTGTGCTGTCTACAATGAAAGCCGGAGAAGAAACATCCCATGCCGTATAGCCACGTGCTTCAAATGTGTTCCGGATACCGCCGTTGGGAAAACAGGACGCATCCGGTTCCTGTTGGATAAGCAGCTTGCCCGAGAAGCGTTCTATAACATTACCGTCATCACCGAATTCAATAAAGCCGTCGTGCTTTTCGGCAGTTCCGTCAGTCAGAGGCTGGAACCAATGAGTGTAGTGGGTAACATTAAAGGTCTTTGCCCAATTCTTCATGCCATTGGCTATCATGTCGGCCATTTCACGATTGATAGGGGTACCTTTCTCGATTGCGTTTATTACTGCTTTATAAGCCTCACTAGGCAGATATTCCTGCATTTTTTTACGGTCGAATACGTGGTTGCCGTAATAATCAGCTAACTTTTCAGAGGGGTAGTCAACTTTAACGGGGCGTCTGTTGGCTAACTCCTGTAGAGCAAAAAATCTCATTTTGGACATGTTGTCTTTCTTTTACTGGTTGTTGGCTGCAAAAATACTGCTTTTTGATTAATAATTCGCTATATCGCTAATCATTTTTCATTTCTGTTAAGGATGTTAATTAAGTATTATCATGCGTCAGCCTGTTGGTTTTTGTTTATATTTGCTCTTCAAACAATGAAAAGAAAGTACATTGATGCACTATATACGGATTGTCAGGTTGATTATATTTTGTCTTTTGTTACCTTTAGCTGTTCAGGCTAAGAGGGAAAAGGTTGATATGCCCGACAAGCCGATGGTGTCCGATTCCATTCTTCAGTGTATTTTCCAGTTTTCGCCGTTCTATTCCCGTATCATTGATGAGTATAAGGCTGATTTATATATAAAAGGAAAAGTAAAGGTACATAAGCGCAATCACCTTATCCGCTATGTACCGTCCATGTTTCGTTTCGAAAAACACATCAATGATTACCTTATGGAATCTCTTAGTGAGCTGCATTATACGGCCCCTGATATATACGACCGTAAGATAAAAGCGGTATCCACTACATTTCCACGTAACAGGGGACAGATAACGGATGTGATGGATTATTTGAACATGAATATCTATTCTTCTTCATTGATGTCCGATAAACTTCTTTCTCCTTTGGATAAGAAATCTAGCAGATATTATCATTATTTATTGGATTCTATAGCCGGTCCTCCCGATTGCCAGCGGTATAAAATACTTATTATTCCCAAATTCCGTGGTACACAGTTGGTCAGTGGATATATGTGGGTTAGTGATCAGATATGGACTATTCGTGAACTTTATATTGAAGGCGTTTATGATGTGATCCGCTTCAAGGTCCGTGTCAAGATGGGAGAGGAGGGCGATGTGGAGTTTCTGCCGGTGCAGTTTGATTTGAATCTTGTTTTTAAGTTTATAGGTAACCATCTGGAAATGGATATGGGAGCCTGGTTGAAATACAATGAAATTAAATTTTATGAAGGAGCCGCCCGGCGTAAATCTCAAAAGAAGCATCGCCATGACCTGACGGAATCCTATAAGCTGACTTGTGATTCGGAACAGCTGATAACAGATAAGGAAAAGTTCAATGAGCTGCGTCCCATTCCGCTGTCCGCTTTGGAGGATTCTTTGTATAGAAGTTATGCTTTACGTCAGGATACGCTTTTACGCGTACCGAAAAAAAAGAAGAATGAACATTTGGAGTTTTGGGGGGAGTTGGGTGACATGCTTATCAGTAGTTACAATGTGAATTTGTCCAGTATGGGGAGTGTGCATTGTTCTCCACTTATTAATCCGGTGCTGTTGGATTATAGCCACAGCAGGGGCTTTTCGTATAAGCAGAAGTTTAAATACAGTCGGCTTTTTCATGATGGACGTATACTTAGAATCAGTCCGCAGATAGGTTATAATTTTACACATAAGGAACTTTATGTGAAAGCGGATGCCGATTGGCAATATTGGCCGGAAAAGCAGGCTAGTTTTGAGGTTAGTGTAGGTAACGGTAACCGCATATATAGTAGTGTCGTATTGGATCAGCTAAAGCAATTGCCCGATAGTACCTTTAATTTTGACCAATTGGAATTGGACTATTTCAAGGATGTGTATCTCAATCTGTTCCATAATATAGAAATAGTGAACGGCTTGTTTATTAAAGCAGGTGTTTCCGTACATTGGAGGTATCTGATAAATAATTCGAAAGTCATTCTTGAAAAGCCGTTGCCTGATAAGGATTGGGCTGCATTGCGAGGTATCAGATCAGAATACAATAGTTTTGCACCTCGTATACGTATTGAATGGACTCCCGGTATGTATTATTACATGAACGGTCGCCGGAAGATGAATGTAGGTTCCAGTATGCCTACTTTTATGCTGGATTATGAACGGGGCATTAAAGGTGTATTCAAGAGTACGGGTGCTCATGAACGTTGGGAGTTTGATATACAGCAAAACTTGAAACTGAGCGGAATCCGAAGTATCGGTTATCGCATTGGGGGGGGGATGTTTACCAAGCAGGAAGATATGTATTTCGTGGATTTTGCTAACTTTGCCCGTCGTAATCTTCCCGAAGGATGGAATGATGATATTGGTGGCACTTTCCAATTGCTGGACGGACGTTGGTATAACTCTTCACGTCAGTACTGGCGGGGGAATTTCACCTATGAGTCTCCTTTTATTCTCTTGAAACCTTTAAACCGTTGGCTGGGATTAGTCCAGCAGGAGCGTTTGTATGGTGGTATCCTGTTCATGCCACATCTTAATCCATATATCGAGTTGGGTTATGGCATCGGCACACATATATTTGATGTGGGGGCTT
>ENA-ORLX01000292-ORLX01000292.1-human-gut-metagenome-genome-assembly--contig:-NODE-292-length-11343-cov-9.40122_pt1 | contig 11343 bp, 7 predicted proteins | sample MGYA00243014_ERZ508843 | MGnify/ENA primary metagenome ERZ508843 (study PRJEB26277, sample SAMN04329788) | human gut metagenome | biome: human-associated habitat | host: Homo sapiens | place: USA... | reverse complement strand
AGAAAAACCGTGTAACGAAAGTCACAACTGTAAAGGTGCCGTAAGGCGGAAAGGACACAAACATGAAGTACGATGAAAGAGCCTGCAAGTTCAACATGGATACCGGCTGCGTGGAGCTGCTGCTCCGGGATGGGCGCAAAATTTCCATCAACTGCACCGGTGTCGAGGATGCACTGGACGTGACCATGGCGCAGAGGTCAGAGTTAGATTATCTCATCTACAATGACCCGCTTGGCTATGCAGACTTGATTCTGAACGGCGAACCAGAGGAGTATCTGAAGAATGTGGCGGGAAGTCACGGATTAGAAGATTAAGCATAAAAGGGTATGCGGCTATAAACCGCATACCCTTTTACACTTTATCGCTTCCAGACCGCTGCGGCATTGGAACGTGACATCAGTTCTTCGACCGGGATTCCGGCTGGGCAGATGTCCTGGCACGCAAGAGATTTTCCGCAGCCTTCAAAATAAAGCTGACGATACGCATTTGCGAGTTCTGTCCGATGGGCAATATCCTGTTCTTCGTTCAGAATACGGTAAGCGTTGACGGGCAGAACAGCTCCAGCAAATTCACTGTTCGGGTCAAAGTTCGGGCAGACCTCCAAGCAGCAGCCACAGAGCAGACACTTAGCAGATCGATACCGCTGGCTGTGCGTATAGCTGGTCTGGAACGCATCTCCTTCCAGCCACAGCTTTGTCCGCTTCAGTGCTTCAAAGATCACGGAACGGTCTACGACCAGATCTTTCACCAGTGGGAATTTGCTCAAAGGCTCCAGAGTAACAACGCTTCCCTTACAGTCCCGCAGAAAAACGGAACAGGCAAGACGAGGCAGACCATTGATCCGCATGGCACAGGCACCGCACTTGCGTATCATGCAGCCGCATTCCCACGCAATGAGGGAAACGACCGTTCCGCTCTTTTCGCACAGAGGGCTGCGGTGATTCAGCTCGTTCAACACCGAAGCAATCGAGGTGTCCGCACTTCCCTCAAAGGAAAACTCCTGCCAGCAGGGTGAAGCCTGCGGGTTTTCCTGCCGTTTGATTCGGATGGTGTAGTTCATAAATCATGCCGCCTTTCGGGGATGGATTCAAAGCTGATGGCGATATGCTGCCCGTTCCAGTGTGCCACGGTGGTTTTGCAGTAAACGGCATCGTTGCGTTGGGGATAATCTGCCCGCCAGTGCGCACCCCGGCTTTCTTTTCGGGCGAGGGCACTTTCCAGCATGGCACAGCCCAGAAGCGGAAGGGTGCCAGACAGTTTGCGGATTTCCTGAATGCCCGCTTCCAATGTCTGTGCATCCCGCACGACACCGAGTGCGTTCAGCAGAATACGATTCATCTGCATTTGAGCGTCCGGGGAAAGTTCGGGCAGAAGGGATTCTTCGGCACAGGGCATATTGGGGGAACTGACTGTTTCTCGGCAGGCAGTTTCCGCAGCAATCTGTCCTCCATAGATCGCACCCAGAAGAGAATTTCCACCCAGACGGTTTGCGCCATGGTACTGAGCGCAGCATTCACCGGCAGCGTACAGATTCCGCATCGAAGTGCGGTGCCGCTCGTCCACCTGAATGCCTCCCATAAAGTAGTGGATACCCGGCAAAATCGGAATGGGTTCTTTGCGAATATCTTTGTGCAGATAGGTCTGACAATCATCCACCAGTCCGGCAAGTTTATGCTCCATGACTTCTTTAGGAAGCTCTGTCATATCAAGGAACACCTCATAGTCACGGCTGACCGTCCAGACTTCCCGCGCGGTGATGTCACGCGGCATCAGGTTGCCGAGTTCCGGATATTTTTCTTCCATGAAATACCACGGCTTCCCGTTCCGTAATGCAAACAGCCGCCCGCCCTCACCACGGGCGGCCTCACTCAGAAGCATCCGTTTTTCGCCCAGTTCGACCGTGGTAGGGTGGTACTGGATCATTTCAAGATTTGCCATCGGAACGCCCAGACGGAACAGTTCTGCGGTGACTTCTCCGGTATTGGCAAGAGAGCCGGTCGTATCACCGAATAAGCCATGCAGCCCGCCTGTGGCAATCAGGACGGCATCGCATACAAACCGCAGCAGTTCGCCAGTATAGGTGTCCTGCACTGTGCAGCCACCGCAGATGTTCCCGGAAAGCAGCAGGGTGCGGAACTTATGGTGTGGAAAGCGTTCGACCGTTCCTGCGCTTTCTTCCCGGCGCACAGCATCAATCAGAGCGGTCATTAGCTGCTTTCCCGTATCGCTTTGTGCAAAGGCCGTCCGCTTTTTCTTCTGTCCGCCAAAATTCCGCAGGTCGAGTTCATCGTCATCTGTCACGTTGAATTGTACTCCCAGATGGTGCAGGCTGCGCACCAGTTCGGACGCAGCCTGCGTCATCCCCCAGACTGCATTCGGGTCAGCAAGTCCGCAGGCAGCGGTCAGGGTATCTGTATAATGCTGCTCCGGGCTATCCTCCTCTCCCTTGGTATTCAAGGCTGCATTGATTCCGCCCTCTGCCATAACAGACTGCGCCCGCTCGGAGGCAAGGGAGGACACCAGCTTTACAGTCCAGCCGTTTTTCACAGCAGTCAAAGCAGCGGAAAGCCCTGCCAGCCCTGCACCCACGATCACCAAAGTGTGTTTCATACATTGTTCCACCCGATATAATATAGAATGATCGAACCGGCAGCAAACAGCACCAGTATAGAAAGAATCAGATAGAGGTCGCCGCGCTGCTCCTTATCCCGGACGATGCCCAGCGATACCAGAAGGGGTCGGAGATTGAGCAGAAGATGCACAAATACCGAAGCAACCAGTAAAAGCTGCGTCAGCAGCCGGACCGTTGTGAACGGAAACAGAATGTATACGCCGTCCTGCACTCTGCCGAACACGCCAATATGGAAAAAGAGCATGAGCAAAATAGCAAGCCCACTGGTGCGCCTTGCCCAGAACAGAGCATTCTGCTTTCCGTAGAGTTTTCCGCCGGACCGGGAAGCCCGGAATGTCTGTGCGGTCAGCAAAAGCCCAAGGACGGTGTGCGCCGCCAGAATGCCAACGCCGATCCATGCCAGAAACTTTCCTGCCCCGGAACTGATGCCCAGCAACATAAAACTGCCCATCAGCCCATGAAGCAGACAGATGAAAAGTAGCAGAACGGAGAGAATGGTGTTCAGTTTTCGCATGAGGGGTCCTCCATTTCTTCTGCGGAGAGCAGAAGGATGTCTGCATCCGGCAATGCTGTTGCATCAAGCGTATTTTCCGAAACCAGCAGCAGTTGATACCGCCCATTGATTGCACGGGAACGCAGCATGGTTTCGCTGTACTGCTTCAACGTGACATCTGCTCCGGCAGCAGTCAGGCGTTCACAAAGAGCCGTTGCATAGCAAAGCAAGGGATAGTCTGTTTCGCAGACCGAAAGCGTCATGTGCGGCAGTCCGGCATCGGAAAGGACTTCTGTCTCACCGGAAACAAATGCTTTCAGATCATTCCGGAAATCCGCATCGGAAAACGGTTCCAGCGCAGGGTTGATGCAGAACAGATAGTTGCCCTCCAGCGGTGCGGCCATCTGTGCGGCACGTTTCGCTTTCGGGGTCGCACCGGTCAGCCCATCCAGAATAGAGGGCGGCGAGTGCATAAATACGCCAAACGCGGCAAGAAATCCCAATGTCAGAACCAGAGTGATGAATTTTCCTTTCACAGGCAGACCTCTTTTATTTATTGCATGGTTGTTCAAATGAAAAATCTTCTGCGCAAAATACGGCAGTTGAGTAAACACTCAACTATATTGTATGCGAAATAAGGAGGCTGTCAAGGTCTGTTAGACGACAAATCGCAGGAAGCAGATGCTAACTTTTCCTCTTGACAACGGAGGAAAAGCAGATATAATATGATTGAACGGTTGTTCAACTACAAAACAAGGAGAACGTCTGATGTCAAATTCTTTATACACCTGTAATTGCGATGTGATCCATGAGGACATCGTGAACGATGTAAAAGGCAAAATGCAGCCGAAAGACGACTACATCCAGCTTGCATCGCTTTTCAAGCTGTTCGGAGATGGCACAAGAGTGCAGATCCTTCATGCTCTGGAACAGAGCGAGATGTGTGTATGCGACCTTGCGGTTCTGCTGGGCGTCACCAAATCGGCGATCTCTCACCAGCTGAAAGCACTCCGGCTTGCCGGACTGGTCAAATTCCGCAGAGAGGCCCAGATCGTGTATTATTCGCTGGCGGATGATCATGTAAAGGAGATCATCGACAAGGGATTTGAGCATTTAAGAGGATGATCGCGCAAGCGATTATCTTTTTGTCTTTTAAGTTGAGCGATTGAACAATTAAGAAAACGTAGTGGAGGTCAAAATGAAAAGAGTATTCATCCTGAAAGGTCTGGATTGTCCGAACTGCTCAGCAAAGATCGAGAAAGAAGTCGGTGAGCTGGATGGCGTGACTTCTTCGACCGTGAATCTGATGAACCAGACGCTGACTGTTCAGGCTGGAACATCGGTAGCTGCTTCCTTGCTGGATACCGTTACCACGATCGTACACAGCCATGAGCCGGATGTTGAAGTGTCGGAAAAGCAGCTGGAAGCGACTGCACCTGTCAAAAAGGATGAAAAAGCGGCGGTCTATAACGATGAGGATAAGAAGCGCACGATACGGCTTGCCGTGGGTGCTGTGGTCTATGCAATCGGTATGGCATTGACCGTATTCGCAAAGCTGCCGACTCTGGCGGAACTGGCGTTTCTGATTGTGGCGTATGTGATTCTTGGCTGGGATGTCGTATGGCAGGCAGTGAAAAATATCACCAGAGGACAGGTGTTTGACGAGCATTTCCTGATGAGTGTTTCCACGATCGGCGCATTTGCCATCGGGGAATACCCGGAAGCTGTTGCAGTTATGCTGTTCTATCAGGTCGGAGAGTTCTTCCAGTCGCTGGCGGTAAAGCGTTCCAGAAAGTCCATCTCTGACCTTATGGACATCTGTCCGGATTCGGCGACCGTTAAGCGGAATGGCGTATTGCAGGTCGTTTCTCCGGAAAGCGTTGCGGTGGGCGAGATCATCGTGGTAAAACCCGGTGAAAAAATCCCGCTGGATGGCATCGTTGTGGATGGCGAATCCATGCTGGACACCAAGGCACTGACCGGCGAATCTGTGCCGAGAAGCATCCGCAAAGGCGATGAAGCCCTGTCCGGCTGCATCAACCAGAGCGGTTTGCTGACGCTGAAAGTCACAAAGAGCTTCGGGGAATCCACGGTATCGAAGATCACTGACCTTGTGGAGAATGCTTCTGCAAGAAAAGCTCCCACCGAGAACTTCATCACGACCTTTGCACGATACTATACGCCGGTCGTTGTTGGAATGGCGGCTGTGTTGGCGATCATTCCGCCGCTCGTCCTTGGCGGCGGCTGGTCTGAGTGGTTGCGCAGAGGTTTTGTGTTCCTGATCGTTTCCTGCCCGTGTGCATTGGTCATTTCTATTCCCCTGACCTTCTTCGGCGGTATTGGTGCCGCATCCAAGCGCGGTGTGCTGGTAAAGGGCAGCAACTATCTGGAAGCACTGAACAAAGTGAGCGTGGTGGTCTTTGATAAGACCGGCACCTTAACAAAGGGTGTTTTTGAGGTCGCAAATATCATTCCGGCAGCCGGATACCAAAAAGAGCAGGTATTGGAGTATGAAAAGCGCAGCGGATATTTTGAGGGCAGCGGCTACCTTGTGTCCTGGTGTATCGGGCATTTGATTAGCCTTGCGGACGCGGCGACCTACAATGAGCAGTACCGAAAATGGAAGTATGATGATCTCCCCATTGTCCCGCAGGATTGGCAGTTTACCGTTGCCAGCGGCAAGGAGCAGCAGTTTTCCGTACTCAAAGACCTTATGCACCGCAGCGACGTTTCCGAGATTGTCAATGCGTGCGACAGCGGGCGCGAGGGAGAACTCATTTTTCGATTTGTCTACGAACAGGCAAATTGCAAAAAGCCCTTTTCCCGCCTTTGGATTAGCAGCATGGAAGAAAGCGCAATCCGCGAGGGCTTTTCAAACCTCAAAGACGGGCGCAGCTATGACGACCTCTATCAATCCGCGCTTTGCAGAGCAAAGGCAGATTGGCTTGTCGGGATTAACGCGACCCGCCTTTTCTCTATCCTCTATCACAAAACGCTGAATGTCGGCAGAGTGCAAACGCCCACCCTTACCATGCTGGTAAACCGCGACTATGCGATCAGCAGCTTTAAGAAAGAAAAATATCATGTTGTCCGTCTGAACGCGGGCGGTGTTTCGGCTTTGTCCGAAAGGCTGAACGACGAAGCGGCAGCGCAGCAGATGAAAGCGGCTTGCGAGAAATCGCAAGCCGTTTGTACTTCCCTCAAAAAAGAGAAAAAGACCGTTTCCCCGCCGAAGCTGTTTGACCTTACCGCGTTGCAGCGCGAAGCTAACCGCCTGTATGGATTTACGGCGAAACAGACCCTTGATTATGCGCAAGCCCTCTATGAAAAGCGGCTTTTGACCTATCCCCGCACCGACAGCAAATATATCACTTCCGATATGCAGGATAGCACAAAGGAACTCATTACCGGGCTTTGTTCGCTGCTTCCCTTTATGCGGGACGTGAAGCTGCAAGCAGACCTTACAAGGGTTTGCGACAACAGCAAAGTAACCGACCACCACGCTATTTTGCCGACAGCCGAGTTTTTGAAAGCGGGCTTTTCTTCCCTTGCCGACAGCGAAACAAAACTTATGACCCTTGTGTGCGCGAAGCTGCTTTGCGCCGCAGCCGCGCCCTATGAATATGAAGCGGTTACAGCGGCTATCTCTTGCGGAGGCTATACCTTTACCGCAAAGGGAAAGACGACGCTTTGCGAGGGGTGGTGCGAGATTGAAAAGCTGTCCCGCGCCGCGTCCGAGGAACAGGACGAGGACGCAGAGCCGGAAACCGTTTTGCCGCCGCTTGCCGAGGGGCAGACCTTTGACAATCCGGCAGCGGAGATCTCCGAGCGTTACACGCAGCCCCCGAAAGCATATACCGAAGATACGCTTCTGTCCGCTATGGAGAACGCGGGCAAGGAAGAAACGCCGGAGGACGCAGAGCGCAAAGGGTTAGGCACTACCGCGACGCGGGCGGGTATCATTGAAAAACTCATTAGCGCGGGTTTTGCCGAGCGCAAGGGCAAAAAGCTAATCCCCACAAAAGACGGGTATAACCTTGCCGCTATTCTGCCCGAAGTCCTTACGTCCCCGCAGCTTACGGCAGAATGGGAAACCCGCCTTACCGGGATTGCCAAAGGCAGCGACAGCCCGGACGACTTCATGCGCAGCATTGAGGAAATGACAGCGGGGCTTGTCAAAACCTATTCCGCGATTTCCGAAGATAAAGCGAAGCTGTTTACCCCGCAGCGGGAAGCAATCGGCACTTGTCCCCGTTGCGGCGCGGCGGTTTATGAGGGCAAGAAAAACTACTACTGTTCCGACAGGGCTTGCGGCTTTGTCATGTGGAAAAATGACTTGTTCTTTCAGCAGCGCAAAAAGACTTTCACAAAGGCGATTGCCGCCGCCCTTTTGAAAGACAGAAAGGTAAAAATCAAGGGTATGTACTCCACCAAAACAGGAAAGACCTTTGACGGGGTTGTGCTGCTTGCCGACACAGGCGGCAAGTATGTAAACTTCCGCGTCGAGCAGAACCGAAAATGATTAGGCTTGATGAAAAGCAGTATCGAGCCGTTAAGAAAATGACCCGCGCCGCGTGCGCCAACAACGATTGCGGGAACTGTCTGCTATTGGACGACGTGGATCCTTGCGTGTGTGCGCAGAGCATCTGCAATACGCTGTTATGCCGTTATTTCCGCGAAGCGGTTTTACCCGCAGACAGGCAGCTATGCGAACAGATCACCCGCAGCGGGGAAACCGATTTGAAGCGTTGCGCGGTATGCGGCAGCACATTTGCGGCGGGCAGCAATCGGGCGAAATACTGTCCCGATTGTGCGGCAAAGATACGCCGCAGACAGAAAGCGGAAAGCGAGAGAAACAGGCGTTTACGGATAAAAACAACTACATAGCAAGCACAGCAAACGAGTACCCGTTTGCGAGAAATGCCCGCGCTGCTCTATGGGAAGCGCGGGCATTTTGCTTGTTGGGATAGTCCCAAACCCTTAAAAATCGAGAAAGGACGAGATGAAACAATATGCCGTATTCTTCATACGACCATGACAAATTGGAAACCGCCGAAACCATGCGGATAGAACGCCGGATATATTTTGAAGCAAAGGACGGGGATATTGCCCCCTATGTTTCCTTGCCACCGGAGCAGCTACACGCCATGCGCGAGGAAAGCGCGGCAGCGGAACAGGCGATTTTTAACGATCTCTCAAGCCGCGCCGCCGCATGGGAGGAACAGGCGGGCAAAACGCTTTTGCTTGACAAAGCGATTGAATACACAAGGACAACCGTTGTGCAGCACACTTCTAACGAGTGGCAGAAAGGCGAATATGCCCGATATACCCGCAGCAACCGGGTATATCAGATGAACTACCACATTTACGAGAACACCCGTTACGACAGGGAGAAGCAGCAAAGCGTCCCTTACTCTTATTCTCTCACATGGGGCGTTTATACCAACAGCCCGAACAGAAACGGGCAAGCGAAGATTGCCGGACAGGACAGAAAGGTTTTTTCCGACAAGGCGGCTATGGAAAAGTATCTGAATGGACGTATCAAAGCATACGACCGTCTGTTTACGGAAATCTCCCCACCTATCCCGCAGGAGTACGCCGAGCATTTCAAAGTAAACGGTATGCTTTTACCGGGCTATACCATTGAGGGCGAGGAACCCCCGCAGCAGCAGCCACAGACGGCAGCTATCCCCGAAACTACCGGGCAGCAAAAGGAGCGTGAACATATGAGCGAACAGTTTTCTATTATGATAGGCAACCGCAGCCGCTTTGAAGCGGGCGACCCCGACGGTTATTGGCTGGATATGCCCGCCACAAAGGAGCAGCTTCACGAAGCCATGCAGAGCGTCGGCATTACCGCCGACAACCCGCAGGATTTTTCCATTCGCGGCTTTTCCGACGACCCGGAAAAACATATTGCCTTGCCTTATGACATGGTATGCGCCGCCAGCGTGGACGAACTCAATTTTCTTGCGGCGCGGATTGAGCAGCTGGACCCCGCCGAGATCGGCAAGCTGAACGCAGCCTTGCAGCAGAAAAACGGCTTTGAGAACATCGGACAGGTAATCGACTTCACCTACAACGTGGATTTTTACGTCCATATTCCCGAAGTACATACCTACCGCGATTTGGGCGACTACTACTTAAATCAATCCGGCATGGTACAAATGCCCGAAGAATGGAAAGGCGGGATTGACCTTGCCGCTTTTGGCAGGAACGCCGCCGAGCATGAAAAGGGCGCGTTTACTGAATATGGCTATATCGTCGAAAGCGGCGACGAGTGGGAGCGTCAGTTTGAGGGGCGCGAAGTGCCGGAGGAATACCGCATTATGAGTTACCCGCAGCAGGAGCGCGGCGAACAGGATAAAGTCTTTATGGACGCAGCCGAAGCGCAGCAGATAGAAACACCTACCGCCGAGCCGCCGCAGCCCCGCCCCGTCGTGCCGATTATCCTTTCTTCTGAAAAACCCGGCGACAAGGTAAAGGAGATCACCGCACGTCTGGAACAGGGCATACAGGCGGTTTTTGACAGCGACCGTTACAAAGAGTTTCTTACTGCCATGTCGAAGTTTCACGATTACAGCTTGAATAACACTATCCTAATTGCCATGCAGGGCGGCAATTTGGTAAAGGGCTATTCACAATGGCAGAAAGAGTTTGACCGCCATGTGAAAAGCGGTGAGAAAGGTATTAAAATCTTTGCCCCCGCGCCCTACAAGGTAAAAAAGCTGGTGGATAAAATCGACCCCGACACAAGAAAGCCCATACTTGACAGCGAGGGAAAGACGGTTAAGGAAGAAAAGGAAGTTACCGTTCCCGCCTTTAAGGTTGTAACCGTCTTTGACATTTCGCAGACCGAGGGTAAGGAGTTTCCCGACCTCTCCGTGAAACCGCTGCTTGCCGATGTGGAACAGTACGAGGACTTTTTCGCTGCCCTTGAAAAAGCGTCTCCCGTTCCGATTGCTTTTGAGCAGATCGGCGGCAGCGCAAACGGATATTTCAGTTTGACCGATAAGCGAATTGCTATCAAAGAGGGCGTGAGTGAGTTACAGGCGGTAAAGACCGCCATTCACGAAATCGCCCATGCGAAGCTGCATGACGTGGACTTAAACGCCCCGCTGGAGGAACAAAACCGCGTTGACCGACGCAGCCGCGAGGTACAGGCTGAAAGCGTTGCCTATACGGTGTGTCAGCATTTCGGGCTTGATACGTCGGATTACTCTTTCGGGTATGTTGCCGGGTGGAGCAGCGGCAAGGAAATGACCGAATTAAAAGCGTCCCTTGAAACGATACAGGCGACCGCAAAGGAACTCATTACCGAGATTGAGGGGCATTTTACCGAATTGCAGCAGCAGCGGCAAACCGAGCAGGAGCAGGAAGCGAAAACAAAAGAAACCTTGCTTCTCAACGGCAAGGAGGACAGCTACGGGATTTATCAGTTAGCCCGCAGAGAGGAAACTATGGATTTGCGATTTGAGCCTTTCGACCGTCTGCAAGCAACGGGGCATACCGTTGACCGGGCAAATTATGAACTCGTCTATACCGCGCCGCTTACAAAGGATATGACGCTTGGCGGCATTTGGGAAAAGTTTAATATCGACCACCCCGCCGATTTCAAGGGGCATAGCCTTTCCGTTTCCGACATTGTTGTGCTTCATCAGAACGGCGAGAATACCGCCCACTATGTAGACAGCATAGGTTTTCAGCAGGTGCCGGAGTTTTTACAGGAGCAAGCGCAGCAGACCCCCGTATTTGATAAGCTATCTCCCGAACAGCAGCAAGCCCTATCCGATACCGTAAAAGATACGCTGCAACTGCTTGTAGACGCAGACAATCGGATTTATGGCGACGTTACGGGCAAGACCCTTGAAGCAATCGCGGCGCAAGGATATTCCTACAAGGACGGGCAGATTGAAAAGCAGCAGCCGGAAGCGACCCCCGACAGCCTTTTGACGGGCGAAACCGTTAGAACGCCGAGGGGCAATTTTCATATTACCGATATGAGCAGCGAACAGATCGAAGCGGCGGGCTTTGGTTTTCACCATGCGTCGGAGGACGGGAAGTATCTTGTTATGGGGAATGGCACACAGGCGTTTGCCATAGCAGCCGAGCAGCCGCAGCGTGATAATCCCTTAAAGCACGTCGAGGACACCATAGAGCAAAACGACATCAATTTTGACGGGCTTAACAATAACACGCCGCAAACGCCTACCGGCGC
>ENA-ORLX01000291-ORLX01000291.1-human-gut-metagenome-genome-assembly--contig:-NODE-291-length-11385-cov-4.57961_pt1 | contig 11385 bp, 8 predicted proteins | sample MGYA00243014_ERZ508843 | MGnify/ENA primary metagenome ERZ508843 (study PRJEB26277, sample SAMN04329788) | human gut metagenome | biome: human-associated habitat | host: Homo sapiens | place: USA... | reverse complement strand
GTGCGCGGAGCGCGTGCTTTTTACGGCGGTATTGCAGCCATAGCTTGCCGTCCTCGCCGGTGTACAGGGTTTCCCGGGTGACGGTCACGGCATCGCTGTAGGCGACCCCGGTATAGCAGGCGAAGAGGAACAGGTCCCTTGCCAGACGGTGGGTCGTGCGGTGCGGGGCTATCTCCACGTCACGGATTTTCTCGAAGCTTTCACGGCACAGTGCCTTGGGAGTCTTGACGGTCTGTTTCGGGAGGACGTAGTGCTGGAACATGAACCGCTCGGAGTGTCCTTCCTGATAAGCCCTTTTGCACGTTTTCTTGAGAATTGCTAGGTAATGCCGTACAGTGTCCACGGCATACCCTTTCTCGTCAAGGATGAAATTCTCATAGTCGTGGATGAACTGTTCCGTAAGTTGCCCGAAGGCCAGGTCTTTCGTCTTGAATTTGGTTTCAATGAACTCGCGCATGGTACGGCAGGTAAAGTCGTATGCCGGATAGGTACCTTTTGCCCGGTCTATCCCGATACGGCTCTTCACCTCATCCCTGAGGGCATCCAGCATTTTCATCAGGGTCATCTGCGTTTTCATGCTGCCCTGGAAGGCATCCTTGACGGAAGCGGCATCAAAATCCCCCTTGCGCTCCAGAAGGGAATCGAAGGCGGCATTGATGTCAAGCAGCAGCTTGTCGATTTTCGCATTTGTCTCCACCGCCTCCCTGCTCTTGCCGTTCAGCCGGCTTTCACGGGGATTCCACAGCCCGGGAGTGCAGGAGAGCTTGCAGCTGAACTGCGCCATCGTCCGGTTCACGGTGATGCGTCCCATTATCGGAGCTTTGCCCGACTTGTCCAGTCCGCTCTTTTTGAGGTAGAGCAAAACCTTGAATTTTTCTACTTTCATACGCTTATAACTTTAGTTGCAAAATTACCTGTTTTATAAGCGTTCTTCGGCATGCAAAACAATGACAATCAGTGTAATATATCGGCGTTTTTAATTATCCGATTTGCTTCGCGTTACCTCGTTTCCTTTCGGTAACTGACCTGCTAACGGTTTGGTAACTGAACATCTTCAATAATCTCCACTTTCCTGCTTTTTTTATAAGTGGAAGAATATAGAAAAATGGTTAGTTTCCAGCGGATTACGTTATCCTTTCTTCTCGTTTCCGGTGCTCTGTTTGCCTATCTTATTCCACGTAAGACGAAGGATCTTTGGGATTGCTTCGCGTTGCGGAACATTCAGGACAAGGCATACGGAAATGGTCCTTTCTGCGCGGCAGGCTTTTCAGCCACCGCACATAGTCTGCATGTTCTTCGCGCGTCATATCCAGCTCTGTTTCAGGTTATCCCAGGTGGCACGTCCGTTGGGGCGCGGGGGTGCAGCGGCAGGAAGAGGAACTCCGCAATACGAACGTTCGCCGGTCAGCGGATTGTACGTTTCGTAGGGCGAGAGCGAAGTCGATTCATTCTGCATCCGGCTTCTTTCTTTCAGCTTTTCTTCCAGAAAAAGACGGGTGGGCCTTTCTCGGCGGATGTAGTTGGCGAAATAAGCTTCGGCTTCGGACACGGAAGTGATTCCTCCTGTGTTTCCTTGTGCCACGACATGTTTCTTGAACAGATCACGAATAAAAGAAAGATTGTTCAAAAAGAGTTCTTTCAAACCTGACATCATCCCCACAGCCTCCAGCCAACTCTGAGTAATGAAAGCTTCATTGATGCATTGTTCCCATCGGGGTATCGTTTCGGACAATTCGGAAAATCGGGGAAGTTTATCAACAGCAGCAACAGCAATTATTTCTTTTTCTTTGTTATTGTTGTTTTTCTTCTCTCCTCTATTCTTTTCTTCTCTTATAAAGCTTTGCTTAAAGCTTGCTTGCAAATTCTTTCCATAACACTCATTATCAACACTTTGAATCACATTTTTGACTGAATTTTCATTTGTATTTTTTGCAGTCGTATTTTTCATACTTTCCGCACTACTTTTCACGTTGCTTTCCGTGCTGTTTTCCTTGTAGATTTCCTTATTATAATCCGAATGGATTGGCTTGCTGCTCTCCATGCAGACAGTCTTGTTACTATCTACATTGCTGCTTTCCATATAAATTCTCTCCTTGCTATCCATACTGGGTGCACCACTGCTTTTCAGGTAGACTTCCTTGTTATTATCCATGCAAGGTACACCACCACTTTCCATGTAGGCTTCCCCGTTATTATCCACGCAGAACGCATCACCGCTTTTCATGTAGACTTCCCCGTTATTATCCATGCAGGACGTATCACCGTTTTTCATGTAGACTTCCCAGTTACAATCCACGCAAGGTGTATCTACGCTTTTCGTATAGATTTCCTCGTTACGATCCATGCAGGACGTGTCACCGTTTTTCCCTTCGTTGATTCTGCCCCTCCCTATTGCAGACGCTGTAGACGCAGTTGCTTTTGCAGATGCTTTCACCGTACTTTTCTTACTGCTTCTCCCTCCCTTACTGCCGGCAGCGGCACGTTGCTCGGAAAGTTTGCTCTGATATCCCATCACCTCGTCCAGATACAGACATCGGAAATACCCGTCCTCTGTAATGAGAAACAAATCGAAGTCCTTAATAAGATGTTGCAGATTTTCCACGGTAGCTCCCCACTGATCGGCCAGCAAATCCAGTTCGTTAAAATCATGTTTGTATTCCTGCTGTTTTCGCAGAAACAATATCGTTTCAAGATACAACCCCAGCCCCATGCATTTCATATCGGCATTCAGCTTCATCATTTTGTAATCCGACATCAAGCTGCAATTCAGCCGGATAAACTGCTCTGTATAATCCATTTCTTTTGTGTGTTAGTATAAATATAACGCAAAGGAACGCAAAATATAAATAGGGCGTTGCTCACAAAAACAAGCAATTGTTAATAAACATTTCCTATCTTTGCCGAGACATTTTGTAAGTAGCTATGTTTATGCTGTTTACAAATCATTATTTAATAATTTAATTTTTAGTAACATGAAAAAAATTTGAGATCATCAGCACTTGCATCGGTAATGCCGTGCGAAGAAGCGATTTAAACCCCAACAACTTGGAAGACAAAGGTGCGATAGGCCGGTCCACCGCCACCAAAATTCGAGACGGAAAGTTTGTGACTCCAAATTCTTACTTCAAACTGATGAAATGGATGGAAAAGGAGAAACCGGAGGTTTACAAAGAAGCCATGGAGCACATCCTGAAAGAACTGGGCAAGCTCAAAATGGAAGAGTAACCTCCCGGCTTCCCGGAAACGGGAATTTTCCCCGGTAAACGTGGGGAAACGGGAAACCGCCATAGAGCGCCTCTGTATGGAGACTGCCTCTATGGCGGTTTTTTACACCCAGGATGCATGGAGTTATAGTTATTTTATTTCCAACTATAAATCCTCCTTTTTACTCAAAAATTATTTTTCTTGTGACAGATAAATACAGAATTGCTGAATATTTACAACATTCACTTTGGGAAAATCTATATCTTTCAGCACATCATAATGATGGTCGTTGGTAACAATGTAGTGCGCATTGGCCGAAATGGCACAATCCACAAACTTATTGTCATCAGGATCGACTGTAATCAGATTAAAGTGATAGAATGGAGTTATCAATTCAACAAACGGACTGTTCAATATGGTTTTCACCACATATTCCGCCGTTTCATTGTCGGTAAGTCTTTGCAGAATTTCTATATATTCCTCCAATATTTCATTGGATACACAGAGCTTGTTCTTTCCGTCCACAAAGGATTGCCACAAGACATGGTAACGACTCCTTTGAGGAATGCTTTGAATAAGACAATTCGTATCAAGAACCAACTTAGCCATTGACGTTATTTTAATGAATGAATATCCATTTCAGCTATTTCATCCAGCTTTTTCTGGTCAAGAATTCCCTTATCCCAAAGTTCATCCAACTTTGTATTCATCCGTTTGGAATAATATTGAAAGAGCACCTCTTTCAATTCTTCCAGACCTTCCTGAGATTTATCGTAAGAAAACATTTCCAACAAATGCCTCTGTATGGGGTTGAATACTGTAGTTTCCATAATTATATCGGTTATAAATTCTATGCGAATATAGAATTTATAATGATAATATCCAAAATGTTTCTCATTAATTAACGCCTATGAAATACGACTCGATAAATCTTGCAACAATATCTCCCTTACACCCGATGTTCAAAATGTTGTAGAGTAAAATCTATTCCGGAGATCCTAATCGGATAATCTTTTTTATCATTTCAGATGGATTTTGAAGTAAATGCCACCGGAGAAGTATTTCCCGTTGTTCAGTTCGGCAATCAAGTTGATGTGGTCTTTCCAAAGCTGGTAGTGCGCCCCGATGTTCACTGTGCGGGCGTCATATTCGGCCATCAGATCCAAGCCGTTCAAAGCTTTCACTGCCAGATTGTCTTCCGGCAATAGGTTGAATTTGAAATTCACCCCCGAGGCAGGCCTTCTATAATGACGAAACCAGCATGCACGGAAATCCACTTATGCAGCGTGAACACCCAGCGTCCCTACCCCGGCGAAACTGAAATGCTTGGTTGCCGCCAGATAATATCGTGTAAAATGATTGTTCTGCATACCGTCCTCATCGAACTTAATGGCCCCACCACCGTATGCTTCATGCGAGGTGGGATCGTCCAGACCAAGGACTATCTGCGGAGTCCAGGGCTTCCACCAGCCTTCTTTCCACAACCGCAGGCGAGCATTGAAGGCACGGTCCTGATTGGTGTACTTTCCCCAAGACTGCTCCGGGAAATAAGTGGAGCCATGATTTGCATAATTGATGGTGCAGGTGTATCCCACTTCGAGCCAAGGAAAGATGGTTATGTTCAAATAATAATTGAATGTGTATTTTATCTCATTACTACTGATATACTGCAACGGAACAAGATGTAACACATTCCCTCCCGCCATAAATGTCTTGTCTTTTTGCATCTCGGCAGTGGGGGCATGAAGAAGTCCCGTTGTGCCGTATAGTGCCTGTGCCTGACTCTGTAACGAACTAATCGCAATAAGGCATACTAAAATTAATCGTATTTTTCTACACATTATTATGAGAATTCCATCTATCTTTGCTTCCATGAAACGTTTGCAAGCAATAATGTTATTAGTATTGAATGGGATGGTCTGGCTGGTGTCTTTCATTCTGCTCCTACCCGTTGTTTCCTTACATAGTTTATGGAAACTATGCAAAAGGATCTTTGTAAAGCCCCAATAATTGTTTGGCAAAATAATAAAAGAACTGAATATCATCTATAAAATAGCGTCTGAACAGTCGCTTGGGTTCTTTCAGGAAGCGATAGAACCATTCCATCGCCAAGATTTGGAATATTCTGGGAGCACGTTTTATGTTGCCGGCTTCGAAGTCGATGGTAGCGCCAAGAGCCATAAATAATTTCACACCGGACATACGGCTACGGTATTTTGCTATCCACTTTTCTTGCTTGGGTGCACCAGCACCAACCAACAATACAGTAGCTCCACTTTCATTGACAATATGTATCAGTTCTTCACACTCCTGTTCGTTCTTCTCGAAACCGTAAGAGGGTGAATGAGCACCGACTACTATTTGCCTCCATACTCTCCTGTTTATATTCTCCATCGCCTTTTTAGCAACTCCTTCGGCTGCTCCTAACAGAAAAATTTTACAATTAGGATTATTGGCATGATAGTTATAGAATGCCGTAAAGAAACTGCTTCCCGGAATAGCCATCGGTAAGGATCGCTTTAATAGTTTTGATACAAGATAAAGGATCTGGCTATCGCATACTATCCATTCCGCTTGCTGGTAGATGTCGTAAAATTCTCTGTCATACTGGAGTTTTATTAGGTGGTCGAGGTTGGGGGTGTAGAGTACACCTTCCTCTAGTTCACAAAGAAGCCTATTTTGAGTAACAGGCAGGATATTTACATTCAAAATCCGGATAAACTTCATTTTTCTTACTTTGTACATTTACAGTCAAGACTATTAACCGTGCTCCTATTGCAAAAGCTTCACATAAATTCCTTTCAATTGCTCTATGTTATAATTCAGTGAGAAATTTTCACTAATCAGCCTATACGATTTTTCACTGAACAATCTTCTCATCTCATCATTTTCCACTAATTGTTTTATATGCAGAGCAAGTAACTCCACATCGCCAGGAGTAATCAAGAAAGCATTCTCACCATCATGAAGTACTTCTGGTATAGAAGCAATATTCGTACTTATATTAGGAATACCATATGCCATAGTTTCTAGTATTGTCATAGGAAGTCCCTCATAATAAGAAGGTAATACATTTATTAAAGTGTTGGCAAGAATTTCTTTTTTCATTTCTCCATCTATCCAACCTAAATAAGCAATAAGATGAGCTATATGCAGTTCATCCACTCTTTTTTTTACCCCATTAATATCTCCATCCCCACATAGATAAAATTTATATTCCATATCAATTTGAGAATCCAACCGTTGAACAACATTCAACAAATCATAAACCCCCTTACGTTCACCTAAACGACCTAAAAAAAGTATATTTTTCGCTTGAATATTATAAGGATTTTTCAGATAAGTGTTTACTGCATTATAAAGTACTTCCACATTAGCTTTTGGAGCCTTTTCCTTAATCATAGGAATTAGACGTTTACTCAATACAATATTCATATCCACCAATTCTAGAATTGAATTCACATAACGTTTTTTATCTTCACTCAACGAAGCATAAAACAATTCAAATTCTGCAGCATGATGGTGCATTATAGTTTTTACTCTTAAATGATGAAGGATTTTTACCAAAAATGCTTTACGATAGAAACTACCACGCTCTGCTGTATGAAGATGAACTATCTGATATTTCCCTATCATAGCATTAAATACTATATATAAATATTTAAGCCCAAAATATAGAATCAACCAATATTTATTTTTTTCAATATGAGTAGGTTTATAATCAACCTTAATATCACCCCAATTCTTATAATTTAGATAATTTTTCACAACAGAAACCATTCCTCCCTTTACACTAAGAGCGGAACCACACATTAGAACATTTATCATAGCTCAATTATATCCTTTGCTGTTTATCAAGACTATCACTAAAGAACTACAAACAAAAAAGTTAACAAAGATCTTTACTAGATAAAACAATCTTTACATAAATAAGATTTTATGGCTATATTATCTTAGAAAGCATTATTCAAATAAACTAAAACCATCTAAATCGATAAACCCAAGATAAAATTTTATAAACTAAAAAACCGACTTTATGCTTCATTTTCTCACTATAAAACCAATCCCGCCACAACGATTGATCAGCATATTGAGCCAGTACCTTTTCTGTTTCTTCATATATACTTTTAGACTTGTTCAATATAGCCTCTTTCATGACATTGCGTCTTAAATCAGATTTTGCTTTATATATAGACTTCGGATTGACAGTTATTTGTTGCTGTCTTGCATAGTCAAGAATTATATTAAACGCTATCAAAGCGTCAGCTCTGACACTACAGATTTTTCTGTTTCTAGTTACACTATTCTGATTCATTCGATATCCGTATAACTCGGCATTATAATAATAAAAGCTATTCGCATGACACAATAGTTTAAACAACACAATCCAATCTTCGCCAATACGAATACCAGGAGTAAAACGAATTTTATGTTCAAAGAAAAGAGAACGCTTATAAATTCCTCCACACACACCTAAGACAGCTTTCCGTTGTATCACCAAATCTATATATTCCTCTCTTTCACAACTAAAAGACGCTTCATATGGATGTATCTTTTTACTGTTTTTTTTAAAAAGATACATTCCAAAACGCATCAAATCATATTTATAAAATTGTATCTGATGATAAAGAATATTCAAAGCATTCTTTACCAACACATCATCTCCATCTACAAACATAATCCATTCACCTAACGACTGCTCCATACCTAAATTCCGAGCGCAACTTACTCCCTGATTTACTGTATGTATAGTCCTTACACTCTTATATCGGGAAGCGTATTCATCACAGATTCTGCCTGAATTGTCGGTACTCCCGTCATCTACCAATATTATTTCCTGTTCGCACGGACTATCTTCACAAAGCAAACTATCTATGCACTGTCTCAGCCAATCTTCACAGTTGTAAACTGGCACTATTACTGATACTTTCATTGCTAATAAATTTACATCAATTTAGACAGCCCACGTTCTACTCCCCGCTTCACGACATTCATCCGATGAACAGAATATGGAAGATGTAATATCAACCATATTATGATTTTTCCTGTAAATCCACAGTGTAAGTATAAAATCCGTAACTTATTGCGAAACATATCACGATAATGATTATCTATTGAATTTACATAATTTGAATAAGCCAATCTAAAAATTAAATCACGTTGGGCACCGATACATACTTCATCCATATGCTCCATAAAATCATTGATAGCTATCAAGCGTGATTCTATGTTTTTTTCATTGGGAAGTTGTGTAATACTCCCCTGACGAATGTTATAAACATAGGTATCCATTTTACAGATAGCATATGATTTTACATATTTAGTAGCAAAGAAATTCCAATAATCATCTTCATGCAAAAGTCCTTCCTTAAAAAACAAGTTGTACTGAACCAACCATTCACGTTTTATCAATTTATTCCAAACAGTAGACTGATAAATCGCACGCAACATATATTTTATTATAATCTTTTCATCATCAGTATACTCAGATACACGTTTATTATTCATCATACTGAGATACTCATATCCAGACTTTGTAACTACAGCACCAGCTTGTACAATTTCAGCTTGAGGATATTTATGAGCTACATCCATTAGCCATTCAATACATTCCGGCACTAGCCAGTCATCACTATCCAAGAAATATAAATAAAATCCATGAGCCATATGGATTCCTTCATTACGTGCCGCAGACAATCCGCCATTTTTCTGTCTGTGTTTTATCATAAAACGAATAGGTCCATTATATCCATTCAGTATTCTTTCTACGATTTCCATACTGGCATCAGGAGAGCAGTCATCCACTATAATGCACTCTATCCCTCCACTGTATGTTTGATTAATAACAGATTGGATACATTTCTCAATATATTTTTCAACATTGTAGACAGGAATGATCATCGACAACTCTATTTTCATATCCACTTATTTATGTTTAGTTTTTTACAAAATATAAAGGACGATAGCAAGAATAACCATAAAATTGCTTGTATTTAACGAACAATGCTATTACAATCATATAATAAGCAAATGAGCAATAAATATTAGTTAAAAAGACAGACAATATGTATCCCCCATGCAATGAATAATTATCAAGTTTATTCCGACACGCAAAATTGGTTTTCTTTATCAACAGAAAGAAAAAGAATATCCAAACCAAAAAACCAATATACCCTGAAGAGGAAATAGTGTCCAAATAAAGACTTTCAAAGTACAAAGCATCAGTAGCACCATGATACTTCATGTTATGTACTATCGGATAAACATACACCAACCCTGTAAAAAAATGGTCAGAGATAAGATTATTAACATAAATAGCTTGACTCATACGCATACTTTTATTTGACCCTTTAAAGTCAAGTTCAGCAGCCAAATCATCATCCCAGAAAAATAAAGCAGTCTCAATATTTGAATGATAAACATCGCGCACAACCGGAACATTAATATACAAAACAATTCCAATAATCACAAGACCTATGCCTCTTATCAGGTTCTTCCTTGTAAAAATTCCTTTATTTACAAATATATAACCAAGAAGTAATAACATCGGCACAATAACGGAACGCTTAGTAGAAAGGAAACAATTCAAAACTGCCAATATAATAAAACTATTTTTTAAAATCTTATTGTCTATTTTCTGATAAAACAATCCAAAAGTCAACATAACCAACGAAATCTGTCCCCAAGGTATAGCTCCTTCGGATTGATTTCCTGACGCACTTGAACTTAAAACCCCTCTCAACATTTCCTCACCATTCCCTACATACAACTCTCCAGAATAATCGAATGCATTAGCAAAGAGCAAGACGTACAAGTTTATATGGGTGATATAAGTGACAATTCCCCAAACTCCTATTATCAGATAAGAAATACTCAATGTTTTCACACACAAACGAAGTTCATCTTCATTCTTTATGGCAATCATTAACAAAAAAAAGGGTGAAACTTCCGTTAATGCAAACTGTATTAGACTTCGATATTGAAAACTATAATCGACTACACCAAAAAGACCCAATATCGCAATTGGAAAAATGAGATAAACAAAAGGAAACGTAGCGGCTTTGACATTCTTCTTATCTTTTCTCCATACCATATGCCTTACCATAGCAAAAAAAATAAGAATAACCAACATAAAAGTGTATAAACTTAATCCTGCAACCCGTGTCGGGGTAGGTATAATCATTTTTACTGCAATATAAAATGCACAACCATAAGCCAAAGACTTAAAGCATAGGTAAAAATGTATTAATATAATAAGTATTACCAATATATGCAACATACTCAAGAATTATGTTTTATCCCAGATGTTTCATTCGTTTTGCCCTAACTGATTTATAACATTTTCAAATTCGTTCAGATACATATTTTTATCAAACAAACGCGAGCGTTCAACACTATTTTTACTCATAACAGAAAGCTTAGAAGGATTATTATACAACTCCATAATCGCTTTCCGGATACTATTTACAAGATCATGTTCTTTATCTATAAACAAAGTCGTTGCTGAGGTACCTTCTTCAACTAGCCCCCCCGAACGGGTTGCAATAGTAGGTATTCCCGAAGCCAAAAATTCTAATATTGCTATATTAAAAGCTTCTTCACAAATACTTGGCACAACTGCTATATCAGCCGATTTATGATAACGATACAGATTCATATTATCAATATAGCCGGTAAATACAACTCTATCTTTGTGCTGAACAGCCATATTACAAACAGAAGATTGATAATCTGTCATTTGAGCTCCTTTAAAATCGGACGATCCTACAATCATCACTTTTATTTTAGGGTTATCTATAGAAAGTACAGCTTCTATCAGCTCTTTCACTCCTTTTACTTCAATAATTCTTCCACAGTAAATGATTACAAAATCATCCAATGAAAACCCTAAATTCCGACGTATTTCAGTTTTCTCCTTGAGGTGAATATTCTTAGCAAACTTAGACAAGTCTATCCTATTTTTTAAAACCGATATAGACATATCTTTTTTAGTCATAGATGACATGAACTGCTTTTTAATAAAATCACCTACTACAATAATATGACCAAATGTATCTTCCAGAAAAGGGGTAGAGAAAGTCTCACAATGTATATGATTGACAAATTTATCGGTTCCATACATTTTGGAGGGCTTAGAGAAGACACCTATTTCACAACCTTCACTTATTATATAATCAAAAT
>ENA-ORLX01000289-ORLX01000289.1-human-gut-metagenome-genome-assembly--contig:-NODE-289-length-11440-cov-7.33983_pt1 | contig 11440 bp, 8 predicted proteins | sample MGYA00243014_ERZ508843 | MGnify/ENA primary metagenome ERZ508843 (study PRJEB26277, sample SAMN04329788) | human gut metagenome | biome: human-associated habitat | host: Homo sapiens | place: USA... | reverse complement strand
GGGACAAAAACGGCAAGGCCTACTCGCCGCCCTACCTCAAGACACTCCATGGACAGCTCAGTGCCATTCTGAACCACGCCGTCCGGTTCTACGGGCTGAAATCAAACGCAGCGGCCACAGCCGGGTGCATGGGGTCGGAAAAGCACAAGGAGATGCTCTTCTGGACAAAGGAGGAGTACCTCAAGTTCGCGGAAGCGATGATGGACAAGCCGCAGTCCTATTACGCTTTTGAGGTCCTCTACTGGTGTGGCATCCGGGAGGGCGAGCTGCTGGCTCTGACTCCAGCAGACTTCGACTTGGACAAGGGGCTGCTCTCCATCACCAAATCCTATCAAAGGCTGAAAGGCCGGGATGTGATCACCGACCCGAAAACACCCAAGAGCGTCCGGGTCATCCAGATGCCGCAGTTTCTGACGGACGAGATCAGGGACTATCTGAAATCCCTCTACAAAGTCCAGCCGGATCAGCGGATCTTTGAGGTGACCAAGAGCTACCTGCACCACGAGATGGACAGGGGAGCCAAGGAAGCCGGGGTGAAGCGCATCCGAATCCACGACCTACGGCACTCCCATGTATCGCTGCTGATCGAGATGGGCTTCTCGGCGCTGGCAATCGCAGACCGGGTGGGGCATGAGAGCGTGGACATCACCTATAAGTACGCCCATCTCTTCCCCTCAAAGCAGCAGGAGATGGCGCAGAAGTTGGATATGGAGCGAAAGGAGGGATGAAGATGGAACGAGTACTCGACCAGCAAGGCCGCTGGCGGAACAAGGTGGTAGCCTTCCGAATGTCCCCGGAAGAGGACGAGGTTCTGGAAGCCAAAGTAAAGCTCTCCGGGCTGACCAAACAGGAGTATATCATCCGCCGCTTGACCGACCGGGAAATCACCGTGGTAGGCAACCCAAGGGTCTACAAAGCCCTGCGAGACCAGATGAAGCTGATCTATCAGGAATTGCAGCGGCTGGCCGTGGATGAAGAAGTCCCGCCGGACTTGCTGGAGACCCTGCAAATGGTGGCTCTGACGTTGAACGGACTTAAGGAGGAATGCGAATGACGGACAATAGAAAAACGACCGTACCGGGTGCATCTGTTGGCGCAGATGCGGTACAGTCGTCCTCAAAAATCAACACCAATATTATAACAAATTCTGACAAGCAAATCAATCTGCAAGCCGCGAAAAAGTCAAACAATTTCGGGCTGAACACGGTATCAATGACCGAACTGTACGACACGGTGTATCCACCCCGGAAGCCCATCGTGAACGACCTGCTGTACAGTGGCACCTACCTCTTTGTAGGAGCGCCCAAGGTGGGCAAGTCCTTCTTCATGGGGCAGCTTGCCTACCATGTGGCGATGGGGCTTCCGCTGTGGGAGTACGAGGTGCATCAAGGCACCGTCCTCTATCTGGCGTTGGAGGACGATTACGCCCGGCTGCAGCGGCGGCTCTCCCGGATGTTCGGGGTAGAGGAGACCAGCAATCTCTACTTCGCAACGCAAGCTAAGTCCGTGAGCGAGGGACTTGACCAGCAGTTGGAAGGATTCATCCGGGAGCACCCGGATGTACGGCTCATCATCATCGACACCCTGCAGAAGGTGCGGGAGATCGGCGGTGACCGATACAGCTACGCCAGCGACTACGAGATCGTGACCAAACTGAAAACTTTCAGCGACAGGTACGGCATCTGCCTGCTGGTGGTTCATCACACCCGGAAGATGGAAGCCGAGGACAGCTTTGATATGATCTCCGGCACCAACGGTCTGTTGGGTGCAGCGGACGGCGCGTTCATCATGCAGAAGAAGCGGCGCACGGACAACACCGCACTACTGGACATCGTGGGGCGTGACCAGCCGGATCAGGAGCTGACATTGGAGTTTGACCGGGAACGCTGCGTGTGGGAGTTCCAAGGAGCCGAAACGGAACTTTGGAAGCTGCCGCCCGACCCGCTTCTGGAAGCGGTGGCAAAGATGCTCAGCCCGGAACAGCCAGAGTGGAGCGGTACGCCCACGGAGCTGCTGGAACGTCTGCCGGGTGTGAGCATACAGGCAAACATCCTGACCCGGAAGCTGAACGTGAGTGCCGACAGGCTCTACAACGATTATGGAATTCGGTACGAAAGCAAGCGCACCCATGAGGGCAGAGTGGTCAAATTAACGCTGGAAAATTCTGGGGCGTGACGATTCGTGACGGTTGTGACGGTATTTTTGCTACTATGTAAAATACCGTCACAATCGACACAACCGACACGGGATGGTGATAATGATGAAAAATGTGCAGATTTCGCAGGAACTTTTCGTCGCCTTGCTGCATTATCATTTGAGCGGCGAAAATGAGTACGAAGAGGTCATTGAGCAGGGTCTGGAGCAAAAATTGGATGCGATGCTGCGGCATGAGCTGTATGCCCAGTACAAGACAGCACCCACCGAGGAACAGCGGGAGCAGGCTCGGCAGGAGTATCTGGACAGACGAGGCGTGCCAGAAAGCTTCCGCTGGTGAGTCCCTCTATTGGCAGAGGACAGGAGCGTGTCACGCTCCTGTGAATGCAATCACGCAGGAAGGTGGTGTTGGACCGGGCAGCGGCGAGGTACAGCGAAACCCCGTCCGCAGACGGAAGCCCCCGGCAGGGCGCAAAGGCATCTTTTGATGGACGGAACGTCTGTCAAAAGTGCTTTTGCGTTACTTTCGACGAAAGTAACAAAGCCTTTGCCGTGTCCGGCACCAGTTACTTCCACAGAGAAAGGACGTGCGATTGAAAAGAACCATTTCCGCAATGCGGGGTCCCGGCTCCCTCAACCATAACCGGAGAAGTTTCACCGCTGAAAACGTAGACCCGGAGCGCAGCAGCCTGAATGTTGTGTACCGGGATGAACCGATTCAGAAGGTGTACCACGAACTTTTTGACGAGGCAGTGAACCGCTACAACGCCAAGCAGAAGCGCAAGGACCGCTGTATCACCGACTACTATGAGCACCTGCGGACAGGCAAGCAGGAAAAGCTTTTCCATGAGCTGATCGTCCAGATCGGCAACAAAGATGATATGGGTGTCCTGACCGAGAATGGCGCACTGGCAAAGGAACTGCTGGACGAGTATATGCAGGGCTTCCAAGAGCGGAACCCGACACTGCGGGTGTTCGGGGCTTTCCTCCACATGGACGAAGCTACGCCCCATCTGCACATCGACTTCGTGCCGTATGTGTCCGGCTGGAAAGGCAAAGGACTGGACACCAAGGTGTCCCTGAAGCAGGCGCTGAAAGCCTTGGGCTTTGCAGGCGGTTCTAAACGGGAATCCGAGCTGAACCAGTGGATCAACGCCGAGAAAGAGCAGCTTGCCGCCGTGATGGAGCGGCACGGCATCGAGTGGGAACAGAAAGGCACCCACGAAGAGCACCTGTCTGTGCTGGACTTCAAAAAGCAGGAGCGTAGTAAAGAGGTAGCGGCTCTGGAAGCTGCCAAGCAGGAGTGCCAGACCGACCTGACCGAGATGCAGGAGCAACTGGAAACAGCGCAGACAGCCGTAGAAGCCGCTGAACAGCGGGTACAGAAAGCAGAGCTGACCTACCAGAAGCAGAGCCAGAAGCTGAACAAGCTGGCTCCCATCATGGAAGGTTTGGAAAACCTGTCAGCGCAGTACTCCCAGCGGCCAGAAGAATGGGTGCCAGAAGCAGCCACGTTTGAGACCGCCAAGAGCTATCGGGAGAAGAAGGCCATGCCGCTGATCCAGAAGTTGGTGAAGGTACTCTTTGCCCTCCATCGGAAGTACTGGGAGGTCAAGGATGAGCGGGATAAGTATCTGCACTTCTATCAGGACGAGAAGAAAGCTACCCATCATCTAAGCCAGCGGCTGAAAGAGGTGAAGGCAGAAAATGAGCAGCTCTATGCGATGAAACGTGATTTCAGGCGAGTATGGAACTATTTCGGTGCCGAAAAGATGCAGCAGGTCATTGGGCTTATGAGGGAGCAGGAGCAGACCGCGGATAGAAGCCAGAAGAAGAACAGGCAGAACAGCGTAGAACTGTAAGCATAGCAGACCCCCGTCAGTGAATGTTGGCGGGGGTCTGTACATATAAGTGATAATTCGACCCCGAAAAAAGCAATAGAAAATTTTATCGGCTTGCAATCACGGAAAAGCTGTGGTACGCTTTACTAGGATAGTATAAAGGAAAAGTATATCCTTTTTAGAAAAAACACAATGATGTACCAATAGTGGTACATTTACTATGTTAAAATGAAAGAAAACAATGTGGAAATCCGCATTTGATGGAGGAAATAAAAATGGTAGACACCAAAAAAGAGCAGGAACGCGAAGAACTGCACCGTGCAATCTGGGCGATTGCGGATGACCTGCGCGGCGCAGTGGACGGATGGGATTTCAAGAGCTACGTTCTCGGTACGATGTTCTATCGTTATATTTCGGAGAACATTGCCAGCTATATCAATCAGGGCGAAATTGATGCAGGCAACCCGGATTTCCGCTATGAAGATATGTCTGATGCAGAGGCAGAGCAGGCACGGGAAGGGCTGGTACAGGAAAAAGGGTTCTTCATCCTGCCCAGTGAGTTGTTCTGCAATGTGCGGGCAAAAGCAGCCAACGATGAAAACCTCAACGAAACGCTGGAAACAGTCTTCCGGCACATTGAGGAATCCGCAAAGGGCAGCTCCTCCGAGGGGCAGTTTGCAGGGTTGTTCGATGATTACGATGTGAACAGCAACAAGTTGGGGGCGACCGTTGCCAAGCGCAATGAGAAGCTCGTTAAACTGCTGAACGGCGTGGCAGATATGAACCTTGGCGATGTGAAAGAGCATGACATTGATGCTTTTGGCGATGCCTACGAATACCTGATGACCATGTACGCCAGCAATGCGGGCAAGTCCGGCGGCGAGTTCTTTACGCCTGCCGATGTTTCGGAGCTGCTGACCCGGCTGGGTACGGTAGGCAAGAAGGAAATCAACAAGGTATATGACCCGGCCTGCGGCTCTGGTTCGTTGCTACTGAAGGCAGAAAAGGTGCTGGGACGGGATGCCGTGCGCAACGGCTTCTTTGGGCAGGAAATCAACATCACAACGTACAACCTGTGCCGCATCAATATGTTTCTGCACGACATCGAGTTTGACAAATTCGACATTGCCTGTGAGGACACGCTGACAAATCCGCAGCACTGGGATGATGAACCCTTTGAGCTGATCGTATCGAATCCGCCGTACTCCATCAAGTGGGCCGGTGACGAGAATCCGCTGCTCATCAATGACCCGCGTTTTGCTCCAGCTGGTGTGCTGGCTCCGAAGAGCAAGGCAGACTTGGCCTTTATCATGCACTCGCTGGCATGGCTGGCTTCCAACGGTACGGCTGCAATCGTCTGTTTCCCCGGCATCATGTACCGTGGCGGCGCAGAGCAGAAGATCCGCAAATATCTGGTGGACAACAACTTCATTGACTGCATCATCCAGTTGCCGAGCAACCTGTTCTTTGGTACCAGTATTGCCACCTGCGTCATGGTGCTGAAAAAGGGTAAAACGGACAATAAGGTGCTGTTCATTGATGCTTCTTCCGAGTGCGTCAAGGTGACGAACAACAACAAACTCACCCCGGAGAACATTAACAAAATAGTGGACACCTTTGCACAGCGGGCAGAAGAAGCACACTTCTCCCATCTGGCGGAGTATTCCGAGGTGCAGGAAAATGACTATAACCTGTCGGTTTCCACTTATGTGGAAGCCAAGGATACCCGCGAGAAGATCGACATTGTAAAGCTGAACGCTGAAATTGCGCAAATCGTAGCACGAGAAAACGAACTGCGGGCCGCCATTGACCAGATCGTGGCAGAAATCGAGGGTTGAGATGGAAAACGAAAAGAAAGATTCTGCATTGATACGTTCTTCTGCGGCGGAATACCTGACCTTTGTTGCCTCTACGGGCGAGGACAAGGACAGCATTGAGATGCGCTACGAGGATGAAAACATCTGGCTGACGCAAAAGATGATGGCGACCCTTTACGATGTGGGGCTTCCGACCATCAATGAGCATATCAAAAAGATTTATGCTGACCATGAGCAGGACGAAGCGGCAACTATTCGGAAATTCCGAATAGTTCAAAATGAGGGTGGCCGACAGGTTACTCGCAGCGTGAACCACTATAATCTGCAAATGATTATTGCGGTCGGCTTCAAGGTGAACAACCAGCGGGCGGTGCGGTTCCGTGTCTGGGCGAACCAGATCGTGGAGCAGTACACCATCAAGGGGTGGGCCATGGACGAAGAACGCCTGAAAAACGGCGGCACGGTCCTGACCAGGAAATACTTTGAAGAGCAGTTGGAGCGCATCCGGGAAATTCGCATTTCGGAGCGCAATTTCTACCAGAAACTCACTGACATTTACGCTACTTCGCTGGATTATGACCGCAATGCGCTGACCACAAAAGAGTTCTTTGCGAAGGTGCAGAATAAGATGCACTATGCCGTGCATCGCCATACGGCGGCAGAACTGATCTATGAGCGTGCCGATGCCGAAAAGCCGCACATGGGGCTTCACACATGGAAGGATGCTCCCGACGGCAAAATCAAAAAGAGCGATGTTTCAGTGGCGAAAAACTACCTGACCGAAGATGAAATGAAGTCCATGGAGCTGATCGTTTCGGCATACCTCGACCTTGCCGAGAATCGTGCCCGCCGTCATATCCCCATGACCATGGAGGACTGGGCCAAGCGGCTGGACATCTATTTGCAGGCAGATGATCTGGAAGTGCTGAAGGATGCAGGTAAAATCTCGGCACAGCTTGCAAAGATGCACGCCGAAACGGAGTTTGAAAAGTACCGTGTGGTGCAGGATCGGCTGTACCAGAGCGATTTTGATAGGTATTTGGAGGAAAACCTAGAGTAAAGATGAGCCTTGAGATTTGGAGTTTCCTAGTGGATGTAACTTCACTGGTTGTAACAACTGTATTGACTATCAAAATTTATAGGCTAGAGCGTTCACATGAAAAAGAACGTGAACAAATGGAAGTAAAAGCGCAGGAAAAGGCTATCGCGGAGGCGGCAAGAGTTTTTCTGATTGATAATGAAGATGAAATAGAGTATTTGCCGTTGTCGGCGATAGCAAAGACTTTGAAACTCAAAAGAAAGCATCATAGAGCGATAACGACCAAGTTTTTAAGATGTAGTGAGGAAGTCCAAAAGGAAATTCTGAAGCAAGCCAATTTTCAGCTAATAGAGGTTTCTAAAGAACAGGTGAGTGCTGCATTAAAACGACTAAAAGATGATATTAAGGCGTGCGGTTTTGGACAAGATACTTTATATGATGGGGCTAAATACTTTCATCGAGCGATGGAGCGTTATTCGGATGAAAAAATTGAAACCGTAAATCCGTACATATTTGAGGACATAAGGCGAACACACTTTTATCAAGGTGATTCACTCCAATTATTAAAAGACACGAGCTATAACGGAACGCTATACGGATATATGTATGATTACCTTCACTCCGCAGATTTGGGAAAATCCAAATGGCTACTGCAGCCACCAATTGACATGGTTTGGTCGCAATGCGATTTAGCTGGATGCCCAGAAGAAATAATGACATTCTGGACGATGCGAATCGTTATTGACTGTTGCAGCGTATTTGCTGAATCGAAAGAAGATTTTATTTTCGATGAAGATTTGATCGAAACACAGGAAGATATGTATTATTATGCGGTGATGGCGTTGTATAGTACTTACATTGCAAAGAAAGTAGAGGGTGCGAATGAGTAAGCTGGATGAAATGATTCGGGAACTTTGCCCGGATGGTGTGGAATACAAGAAGCTGGGTGAAATCGCAACTGTGCTAAGAGGCGCATCACCTCGTCCAATAAAAAAGTATATTACAAATAGTACGGATGGTGTAAATTGGATAAAAATAGGAGATGTTTCGGCAGGAAGTAAATATATAACTCAAACAAAGGAAAAAGTCACAAAAGATGGAGCAGAAAAGTCAAGGCGCGTTCATAAAGGAGACTTTATATTATCAAATTCTATGAGCTTCGGAAGGCCATATATTTTGACAATAGAAGGATGTGTCCATGATGGTTGGCTTGTGATTTCTGACTTCCAAAGTGTATTTACTTCAGATTTTTTGTATTATCTGTTGAGTTCCTCTTCTGTTCAACAAGAAATGAAAAAAAGAGCATCTTTTGGTGGCGCAGTGCAAAACTTAAATGCAGATATCGTGAAAGATTTGAGTCTGCCCATGCTTCCTTTTGAAATTCAGCGTGAAATTGTCCGTATGTTGGATATCTATACTGAAAGTGTTGTAGAATTGCAGAAGCAGCTTAAAGCGGAACTTACAGCCAGAAAGACACAGTATGCGTATTATAGAGATAGTCTTTTAGCAATGGAGTCTCAATGGAATCACGTTAAAATAATTGATATGCTTTCGCAGCCAATAACAGATGGCCCACATACAACGCCGCAATTTGTTCAAAATGGAGTGCCGTTTATTTCGGTCGATTCAATTTGGGATGGAAAGATACATTTTGAAAAAATGAGAGGATACATTACTGAAGCGTTTGACGAGGAATGCTGTAAAAAATATAAGCCACAGAAAAATGATGTTTATATGGTGAAATCGGGTTCAACAACTGGGAAGGTGGCGTTTGTTGATACAGATATTAGATTTAATATATGGTCACCATTAGCGGCGATGAGAGTGAATGAACAAAATTCGGCAAGATTCCTTTTCTACCTGCTTCAGACTGAAAAAGTTCAAAAACAGGTGAAAGCAAAAGCCAGTCATGGGTCACAACCGAATCTTGGTATGAGAGAGTTAGAGCAATTTGAAGTGGATGTTCCACCCCTCGATGTCCAGAGCCGCATTGTAAATGTGCTGGACAACTTTGAGAAAATTTGCTCTGACCTCAACATTGGTTTGCCCGCTGAAATTGAAGCCCGGCAGAAGCAGTACGAGTATTACCGAGATAAGCTCTTGACATTTGCAGAAACTGGCAACACAATTTTGAGCAGAGCAGAGCAGAGCAGAGCAGAGCAGAGCAGAGCAGAGCAGAGCAGAGCACTGATTAAGCTCTTGCAGTATGTGTTTGGCTATGCTATGTTGCCGCTGAGTGAAATTGCAAATGTTTTTCGTGGTGAGTATATCACTAAGAAAAACGAAAAAGCTGGTAATATTCCCGTGATTCTAGGAGGACAAGAACCGGCGTATTATATTGATCGTGCTAACCACACCGGCGAAATTGTCGCAGTGGCTCGGAGCGGTGCATCTGCTGGATTTGTTTCTTACTGGGATGAACCGATTTTTATTACAGATGGCTTTGGATATGAAGCGAAGAAAGAAGTTGTTGCACCGAGATATCTGTACTACGTACTAAAAAACAAGGAAGCAGAGTTGAATGGAATGAAGCGTGGTGCAGGTGTTCCCCATGTGAGTGGTGAACGACTGGGAGAGATAAATCTGCCAGTGCCGCCCATTGAGGAACAGAAGCGCGTTGTTTCTATTCTTGACCGCTTTGATGCCATCTGCAATGATTTGACCAGCGGCCTGCCAGCGGAGACCGAAGCAAGACAAAGGCAGTATGAGCATTATCGGGATAAGCTGTTGAACTTTAAGGAGTTGAACTGATTGAAATATTCTGAAATGAGAGTGGATTTTCTTGGAGCAGCTAGGGTGATAGACAACTTTATTGATGGAACGATGGAGCCATACTCGTATGAAGATTATCTGCGAGATTTTATAAATCATTCAGACTACTTCTTGCAAAAGTCGAATGGAAAACCGTATAGTAAACCTGTTTCGGAGTCAAATGGAGAATGTGACTGTATTTCGGATATGTATTCATTTGATTTTAAGCTCTTTACATCTCAATCAAAGCTACAAGCGGCTAAAATCCTTTCACCATCAATCCAAGAAATCATGCCCGGTGTTATAAGCTTTGGGCTATCAGAAAAGCATGAAGGTGTTCCAGGGTATAAACCGATTACATACAGCATTCCGTATGCAGTGTTTCGGAGCCTGAACCGGAATGAAATGATAGAGATTCGAGAGAAGAAAGAAAAAGAAGATGTATTGGAAAAAGATGTATCTCAAATTATAAAGACGTTTGAGACAAAGAAAAATATAATGTTGTTCTTTCCATATAACTTCAATTTTGATTCAAATGACAATTTTGAACAGGGAAGAAAACTTGCATTTGATGGATTGAATGCGGACTTTAAGTATCTTTTCCAATATCGAATGGACAGATTGCCAGAGTATGACACTTATGTTTCGTTCATCTACGAAAAAGAGAATTTTGTAATAGGCAAATGGACAGGAGCTAAACTTGAGTTTGTTGAAATGATACCGGTTTATAAGAGCTCGCTATATTGTGAATTGTGGCATATAGCGGAAGGATAAATGGTAGGAGGAACTTGAAATGTCCTTTTTCAATATCGTTGCGGCTACCAATGAGGATACCGTTGTTGCCACCTATGAACCCTCCAAGGTGCGTTCTGACAGCTACCAAAGTGAGGCGGAACTGGAAAAAGAGTTTATCCGGCTGTTGTGCGAGCAGGGCTATACCTATCTGCCGCTGCATACTGAGGATGAACTGATTGCTAACCTCCGCAGCCAACTGGAAGAGCTGAACCACTACCAGTTTTCCGATACGGAGTGGCAGCAGTTTTTCAGTGATGTAATTGCCAACCCCAACGAGCACATTCCCGAGAAGACCCGGAAGATTCAGGATTGGGAAGAAAGTAAGCAGGTGCTGCACCGGGATGATGGCAGCTCCAAAAATATCACGCTGATCGACAAGAAGAACATCCACAACAACCGCCTGCAGGTCATCAACCAGTATGAGGTAAAACAAGCAGACGGTGCGCGGCATGATAATCGCTATGATGTGACGATTCTGGTCAACGGCTTTCCGCTGGTTCATGTGGAACTGAAGCGGCGCGGGGTGGCCATCCGGGAGGCATTTAACCAAATCAACCGGTACCAGCGGGATTCGTTCTGGGCGGGCTGCGGCTTGTATGAGTATGTGCAGATTTTTGTGATCTCCAACGGCACAAATACCAAGTACTACTCCAACAGCACCCGCTATAATGCCATCAAGGACGCCAAACACGGCAAGACGAAAAAGGAAAAGACCAGCAACAGCTTTGAATTTACCTCCTACTGGGCCGATGCGAACAACCGCGTGCTGACGGATCTGATCGACTTTACCCGGACATTCTTTGCAAAGCACACGATCCTGAGCGTGCTGACCCGGTACTGCATCTTTACCTCAGAAAAGATGCTGATGGTGATGCGCCCATATCAGATCACGGCAACCGAGAGGATATTGAACCGCATCGAGATCGCCAACAACTACAAAAAGTATGGCAGCATCGAGGGCGGCTGCTACTTCTGGCACTCCACTGGCTCCGGCAAGACGCTGACCTCCTTCAAAACGGCACGGCTGGCATCGCAGTTGCCCT
>ENA-ORLX01000285-ORLX01000285.1-human-gut-metagenome-genome-assembly--contig:-NODE-285-length-11518-cov-4.94652_pt1 | contig 11518 bp, 7 predicted proteins | sample MGYA00243014_ERZ508843 | MGnify/ENA primary metagenome ERZ508843 (study PRJEB26277, sample SAMN04329788) | human gut metagenome | biome: human-associated habitat | host: Homo sapiens | place: USA... | reverse complement strand
AAAGGGTTCTGCTGCCTTATGCAAGAAATAAAAAATGGAATTGATAGAACCCACCTTAAATGAAATCCTTCTTTAAAAAATCACAAAACCACCTTTCGGAGTGTCATCGGGCAGGCAGATTCAATTTCCTTTTACAGTGGATGAAGGTACTGTTAATTTCTTGACCTGATGACTGTTCCGGATTTTAAGCACATTTCTTTAGACTCTTCTTATTTTCTGATAATTTTGCATATTTTGTATTCCATTTATGATAGAAGTAAAGCCGAAATGGCTAAATTTGAGCACTTTTTAGGCTTTGAATAACCTATGAGTGTAGTAAGTACTATTAATAACACTGAAAATTATGGAGAACATAGGAGTTGGATTGATGTTGATGGTGGTCGGTATGGCGACCGTCTTTGTCATTCTCCTCATCGTTATCTATCTAAGCAAGTACCTTATTACTGTTGTCAACAAAGTGGCCCCCGAAGAGACCCCCAAAAAAGCACCTGCTGTAGCACCTACGGCAGATACTGGTGCTATGGATGCTATTAAGGCGGCAGTTGAGATTTTGACAGCAGGTAAAGGTCAGGTGATAAAGATTGAGAAGTTATAATCCAAAAAAAGAAAAACACATTTATCAAAAATGGAAAGAGAAGTAAAATTTAGTCTGGTCTTCCGCGATATGTGGCAGAGTGCGGGTAAGTACGTGCCTCGTGTAGACCAGTTGGTTAAGGTTGCCCCGGCTATTATTGAAATGGGCTGTTTCGCCCGTGTGGAAACAAATGGTGGTGGTTTTGAACAGGTAAATTTATTGTTTGGTGAAAATCCGAATAGAGCTGTGCGCGAGTGGACGAAACCCTTCCACGAAGCAGGCATCCAGACTCATATGCTGGACCGTGCGCTGAACGGTCTCCGCATGAGTCCCGTCCCGGCAGATGTCCGTAAATTATTCTATAAGGTTAAACATGCGCAAGGAACAGATATTACCCGTACTTTCTGCGGATTGAATGATGTCCGCAATATTATCCCTTCTATCGGCTATGCTCACGAAGCCGGAATGATTTCACAATGTTCGCTCTGTATCACTTTTTCTCCGATACATACTGTGGAATATTATGTGAATATGGCCAAGCAGCTTATAGAAGCCGGAGCCGATGAAATCTGTATTAAAGATATGGCCGGCATCGGACGTCCCGTTTCATTGGGAAAGATTGTTGCCGGAATCAAGAAGATTAAAAATATTCCTATACAGTATCACTCTCATGCGGGACCCGGATTCAATATGGCTTCTATTTTGGAAGTATGCCAGGCTGGTTGCGACTATATTGATGTAGGTATGGAACCATTGTCATGGGGAACCGGCCATGCTGATTTGATTAGTGTGCAAGCCATGTTGAAAGATGCCGGATTTAAAGTGCCCGAAATTAATATGGAAGCGTATATGAAAGTGCGTTCCATGATTCAGGAGTTTATGGATGATTTCCTTGGTTTATATATCAGTCCCAAAAACCGTCTGATGAATTCTTTACTGATTGCTCCGGGATTGCCGGGCGGCATGATGGGAAGTTTGATGGCCGATCTTGAAACGAATCTGGAATCTATCAACAAGTACAAGGCAAAACGTAACCTGCCGTTTATGACTCAGGATGAATTGTTGATCAAGTTGTTCAATGAAGTTGCTTACGTATGGCCGCGTGTGGGTTATCCTCCTTTGGTTACTCCGTTCAGCCAGTATGTGAAGAACCTTGCCATGATGAATGTAATGGCTATGGAGAAAGGTAAGGAACGTTGGGGAATGATTGCCGATGATATTTGGGATATGATTTTGGGTAAAGCGGGACGTTTACCGGGTAAACTGGCCCCTGAAATTATTGAAAAGGCAGAACGTGAAGGCCGCAAGTTCTTTGATGGCAATCCGCAGGACAATTATCCCGACCAGTTGGAAAAATATCGCAAGATGATGCTTGAAAAACAATGGGATAAAGGACAGGATGACGAAGAACTGTTTGAGTATGCCATGCATCCGGCCCAGTATGAAGCTTATAAGAGCGGGAAGGCAAAAGAAGACTTCTTGGCAGATGTGAAGAAACGTCGTGAGGAGAAAGCGAATGCCACTACTCCTGTCGAAGCTGAAAACAAGACCAAGGTATTGACGGTGGATGTGAACGGGCAACCTTATCGCGTTACAGTGGCATATGGTGCTGTAGATCCTGCTACGCTGACAGCTGCTTCGGGTGCAGTTCCCGCACAAGCTGCTCCTGCTCCGGTAGGGGAAGGGAAAGATGTGCTTTCTCCGTTGGAAGGTAAATTCTTCCTAGTAAAGAATGCCCAGGAAACTCCGAAGAAGGTGGGTGAAAAGGTTAATAAAGGTGATGTGATTTGTTACGTCGAAGCAATGAAGACCTATAATGCGATCCGTGCGGAATATGACGGTACTATAACTGCTATTTGCGCTAATTCGGGTGACACGGTTTCAGAGGATGACGTATTAATGAAAATAGTATAATGGAAGATATATTTGAAAGACTTTATGATATGACTGCTTTCAGCAATATTATTGCTGAACCGCAATTCTTGATAATGTATGCCATTGCGTTCATCTTACTTTACTTGGGGATCAAGAAAAAGTACGAACCGCTGCTGCTGATTCCGATAGCTTTCGGAGTGTTGCTGGCTAACTTTCCCGGTGGTGAGATGGGGGTTGTCCAGGCCGATGAAAACGGCATGGTAATGGTGAATGGAGCACTGAAGAACATCTGGGAAATGCCGTTGCACGAAATTGCGCACGACTTGGGCCTGATGAACTTTATCTACTACATGTTGATTAAGACCGGTTTTCTTCCGCCTATCATTTTTATGGGGGTAGGTGCTTTGACAGACTTTGGTCCGATGTTGCGTAATTTGCGGCTTTCTATTTTCGGAGCTGCTGCACAGTTGGGTATTTTCACAGTATTGTTGGTAGCTATCTTGATGGGGTTCACTCCGAAAGAGGCGGCTTCATTGGGTATTATTGGTGGAGCAGACGGTCCTACCGCTATCTTTACCACTATTAAACTGGCTCCCCATTTGCTAGGGCCGATTGCTATTGCCGCTTATTCGTATATGGCTCTGGTACCCGTTATCATTCCGTTGGTTGTGAAAATCTGGTGTACGAAGAAAGAATTGAGTATCAATATGAAGGAACAGGAAAAGAAATATCCTTCTTCGGTAGAAATCAAGAATCTTCGTGTGCTGAAGATTGTATTTCCGATTGTAGTGACTACGGTGGTCGCTCTGTTTGTGCCAAGTGCAGTGCCTTTGATTGGTATGTTGATGTTTGGTAACTTGATTAAGGAAATAGGTAGTGATACTTCACGTTTGTTTGATGCAGCTTCAAATAGTATCATGAATGCGGCAACTATCTTCTTGGGGTTGTCAGTCGGTGCGACAATGACTACGGAGGCATTTTTGAATTGGACTACTATCGGTATTGTGATAGGTGGTTTCTTGGCGTTTGCCTTGTCTATTTCCGGTGGTATCTTGTTTGTGAAGTTGGTGAATCTTTTCACTAAGAAGAAGATCAATCCACTGATTGGGGCTACAGGTTTGAGTGCTGTGCCCATGGCCAGCCGTGTGGCTAATGAAATTGCTTTGAAGTATGACCCCAAAAATCATGTGCTTCAATATTGTATGGCAAGTAACATTTCAGGAGTTATCGGTTCTGCCGTGGCTGCCGGTGTGCTGATTTCATTCCTACAATAAAAATCATCGTATTTAAATTGTTCGGGCACGAATTATACGGAAATTACAGGTGTTTTAGACAATACTGTAAGATCTGTATAGTTCGTGTCTTTTATTCTCTTTCTGTATCGTTCTCCTGGCTAAAACAAATAGAATAGGCCCTCTCCTCACGAAGAAAGCCTTTTGTTAGATTAATGTTTAATATAAGAGAGAGTTTTATAGTCCTAACAGTGCATTGAACTTCTCTGCGGTCTTGGGATCTGACGGACGGGTCATATTGGCAGAGATGATTTTGCCATCCCGATCCAGCAGGATAAAACGGGGAATGCCGTTGATGAGGTAAGCATCCATAAAGGTCCTGTCTGTTCCCATGTGTAACTGGATCCCTTTTAGTTGATCCTTTGTTACCATGTTCTCCCATGCCTTTTTGTTCTTGTCGCATGACAGGCTGACAAAATGAATATCCTTTCCTGCATATTTCTCTTCCAATTCCTTTAACGCAGGAAGTTCTCCACGGCAAGGGCCACACCAGGTAGCCCACACGTCAATATAGATATATTTCCCTTTCAAATCTGCCAAAGATACTGTTTTTACATTGATATCAGGATAGGAGAAGCTAGCTGCTGAGGGATTGCCTGATCTTAATTTTTCCCACTTGGTACAAAGTGCGTTGAATTTTTCTATGGACTTTGCATCCTTCACATGTTTGCGGAATAGGACAATCAGCCCGTCTGCTTCATCCAGCCCGTTATTGTCTACAAAGTTATAAACAAATTGGTCAATCAGAAATTCTGCAACCTTTTCATCCTGTATGGTTGCATCTACGTAGTTTACACTTTGTTCTGTAGAACTTGATGCAACTGTTTTTCCTTTATTACTAAAGGCACTGATAGCATCGGGAAGAAAAGCCTTATATTCTTTTAGAGCTAATAAACTGGCATTGATCGGAGTAATAGCTTCCAGTTTTTCATAATATGCTTTGGAAGGAATATAGTTGTCATCCTTTCCAAAATGAGGATGATACAAAGCGTATTTGGAGAAATAATAATACGTATAGAATTGCAAACGTATTTTTTCCTGTGTAGTGAAATCGGCTGGAAGTTTTGCGGCTTCCAATACTTGGCAATTGGCTGCGTACAGGCTGTCCCCTTTGTGTATGAGGGCGGCCTCTTGCATTTTCATATCGGGCATACCGAGTGATTGGAGCTCTTTGCTTCCCAGATAGGTGTTGATAGCGGCACCTGCTCCTTCAAAGGTTGTGTTTCTCCACATGTTGTCACTGTCGAATGACAAGGTAAGGTCTTGATTGGGATCCAGATAAAGAGTACGGCGTCCGCGTGTGTATTGCATGGTTACATATTGCGGAGTGAATCCTGTGATTTCTATGTTGCCGTTTCCAGCGGCATCAATCGCCACTTCTTTTTGTTCGCCACTTTGGCTGAAAGTCAATCTCACTTTGACCTTCTCATTGGGATTGGTGACCTTAAAAGTGAGCTTTGCAGCTTCTGTAGCGGTAAAGGTACTCAGCGCAAGGCCAAGTACCATGATGGATTTTAGAGTTCTCATCTTATTTTTTTCTTTTAGGTTTCATTTTCAATGCATCGGGACGCATGTTATAGACTTTCTTTCCGTATGCGGGTTCTGTGCTGAGGCAGGCAGGGATGGGGGCTTTGCCGTTCAGTTTGCGAAGTACCATTTCCAAGGCGGCTGCATATTCCTGATGGATGAAAGCATCATCTCTGTCTGTTTGGTTATAAGCAATGTATTGCAGATAGCCTACACATTTGTTGAACCAGAATTCGGGAAGTTCCTCTGCTTTGTATCCCAAACGGGCGATAAATTTCAGTCTACTGATTAACTCTTGCTGATTGACTGTGGTGTCTGCAATCATCGCATCAATCTGGGTAGCTGCCGCTTCATACTTTTGTTCCCGGATATCATTATTGATACGGATCATTTTCAGATTGAAATCTTTTCCTTCATAGTTGCATAAGGCTTCAATTTCCGCCAATTCGCCGTATGAAGTTTCTTTTGCCAATTTAGCGTCAACAGCTTTTTTGCCGAAACGCTGGCAGAAATCCGCATAATTGTCTGATACTTGCTTCAGGTACGGGTTCATGCCATTGATGGTGTTTACATATACTTCCCATACATTCGGATCAGTCAGTTTGGCACCTCCTTTTATTAATTCATCAAAAGCGGCTTGTACGTTATTGCGTGCATAGACTGAATAGTGATAATTGATGTAATCAATCAAGAATGCACGTTCTCTGTTCCCCTTGGTATATTGCTCTTGCAGGTAAAAAGAGCGTTTGGTAGGAATGTTTGCATCTTTTCCTGTCTGAATAAACTGTTCGGGAGTCTGACGGCTGCTGCTGCGATGAACGATTTCTTCGGTGGCAGGATCTATGAATGCATAGGTGGGATAACTGCGTACACCGTATTTCTTGGCTAATGTAATTCCTTCACCTTCTTCAGCATCAATTTTGAGGTTGATGAAAGTTTGGTTATAGTAGTAACCCACTGTAGGCAATGAGAATACGGTTTGTGCCATATTCAGGCAAGGTCCGCACCATTGGGTATAGAAATCAATGAATATCAGTTTATTTTCTGCTTTGGCCTTGGCTACGGCTTCTGCCCAAGTAGTGCCGTGCAGGAAATTGATTCCTGCATTCTGGGCATTTAAGTGAATCGCATAGATACATGCGAAAATGAGTAAGATATATTTTTTCATGTCTTTGAATTTAATATGTTAATAACCAGGGTTTTGTTTACATTCCAGATTAGAACTGATTTCTGACGACGGAATGGCATCGATACGGCGGTCTATGATGCGTTGGTAATAATTGTCTCCTTGTGCTTCCGATTTTTCATATTCTTTTTCCAAAGCTTCTCTTAACGTCTTGTTCAAAGCAAGCAGACGGGTGAAATCGGGTTTCTCTGTGTATCCTGCAAAACGGATCATGGCAAACCATTCATGCCAGTTCTCGAAAGACAATTCCAGCATCCATTCGTTGAATATGGCGGTTTCCAGTTCTTCGTTATTGGCTGGAAGAATTATTTCGGCTCCTGCTCTTTCGCGTAGTTTACGGATCGGTGCGTAGGCTTCGGATATAGAGGCTCCCGAACGATACAAGGCTTCGGCTTTTATCAGATAAAGTTCAGAAACACGGCTGAAGATGACAGGCATGTCATTGGCATCATTCAGCAGCTTCTTTACCGATTTCAGGTTGTAGGCTACCGCAGAACTGCGGCTGTCCATCAGGCTGTCTACTTTAGAGAAGATGGCATCGGCGCGAGGATCATCCCCCACCAGTTCCACATACTCATTGGTGGGCCCCCAGTAACCTTGTTTTTTCGTGGGGCTGTTACCGTAACATTGCTGACGGGTTGAAGTGTTGGTGGCATCTTTTTGGTCGAATACACGAGCGAATAGAATCTCTTTGGTTGTTGAAAACTTATCAAAAACGTCACCATAGTTTGCTTCCGGCAATGGAGAATTTGTATCAATTGCATCATTAACTGCTGCTACCGCTTCTGTGTATTTTCCTGCATACAGCAATACTCTTGCCTTTAATGCCTTGGCTGCTTCTTTAGAAGCTTGTGAAAGCTTTTTCCAATCAGGAGCTTTTTCAATAGCTATTTCCAGTTGATCCAGAATATATTGATAAGAATCGGCTACGGAGCTACGTGCCTTTAGAGCATTGGATACGGATGGAGCTTCATTACGCATGACAACCACGTATTCACTATACATATCCCAAATTTGGCAGTATCGAACCAAGATATTGAAGTAGGCCTAAGCGCGTAAATAGGCTATTTCACCTAACACTTCGGCTCTACGGTTTCCGGAGAACTCTCCGTCACTCATGCGGTTACAGGCTGTTTCCAGGAAGTTGGCGTTTTTGATTACAGCGTAATCTGCATCCCATTCCGTTGCATCACTGAATGATAGGGTAGGCAACATTCGTTCGGAGTAGTAAACGGCATTACCGGCGCTGACAATTTCTTGACGCCACATGGTCCCGGCTTTGAAGGAACCACTTACTGTAGGAAATATGACATTGAATCCATTTCCGGGCAAGGAGTAATAGATTCCGTTTAAGGCTAACTCTACAGCAGCGGGTGTTGTGATGGCACCGTCTAAATCTGCTTCGAATTCGGGCTTTTGGTCCAAGACATCTACCAACTGGCACGAGGAAACGCCCATTGTAAGTAAAGCTAAGAATATATATTTTTTCATTCGATTATACATTTAAATGATTATAAGATAATTTTTAAACCAGCCGAGAAAGAGCGGAAACCCGGATAAGTGGAGGTTTCATAGTTACCGCCATAGTTGCTGTTACTGTTTACGGTAGCAGGGTCTGTTCCCGGATAAGAGGTGAGCGTGAACAAATTGGTAGCCGAGACAAATAGTTGTCCTTTAATTACTTTGTTTAAAGGTAAATTATAAGTCAGACGCACTTCCTGCAAACGGAAGAAGGAGGCATTAAACAATTCATGATCGGTTAGTCTAGGTACACCGTCACCTATATACAAGGCCGGGTATTTGGCATCTTTGTTGGTGTCAGACCATCTGTCATTCAATCCATAGTCAATCAAACCGGTTAATTGTCCGGGTAGATTCTGCAATGTTTTGTTATAAATCTTCAAACCACCGATCTGATATCCGAAGTTGGCGAACAGGCTGAATTGTTTATAAGATAAATTGGCAGTCAGACCGCCGAACAGATCCGGATCCGGATTACCGATAATAACACGGTCATTGTAGTTGATGATTCCATCTCCATTTAAATCCTTAATTTCCAAATGTCCCGGTTTTAATGAGTTACCATCGTAATAACTTTGTCCCTTTGATTTAGCATAGGCATTCAATTCATCTATTCTGGCTTGATCTTGTATGATCCCGGCATATTCATAACCATGGAAAGCTCCCATTGGATAGCCTACAGCCAATACTTGGTCGGCATAGCTGCCTTGAACTACTACATCCATAGCTGATTGTGCTCTACCTTCTTCAACCAGTTTGGTGACTTTATTCTTGTTATGTGACATATTCAAGGTCAGGTCCAAGTTCCAGTCTTTAGTAGATAATACACGGCCTACCAGGTTTATTTCAATACCGCGGTTGGTCAATGCTCCGATATTACGGTTCATCTGCATAGAGCCACCGGTTGCACTGGGCGGGAAATCAAATGACCAGATCAAGTCTTTGGTATCTTTGATATAGCCGGAGATAGAACCGGTCAGTCGGTAATCGAACAATGCGAAATCAAGACCTAAATCATATTGGGTCGATTTTTCCCAACGGATGTCGCGGTTACCCACTTGTTTATGTATAATGGCTGACAGGTTATTATAACTGGTTGCTTCGTATAAATCACGATTAGAGAAGCTGGTTAAGTTTTGGGTACCGGTAGTACCTACGCTGGCACGTAATTTCAAATCATTAATGAATGTCAGGTTTTTCATGAATTTTTCCTGAGAGATACGCCATGCAATGGCTCCTGAAGGGAAGAAACCATAACGGTTGTTCGAACCAAACATGGATGAACCATCATAACGCCCTGTAAAAGTGAACAGGTAGCGCTCCATTAATTTATAATTGATACGGGCAAATGAAGAGAACAGACCACTTGCATTATATCCGTTACCCCAAGATGAGATGCTTGCGGCACTTCCTAAATTGGTGTAAATATCATTATCCGGATAAGTCTGGCTATTCATTCTTGTACTACGGCTTATACCACGTTCAAAGGAGATACCGGCTACGGCATCCAAAACATGATTCTTGTTGAACTCATAGTTATAATTCAATGTATTGTCGAATACGGTTTTTGAATATTTATAATGATATTCTGACCCACTGGCTTCATTTCTAGTACTTAGAAAACTTGGACTGAATGAATTGTTTTCAGTAAATTGTAAATTACCCGATAAACTGGAACGAAACCGGAATCCTTTCCAAATATCAACTTCTCCGTATACGGTTCCCATGATGCGGTAAATATTATCATGATTTTTCTTATAGGTGTTGGCTACCGGGTTGGCTTGACCTGTGGACATATCAAATTCACCGTTATCATTATATATAGGAAGGTCAGGACGGAATCCTTGCGCACTAAATAGTGATGTGTTCGCATTATTTTGGTCTGTATAACTCATATTGGCATTAATACCAAAACGAAGGATAGGCAGCACGTTCATTTCTGTAGACACACGTGCGTTATATCGGCTTAAGTCACCTCCTTTGACCATACCTTGCTGATCGAATACTGATAATGAAATAAGGTATTTAGATACTTTACTGCCTCCGCTTACAGTCAAGTCGGCATTATGGCGGATAGCAGTTTGTTTCACTTCATCAAACCAATTGGTGTTGGCACTGCCTAATGCAGTGGAATTAGGTTCAAGAATTTCCAATGCATATTGGTTGGACGGATCATATACCAAGGTTTCTTTGGCAAAGCGGCGTACTGTTTCCCGCCATTCATCACCATATAAAATACGGAAGTTCTTAATTTGAACATCAGTGGTAACATTGTAGTTGAAGCTGACGGTAGGTTTGGAACCTTCCACTCCTTTTTTAGTGGTAACGATAACTACACCATTTGCGGCGCGAGAACCATAGATAGCAGCCGCAGAAGCGTCTTTCAGTACGTCCATAGACTGGATATCATTGGGCGAAATTGCATCCAGCATACTGGGATCTTCTACAGGAACTCCGTCGATCACATACAAGGGTCCATTGGAACCGGTCAATGACGTGGCACCCCGCACACGTACACGGACAGTTTCACCCGGAACACCTGTATTTTGGGATACCTGTACACCGGCAGCCAAGTTTTGAAGCATGGAGGTTACATTAGGAGTGTTTAATTGGCTCAATTGTTTTAAACCTACTGAAGCAACAGAACCGGTCAAGTCCTTAATGGAGGAAGTACCATAACCTACTACGACAACCTCGTCCAGATTAGTTACTTCACTTTCCATTTTTACATTGAAGACATGTCTGTTACCAATTTTCTCCTTAACCGTCTGCATACCGATAAAGCTGATCATTAGTTCGTCATTTTTAGTATTTTCGGGATAAGACAACATGAACTGCCCATCCATATTGGCTACAGTACCGAAAGTTGTACCTTGGATGACAATAGAAGCTCCAATGACCGGTTCACCCGTATCATCTTTGATAACTCCGGTAATCGTTCTGCGTTTGGCATTTCTGTCAATCGGTAATATTAACACATAATTGTTTTCCACTAACTCATAACGCATACCTGCCTGGCTACAAATCACTGAAAGTGCTTGCTCTAAAGGTTCTTTGTTTAATGTTAGTTTCAAAGGTACATTGTTCAAAGTTGCATCTTCGTACATGATATTAATTCCGGTTTGCTTTTTGACCATGTTAAGGGCCTCTTTCACACTGATGTTTTCACTTTTGATAGTGACTGTCTTATCAGCTGATACATTTGCAAACACAGCGTTGAATGTGCAGAATATGCACATTAGCATTACTAAAAACCTCATTTTTGGAGGTTTAGCTACTAAACTCTTCCAAAGCTCGTTTCTTTTCATAAAACTCAAATAACTTATTTAATAATTTAGAATATTCCTGTTATACAGGGCTTGATTATTGTTTTTTTACTAATATGGTTTCTCCCTTTTTCTCAAACTTGACATCGGATACACGATGAATGATGTCTAGTGCAAAGTCCAAAGGCTTGTTGCGGAAAATAACTCCGGTGAATTTCATGGTTTCTAATTCCTTGGATGCTATTTGAATATCTACATTATAGCATCGGGACAGACG
>ENA-ORLX01000281-ORLX01000281.1-human-gut-metagenome-genome-assembly--contig:-NODE-281-length-11600-cov-5.56405_pt1 | contig 11600 bp, 6 predicted proteins | sample MGYA00243014_ERZ508843 | MGnify/ENA primary metagenome ERZ508843 (study PRJEB26277, sample SAMN04329788) | human gut metagenome | biome: human-associated habitat | host: Homo sapiens | place: USA... | reverse complement strand
TTTAGAAACATGGAATTAGCAAGTAAGTACAATCCCGTTGACGTAGAGGGAAAGTGGTACCAGTATTGGTTAGACCACAAATTATTCAGTTCTAAACCCGATGGTCGTGAGCCCTACACCATCGTCATTCCGCCCCCTAACGTCACCGGTGTGCTCCACATGGGACACATGCTTAATAATACCATCCAAGATATCCTTGTACGCCGTGCCCGTATGGAAGGCAAGAACGCCTGCTGGGTTCCGGGTACGGACCATGCTTCCATTGCCACCGAAGCCAAGGTTGTGAACAAGCTTGCCGCACAGGGCATCAAGAAAACAGACCTTACCCGCGACGAATTCCTGAAGCATGCCTGGGAATGGACGGACGAGCACGGTGGCATCATCCTGAAACAGCTCCGTAAGTTGGGCGCTTCCTGCGATTGGGACCGCACTGCCTTCACCATGGATGAGAAACGCAGTGAAAGCGTGATTAAAGTGTTTGTAGACCTTTACAACAAGGGGCTGATTTATCGCGGTGTGCGTATGGTGAACTGGGACCCGAAAGCCCTCACCGCCCTCAGCGACGAAGAGGTTATCTATAAGGAAGAGCACAGCAAGCTGTATTATCTGAAATATTACGTTGCCGACGATGACATGTCCGGTGAGACGGGAGCCGAAGGCGAAGTGGTTCATCGCGACGCTTCCGGCAAGCGTTATGCCGTGGTAGCCACTACACGTCCCGAAACAATCATGGGTGATACGGCGATGTGTATCAACCCTGCCGACCCGAAGAACCAATGGCTGAAAGGCAAGAAAGTGATTGTGCCGCTGGTGAACCGCGTTATTCCTGTTATCCAGGATGATTATGTAGACGTGGAGTTCGGTACGGGCTGTCTGAAGGTAACTCCTGCACACGATGTCAACGACTATATGCTGGGCGAGACATACTTCCTGCCTGCCATCGACATCTTCAACGACAACGGTACGCTGAGCGAAGCAGCCGGACTGTACGTAGGCATGGACCGCTTCGATGTACGCGAGCAGATTGAGAAAGACCTGCAGGGTGCCGGGTTGCTGGAAAAGGTGGAAGCCTATACCAATAAGGTCGGTTTCTCCGAACGTACCAACGTGGCAATCGAGCCGAAGCTCTCCATGCAGTGGTTCCTCAAGATGCAGCACTTTGCCGATATGGCTCTGCCTCCGGTAATGAATGATGACTTGAAATTCTATCCAGCCAAATATAAGAATACCTATAGAAATTGGCTGGAGAATATCAAGGACTGGTGTATCAGCCGCCAGTTGTGGTGGGGACACCGCATTCCCGCTTACTTCCTGCCGGAAGGCGGATATGTGCTGTCAGCCACTCCCGAAGATGCCTTGTAGCGGTCACATGAATAGACCGTAAATCCTTCCCCTAAAATAGAGGATTTGCGTCAGGACGAGGATTGTCTCGACACCTGGTTTTCTTCCTGGTTGTGGCCTATCTCCCTGTTCGACGGTATCCTGAATCCGGGCAACGAAGAAATCAACTATTATTATCCTACCAGTGACCTGGTAACGGGGCCGGATATTATCTTCTTCTGGGTGGCGCGCATGATTATGGCAGGGTATGAATACGAAGGTAAGATGCCGTTCAAGAACGTTTACTTCACGGGTATTGTCCGCGACAAGCTGGGACGCAAGATGTCCAAATCGCTCGGCAATTCACCCGACCCGCTTGACCTGATAGACCGTTACGGTGCCGATGGTGTGCGTATGGGTATGATGCTTTCGGCTCCTGCAGGTAACGACATCCTTTTTGACGATGCGCTTTGCGAACAGGGACGTAACTTCAACAATAAGATATGGAATGCTTTCCGCCTGGTTAAGGGCTGGGAAGTGAGTGAGGAAGTGCCTGTGCCAGAAGCTGCCGAACTGGCTATGCGCTGGTTCGAGTCCAAACAGAATGCCGTGGCTGCCGAATTGGCAGACCTGTTCGGCAAGTATCGTTTGAGCGAAGCATTGATGGCGGTGTACAAGCTCTTCTGGGATGAGTTCTCTTCCTGGTATCTGGAGATGATTAAGCCTGCTTACGGACAGCCCATCAACAAGAAGGTGTACGATACGACTATCGGTCTCTTCGATAATCTGTTGCATCTGCTGCACCCGTTCATGCCGTTCATCACTGAAGAGTTGTGGCAGCACATCGTCGACCGTAAGAATGGAGAAAGCCTTATGGTAAGCCCTATCTCCATGTCGACGGAAGTGGACGAGGCTTTTGTACAGCAGTTCGAGGTGGTGAAAGAGGTTATCAGTAATGTACGTTCTATCCGTTTGCAGAAGAACATCGCCCAAAAAGGACCGTTGGAATTACAGGTTGTCGGTGAAAACCCGGTGGCTGCTTTCGATGCTGTCATTATCAAGATGTGCAACCTTTCTGTCGTAACCGCAGTTGAGGCTAAGGCCGACGGCGCTGCCGCTTTCATGGTAGGCACAACGGAATTTGCCGTTCCTTTGGGCAACATGATTGATGTGGAAGCCGAAATAGCCCGTATGGAAGCTGAATTGAAGCATAAGGAAGGCTTCCTGCAAGGCGTTCTGAAGAAACTGAGCAACGAGAAGTTCGTGAATAATGCTCCTGCTGCCGTTATCGAAATGGAACGCAAGAAACAGGCGGACGCGGAGAGTATCATCAGCTCACTGAGAGAAAGTATTGCCGCTTTGAAGAAAGCGTAAGACAGTATCTCCGATATAAAAGAAAGGTCCGGACTCAATAAAGTCCGGACCTTTTTTATGTACGTTGTACGATTCGTATATGATTCGTTATTTCTCCAGTAAGTCTTTTAGGAAAGCATCCAACTCCTCATCCAATCCCTTCAGCAGCTCTTCGTTTACCAGCAGGGTGTCATCGTCCAGCAACAAGAGTTCGGCTATGGTTTCCTTGTCGTCATCTACCAATACGAAAGAGAAAGGCTTCATGATGGTCAGTTTGTCAAAAGCACCCCGGTTCTTGAGGTTGCAGAGCAGATTGCTCAGGATGCGTTCCATGTTTTCGTAGAAATCATCGCCTTCGTATGTCATCCATTCTTCTATGGTGGTACTGGCGAGTTCTTTGTCATCATCGTCGAATATGGAAAATTCGCCCGAACTTTGGTTGGCTTGCAGATGGATATCCGTAACGACTGTCTGCTCACAACCGCAAGCGTACTTGCCGATTGCCTGTTTGATAGTTTCTTCGAGAAGAGATAATGCCGGTTGACTGAGTTTCATAATTGCTTTTCTTTACTTAATGGATGTTCAAAGGTATAAAAAAAACAAATACATTTACAGTATTTGACTAAAAATCATTATTAAATCGCTGCATTTGCATATTTAGGCGCGATAAGCCTTCTTTCCGCTCCTTTAATTCAGTGGCGTAAAGTGTTGTAAGGACGTAGTAGGGGATATCCGCTTTGCCAAGGTGAGTCAAATCTTTTTTATCCACGCCGTCTACGATACGCGCTTCGGCTTGCGCTTTCAACGCCCAGTCGAGAGCGGCGGCAATACTGTCCTGCATTTCATAGCCGACAGCAAGGTTATAGGCTGCCTGCATCTTTTTCTTTCCTTTTTGGGTGGCATAGGTCTGCTTCCATAGCCCGATAGCTGTGTTCCATTGCTTGTCCCGGGCATATACGGCAGCATCGCGCATGTTTACGGAACCGCCGCAGAACAGATAGCGGTTGGCGGTTTTCCAATACGGCAGCAGTTTTTTTACCGGTATGGTTCCGGCAAAATCAGAAGCTTGTTTTATCAGTTCTTCTTCACTGATGAGGTTGCCTTGTACAAAGGGACCGTTTCCGGTTTCTTCCCAGAAAATGCTGTCGTTAGCGTTGATTGTAGCCATAGGGGTACTGCGGTTGGGCAGGTAAATCCTGACAGTAGGATATATCCGGGCATCTACCGTGCCGTAATAAATGCCCCAGTCGCGCATGTACTTTATTTTGCGGACAGAGCGTATCTGTACGTTTTCCAATGCGATGAGGAAATCTACGTCCAAGTCATGCACCAACCGGTTTGTTTCTTCTTGTGACAGCGCTCCTTCGCGGGGAGTGACATCGTGGGCACGTAAGGCCGAATCGCAGATAACCACTTCGTTGAAGTAGTTCTCGTGGGCAAGGGCTTCGGCAAGGGATTCCGTGGCAATGGCGGCATTGCCGTTGTAATAATCTGTTCTGCTGGCTATCTCAAAATCGTCTTTTTTCTTCTCTTTGGTAAGAATAGGCTTGTTGTCCGGAACTTCAGGCATGTTATTGACAATGGCTACCCGTTTCAAACTCGGTGGGAAACTTACATCCGCCGGTAACATATAATCTATGGCAAGCGGTTCGACGGTTTGGCAACTCGCCAAAAACATCAAACAAGACAGTAACAGGTAATAAGAGTATTTAGTCATAGTCTTTTATTCTTAGTTCTGAAAAACAAAAGTAATCTTTTACTTGAATAAATAAAAGCCTCGAACAGTTTTTAACCGTTCGAGGCTCTTATTATAGTGATTAGCGATTAGTGGTTAGTGATTAAGATTGGTACTCAATGAACCCTTAATCGCTAATCTCTAACCACTAATCGTTATTTTACGCGTTCTTTCCGTGACAGTTCTTGTACTTCTTACCGCTTCCGCAAGGACAAGGGTCGTTACGTCCCACCGTCTTTTCTACGCGGATAGGTTCGCGTTTCTGCTGTTCACGCGTATCCTGCTGGGCGGCGGCTTGCTGGTTCGGGTCGGTTAGGTCTTGCTTTTGCTCGCGATATTTGCTTAAATCCTGGCGTTGTTCGGGAGCTGCCTGACGGACTTCCTGCGGTTCCTGTACCGGGATTTGTCCGCGCATCAGGATGGAAACTGTCTGATTGTTTATCTTGTCTACCATTGTATCGAACAGGTTTACAGACTCCAGCTTGTAAATCAACAACGGGTCTTTCTGTTCGTAGCTGGCATTCTGTACGGAGTGTTTCAAGTCATCCAGTTCGCGCAGGTTTTCTTTCCATGCTTCATCGATGACATGCAGCAGGATAGACTTCTCAAACGCTTTCACTACTTCCTTGCATTCGCTTTCATAAGCGGCTTTCAGGTTGCAGGAGATGTTATACATGCGCTTGCCGTCTGTAATGGGAATCAGGATGTTTTCGTACATGTGTCCTTGATTCTCGTATACCTGCTTGATAACCGGATAAGCGATTTGTGCCATACGTTCGGTTTTGCGTTTGAAAAGTTCCATGGCAGCATCAAAAGCCTTATCGGCAAGTTTCTCCTTTTTCTCGTTGCGGAACTCCTCTTCCGTGAACGGAGTTTCCATGGCAAGTGTCTGAAGAAGATCCATCTTGCAGTCTTCATAGGTAGGAGCTTCGATCGCATTGACACAACGGTCCCAAATCATGTTCACACTGTCCATACCGATCCGTTCGCCCAACACAGCGTGGCGGCGTTTGGTGTAGACTTCGGTACGCTGTTTGCCCATCACATCGTCGTATTCCAGCAGGCGTTTACGGATACCGAAGTTGTTTTCTTCCACTTTCTTCTGTGCACGTTCGATAGACTTGGAAATCATGCTGTGCTCAATCATTTCGCCTTCCTTGAAACCGAGCTTGTCCATAACGCCGGCAATACGGTCGGAAGAGAACAGACGCATCAGGTCGTCTTCCAAAGACACGAAGAATACGGATGAACCGGGGTCACCCTGACGTCCGGCACGACCACGCAACTGGCGGTCTACACGGCGCGACTCGTGACGCTCCGTACCGATAATGGCAAGACCGCCCGCAGCTTTTACTTCCGGGCTCAGCTTGATGTCCGTACCACGACCCGCCATATTAGTGGCAATGGTTACGGCGCAACTCAAACCGGCTTTGGCTACGATGTCGGCTTCCTTCTGGTGCAGCTTCGCATTCAGTACGCTGTGCTCGATATGGCGCATAGTCAGCATCTTGCTCAGCATTTCGGAGATTTCAACGGAAGTAGTACCCACCAGGACAGGACGTCCAGCTGCCACCATTTTCTCAATCTCTTCGATAACGGCTTTATATTTTTCGCGTTTGGTCTTGTAAACGCGGTCGTTCATATCGTTGCGGGCAATGGGGCGGTTGGTCGGGATAACGACTACATCCAGTTTGTAGATGTCCCAAAGTTCGCCTGCTTCCGTTTCGGCAGTACCGGTCATACCGGACAGCTTGTGATACATACGGAAGTAATTTTGCAGCGTAATCGTTGCAAAGGTCTGTGTGGCGGCTTCCACTTTCACGCCTTCTTTGGCTTCGATGGCCTGATGCAAGCCGTCGGAGTAGCGGCGGCCTTCCATGATACGTCCGGTCTGTTCGTCCACAATCTTCACCTGACCGTCGATAACCACGTATTCGTCGTCTTTCTCGAACATGGTGTAAGCTTTCAACAGTTGGTTGATGGTATGTACACGCTCGCTCTTGATGGCGAAGTTGGTCATAAGGGCGTCTTTCTTGGCAAGGCGTTCCTCATCCGTCAGGTCTTTTTCATTTTCCAGTTCGGAGAGCTGGGCGGTGATGTCGGGAAGTACGAAGAACGTAGGGTCGGCGGAGTTACCGCTAATTAAGTCTACACCCTTGTCGGTGAGGTCTACGCTGTTCAACTTTTCATCGATTACGAAATACAGCGGGTCGGTAACCTCGTGCATACGCTTGTTGTTCTGCTCCATGTAGATTTCCTCGGTTTTGAGCATACCGGCTTTGATACCCTGCTCGCTGAGGAACTTAATCAATGCCTTGTTCTTCGGCAAGCACTTGTGGCTGCGGTACAGGGCAAGGAATCCTTCTTCCTGTTCTTTCTTGTCGTTTGAAGCTATCAGGCGTTTGGCGTCGGCAAGGTATTGCGTGGCAAGTTTCTTCTGTGCTTCTACCAGGCGTTCTACCTGCGGACGGAGTTGCTCGAAGAGCTGGTCGTCGCCTTTGGGTACCGGACCGGAGATAATCAGCGGAGTACGGGCGTCGTCAATCAATACGGAGTCCACCTCATCGACGATGGCGTAATTGTGCTGGCGTTGTACCAGGTCTTTCGGGCTGATAGCCATGTTATCGCGCAGATAGTCGAAACCGAATTCGTTGTTCGTACCAAAAGTGATATCTGCGAGATAAGCCTGGCGGCGTGCGTCGGAGTTGGGCTGGTGCTTGTCGATGCAATCCACGCTCAAACCGTGGAACATATAAAGAGGACCCATCCATTCGGAGTCACGCTTTGCCAGATAGTCGTTCACGGTTACCACGTGTACACCGTTTCCGGTCAGTGCATTGAGGAATACGGGCAGAGTAGCCACCAAAGTCTTACCTTCACCGGTTGCCATTTCCGCAATCTTGCCTTTGTGCAGTACCACACCGCCGAACAACTGTACGTCGTAGTGTACCATGTTCCATACCGTATCATTGCCACCGGCTACCCAGTGGTTCTGGTAGATGGCCTTATCGCCTTCAATACGTACGAAATCTTTGGTAGCAGCCAGATGGCGGTCGAACTCCGTAGCGGTTACCGTGATTTCTTCATTTTCGGAAAAACGCTTGGCGGTTTCCTTTACGATGGAAAAAGCAGCGGGCAGCACCTCGTCCAATGCTTTTTCGTAAATATCCAGTATCTCTTTTTCCAGTTTGTCTATTTGAGCAAAGAGTTCTTCGCGTTCTTCCAGTTCCGTGTTTTCAACGCTTGCTTTCAGTTCTTCCACTTTGGAGCGTTGTTCCGCTGCCGAGTTACGGATGTATGCCTTCAGTTCTTCGGTTTTGGCACGCAGGGCATCATTGTCCAATGCGGCTATTTCCGGATAAGCGGCTTTTACTTTGTCTACCCACGGCTTTATTTCCTTCATGTCACGGGTAGCCTTATTTCCGAAAATCGAGCTTAAAAATTCATTAAATCCCATTATGTATTTGTTTTTATTATTATTTACTAAAGTTTATATGGCGTGCAAAGTTACTGATTTTGCAATAGATAATGTAAAGTTGCACTGATTATTTTAAGGACTTGCCACGGAGAATGCGGAGTTTGTTCCTTAATTGAGCGGTGCGGCTGTGCACGCATTGGGGGCGCGGATGCGCATCGCACTCGATAGGGTGGGAGCAACGCGGTCTATGGCAACCGGCATGCGGATAATTTCCGGCTTTATTCCTTTGCCAAGAAGAATGAGGGGAGTGGCTATGGTGGCAGCGCGTACTACGCGGTTGTCATTGCTGTTTTCCTGCATAACGGTCCAGCCCGGCAAGACTTCAATAATCAAGTCGCCGGAGCGGTGGCGGTGGAACCCGTTGCGTATGTGCTCCATCTGCGGAGCCCAGGAACCCAGCAGTAGTTGGTAGGCGGAATATACTTTGTTAACTCCGCTGAACTGCACCAGAAATTCTGCCGACTTTTGTTGTATTTCGGCAAGATTCAACTGCTTCTCCTCTATTAATTTATGATTGAGATATATCTGTTGATTATAAAAGCCTTCTACATATTGTCCTTCACCGTAAGTAGCCATCAGATACATGTTCAGCAAAGTGGCGCAACGGTTCAGATGGAATTCTCCTCCGGGAATACGGTAGATGCCTATGTCTGCTCCGTCCGGGTCGGCATATCCTGTGGACGCGATGCATAACAGTACGTTTTGCAGGCCTACTTTGCTTTCCAGCATATCCAGCAAGCGGGCGATGCTTTGGTCTAAGCGGGCGTAGGTGTCTTGCATTTCCATGGCACACTCTTGCGTGCTACGGTGATTGTAGTTGCCTGCATAATAAGTGATTGCAAGCAAATCAGTGATGTCGTCCTTGCCGATATTGCTTTTATCCAGCAAATCCTCTGTCACACGGTTCACTTCATCGTTGATGAGCGGGCTGGTTATCAACCGGCGGTACTTGTTGTCCTTTTCTGTTTCAAATCTATACTTGAAAGGGATGGTGCGCCATTCGGGCAGGAATGTATAGCTTGTGATGGGGTGAAGAGGATTCCACTCCATCTCATTGATGCGGAATTCGGGAGATTGCCCGTCGTTGTATTGGCTCAGCCACCAGGGATACTCGCCGTAATAGGTTGTGCCGCACCATTTGCCGGTTTGGTGATTCAGCCAGAATGCGCCGTTACCGCTATGTCCGGCCGAAAGGACGGCAGCATCGCGGAAGGGGGCAATGGCATATACCAGTGCGGCGTTTTTAGTGGCTATTTTAAGTTCGTCGGCAAAAGTGGAAGTCAACAGTTGGGTAGGGGCGGTGTTCTGGTCGGTATAGTTACCCATGAAAGCGGAGTCGTCTACACAATTCTTCGGACGCAGGGTTTTGGGGTCAAACCAACGTTCGGCTATGATGCCGTTCATGGACGGTGTGGTACCCGTGTAGAGAGCGGCAATGGCAGAAGCGCGGTCGGCGACATTGAAAGAATAGTCAGCCTTGCGGAAAACTTTCCCTTCCCTTAACATCCGCTTAAACCCCTTTTCTCCATACAATGACGAGAATGCTTCCATGTAGTCTGTACGCAGTTGGTCTATTGTCAACGTCACCACCAGTTTCGGAGATGGCGGCAGTGGCTGGGCTTGCAGGCTGCCGAATGTCAGTGCGAGTATGGAAGTTATCAGTCCTTTCTTCATTATTTCTTATCGTATGTGAGAATTAGGTTGCTTGCAGAACGTATCAGCAAACAAAGTGCCAAAGGTAACACTGCTAACGGAAATCTTTGCGGTATTACGAGCCAAAGCAATATAAAAAGTGTTAAAACAATGAAGTTCGCCAGCATATAACGGCTTCTTTTCCTTTTTCGCACTCTGTTCAGCATACAAGGCAGGCAGAAAAGATGAAGCGGATGGAACACAAACAGCAGATAATTGGGACTGACGGCAGGATGTTGGGAGAACAAGGCAAGGAACGCCAATATACATCCCGCCGTTCCGGCGGCAAAGAACAGCGCGAAATCGATTCCCCAAAGCGTTTTCTTCCGGCGTATGCCGTAGATGGTGGCGGCTGCGGTCAGTATAAGAAGGAGCAGGGCGGCCTGCATAGGGGTGAAGCCATCGGAAGGCTGTTCCGCTTCTTCGCTGCCGGTTACTATTATTTTCTCTTCATTCAGTACCAAAGGGCGTGTTTCTCCTTCTTTGTTTACAATGCGGGCTTGGTTGAAGTACTCTTGTACATAGAAAGGTACAAACATCATCAGTCTGCGGTTGATGGTTTTGTCGGCTTGGCTGCCCATACATAAGTCCATGCCGAAACGCGACCAGGGATGCCCCTTGCTGTATTTGTGCAGCAGGTCTCGGAAAGAAATGCCGGAATCAGTGTCTGTCATGTCGCCTGCGTATTGCAGCGTGCCGTCAATGGATTTTTCTATTAAATCGCGCGGACGTGTGGCACAGTTGTCGTAAAAGAAGTTATAACGATATATCCTGGTTTCGGGGCGGTAATTCTCTTCAAGTAACATAATCAACTTTTCTTTCTCTTGTACAGTGAGATTCAGCTCTTGCTGCCAGACATCGCGTTCCAGGTAATAATATTCTGCGGCAAAGCGTTCATAATTGGTTACTCCCAATTGGTAGTCCGTTTCACCCAAGGCAAAACGAAGGATGAAGTTGGGAGCATTGAAGTTGAATATGCCGTAATTGAATACTGCGTCAATGCCGCGGGTATAGTTTTCGTACCGTATGGCCGTATGTCCGAAAAGGGAATATATTTCTTCTCCCGAGGCACATGTCAACAGACTGATACGTATAGAGTCCGGAATAACTCTTTTTGGTTCTTGTGCCTGCATAGTGACGACGGACAGGCTGAAGAAAAGAAAAATAAGTGAACGGAAAACCGATGGAGATAACTTCATTTGTCTTTTTTATTATCATTGATTTAATCAAGAGTGTATCTTGTAATTCGTTACAAAGATAGACTTTAAATCTTAAAACAGCAATTGTCATAGGAGAACCTTTTTCTTTTATGCATGTGGAGCAAAGGAAAAAAGTGCTATCTTTGCGCCGCTTTAAATATATGCAGAATGAATCTTATTATCGATATAGGTAATACCGTTGCAAAGATAGCGGTGTTTAAAGATAAGGATATTGTAGAAATACTCTATGATTCTAATCAAACGCTTGAATGTCTGTCGGATATATGTGCGAAATATGCTGTCGAGAAGGCAATCGTGGCTACCGTTATCGATTTGAATGAACGGGTGTTGGCACAACTGAAAAGTTTACCCGTTTCATTGTTGTGGCTAAATGAAAAAACATTGCTTCCGGTGGAGAATCTTTACGAAACGCCCGAAACCTTGGGATATGACCGGATGGCGGCTGTGGTGGGCGCATACGAACAGTTTCCCGGCAAGGATATTCTGGTTATAGATGCCGGGACTTGCATTACTTATGAATTTATAGATGCCGCCGGACGTTATCATGGCGGAAATATTTCGCCGGGCGTGCAGATGCGCTTTAGGGCGCTCCATGAGTTCACAGGAAGGCTTCCGCTGGTGTTCCGGGAGGGACGGCGCCTGCCGTTGGGCAGCGATACCGATACGGCAATGCGCGAAGGAGTGCTGAAAGGTATGGAATATGAAATTTCGGGTTACATAACGGCGATGAAACATAAATATCCTGAACTTTTGGTTTTTTTAACGGGCGGAGATGAATTTTCTTTTGATACAAAATTAAAAA
>ENA-ORLX01000278-ORLX01000278.1-human-gut-metagenome-genome-assembly--contig:-NODE-278-length-11693-cov-4.39234_pt1 | contig 11693 bp, 9 predicted proteins | sample MGYA00243014_ERZ508843 | MGnify/ENA primary metagenome ERZ508843 (study PRJEB26277, sample SAMN04329788) | human gut metagenome | biome: human-associated habitat | host: Homo sapiens | place: USA... | reverse complement strand
GGATGTAGGAGTATTAGGTGATGTTGCCATTGCCCCGCATGTCCGGATTAATGTAGATAATTATGAATGGGAAATATCCACCGACAACGCTGCTAACTGGATGCCCACGGGAGTAAAGGCTGTGGGAAAAGACGGTACGAACGGAGTAAACGGCACTTCCTGCTCTATCAAGGTTGATGATAGCAGCGACCCGGTCATTGTTATCATAACCAATACCGATGCCGATGGAAAAGAAACCGATACGGAAATTTCATTTCCCCTTTACCGGACTTTTTATATCGGTGATGATGCGAAAGCTGTACGGAATGCCGCACTGGTTGTTACCCACAAGGTGACGGAAATTCCTCTTGTACTTCCTGATGCTTTTTCCAAGAACGACTATACAGCCATTATGGCTCAGATCATCAGTAAGGATTCGAGTACGGATATTCAGACTCGTGCAGCTACAGGCTCGTGGCAGGTCGCTGTAACAAAGCCGACTTTCAATGCTGACGGCAGTTACAAAAGAGACGCGAAAGTAACTGTGACAATGCCCGTGGGCATAGGGGAGGACGAAAGTGCCCTTTTGGAAGTGACTCTTGTAGGGCAGGATGGTGGTAAAACGGTTTCCACTCGTGCCCTGACTGTTCCCAAATCCGGTGATTACTATTATAGCGACGGTTCTGTTTCGGGTCAGATCATCAGCGGTAATCCCGATAGGATTCCTGTCGGCATCGTCTTTTATGTAGGCGATATTGTGGCAAAGGATAGCCATTTGAAGGAAATATTAGGTGGCGGTAACGCTGATAATTATAAGTCGGATGATATTCACGGGTTGGTGGTTGCCTTGAAAGATGCGGGCAACCGTACTTATTGGCAGCGAAACTATACTCCGACCGGTATGAGCGTTGCCGATGCGAATGATATATGCGGATATGGCAATACATTGCAAATGAAAGAATGGAATGAAAAAGACAGTCATAGCGGCAATCTCATCGAAGCCTACGGATTGGTGGCTGAATATGCCACTGCCAATCCTGCTCCTGCAGGCAGCAGCGGTTGGTATTTTCCTTCCGTTCGCGAGCTTTCCACTCTTTGTTCGGGCTGGCAGTCCGCTTGGGCGGACTCCGGTACGTATGGCGGTACAGACAGTCCCGGCAGTAATATTGATACGGTCAATGAAAAATTGTCCGCCTTGTCTGTATCGGGCATAGATGCCGAAAAGGTGGCAGGGGCGGTTTACTGGTCATCCTCGTCATATCGGTACAATGAAAAGATTGCGTTCATGGTCTATATGCTTAGCGGCAATGTGAATATGGACCGTAAGGACCTTACGTCTAACCGGGTACGTGCCGTTCTGGCTTTTTAGTACATCGGCGGAAAACGGTTGGCAGCGTGCGTGGGCAAACATTATAAACCATCACCTCGTTTTCCGCCAATCTTTTCGTATCTTTGCTCCATTAAACCAAAGTACTTTATGGAACAATTTGACATACTTCGTAACTTACGGATAGAGCAACTCACCCCGATGCAGGAAGCAGCGCGGGATGCCTATCAATCGGATAAGGACCTCGTCCTGTTGTCGCCCACGGGGTCGGGCAAGACACTGGCATTCCTGCTGCCGCTGGTGCAATCGCTCAAAGCCGATGTGCAGGGCGTACAGGCGGTGGTGCTCGTACCGTCGCGCGAGCTTGCCTTGCAGATAGAAAACGTATTCAAGTCGATGAATGTCCCTTTCAAGGCGATGAGCTGCTACGGCGGACGTCCGGCAATGGACGAGCACCGTACGATGAGGGGCATCAACCCTGCCGTTATCATCGGCACTCCCGGACGTATGAACGACCATTTGCGGAAGCAGAACTTCGATACCCGCTTTGTAACCACATTGGTGATAGATGAGTTTGACAAATGCCTTGAATTCGGCTTTCACGACGAGATGGCGGAAGTTATCGGACAGTTGCCTGCCTTGAAGAAACGGGTATTGCTGTCGGCAACGGATGCAGAGGAAATCCCGCAGTTCACCGGAGTGGGCGGGGGGGAGTCGTCACCGCAGGTTGTCAAGCTGAATTTTCTTTCGGGCGAAACCGTATCCGGACGATTGGACTTGCAGAAGGTAATCTCTCCCGAAAAAGACAAGCTGGAGACAATGTACCGGCTGCTTTGTACTCTGGGCGACCGTTCTACACTGGTATTCGTGAACTATCGCGAGAGCGTGGAGCGTACGGTAGCCTATCTGAAGTCGAAGAAATTCCCTTGCGATGCTTTTCACGGCGGTATGGAACAGGACGACCGCGAGCGGGCGCTCTATAAGTTCCGCAACGGCAGTTGCCCCGTCCTAGTATCGACCGACCTTGCCGCACGCGGATTGGATATTCCGGGCATCGACAACGTGGTGCACTATCACATGCCTGTCAACGAAGAAGCCTTTACGCACCGTAACGGACGCACGGCACGCTGGGAAGCGTGCGGCTCGTCTTTCCTGCTTCTGCATGCCGAAGAGCGTCTGCCCGATTATCTTCCGGAGGAACTCTCCGTATTCGAATTGCCGGAGCAGACGCCGAAACCTGCCAAACCCCGCTGGACTACCTTATATATAGGCAAAGGCAAGAAAGACAAACTGAACAAGGTGGACATTGTGGGCTTCCTGTATAAGAAAGGCGGACTGGTGCGCGAAGATGTAGGACAGGTGGATGTGAAGGAGCACTATGCTTTCGTGGCAGTCCGCCGCAGCAAAGTGAAGCAATTGCTTACACTGCTGCGCGGGGAAAAAATCAAGGGGATGAAGACTTTGATAGAAGAAGCTCGTTGACAGTATGTTATGAAGCATATCCGGTGATGTTATTAAGCATGGGAAAATAGCTTGTTTTTGATAATCATGCACTTTTTTTTCAGTTTTTATTCCCGGTAGAAAGTTTTTTCAGCTTCTATCTTTCAGTTTACTTTTTAATACTTTCCTTGTTAAGTATACATAACAGTTTGGCGTATATTTCTTGTATATACCAATAAAAAGTAAGGCAAATACGCGATAAAGAAGAAAATTTATAAGGAAAGATTTGCAATGCAGAAATAATTCCGTAATTTCGCCATGTCGAAAGACATAAACGAACGAAATTGTATAACCAAAACAAACTTCAAATGAAAAAGCATAATTTCAACGCAGGACCTTCCATTCTTCCGCGTGAGGTGATAGAGGATACGGCGAAGGCTATTTTAGATTTCAATGGATCCGGTCTGTCTCTTATGGAGATTAGCCACCGCGCTAAAGACTTCCAGCCCGTAGTGGACGAAGCCGTAGCACTGTTCAAAGAACTACTTAACATTCCGGAAGGCTATTCGGTGCTGTTCCTGGGAGGTGGTGCAAGTCTGGAATTTTGCATGATACCTTTCAACTTCCTCGAAAAGAAGGCCGCTTACCTCAATACGGGTGTGTGGGCAAAGAAAGCCATGAAGAAAGCCAAAGGTTTTGGCGAGGTTGTAGAGGTTGCCTCTTCTGCTGAAGCCACTTATACTTACATTCCGAAAGATTATACGGTACCGGCCGATGTGGACTATTTCCATATCACCACCAACAATTCTTTCTATGGCACGGAATTGAAGGAAGACCTGAACGAAAACGTTCCTATGATTGCCGACATGTCGTCCGATATTTTCTCCCGTCCTATTGATGTGTCCAAATACATCTGTATCTATGGCGGTGCACAGAAGAATCTGGCTCCTGCGGGCGTAACATTCGTCATCGTGAAGAATGATGCGGTAGGCAAGGTGTCCCGCTACATCCCGACCATGCTGAACTATCAGACTCACATCGACGGCGGTTCAATGTTCAATACTCCTCCCGTTGTTCCTATCTATGCGGCATTGCAGACATTGCGCTGGATAAAGGCTCAGGGCGGTGTGAAGGAAATGGAACGTCGCGCCATCGAAAAGGCAGATATGCTGTATGCCGAGATAGACCGCAACAAGATGTTCGTGGGTACTGCCGCCAAAGAAGACCGTTCACGCATGAACATCTGCTTCGTAATGGCTCCCGAATACAAGGAACTGGAAGCCGACTTCCTGAAATTCGCTACCGAAAAGGGTATGGTAGGTATCAAGGGACACCGTTCCGTAGGCGGTTTCCGTGCATCTTGCTACAATGCTATGCCGAAGGAAAGCGTACAGGCTTTGATAGACTGCATGCAGGAATTTGAGAAACTTCATTAATAATATTTGTTCACCACAGAGGGCACAGAGTCCCACAGAGATGAAATGAAAAGGAAAACTCTGTGAAACTTCGTGCGGTTCTGTGGTGAATCTTTTTTTAATACTATTGAATCATGAAAGTATTAGTTGCAACAGACAAGCCGTTTGCAAAAGTTGCAGTAGACGGTATTCGCAAAGAAATTGAAGCAGCAGGCTATGAACTTGCCTTGCTGGAGAAATATGGCGATAAGGCAAAATTGCTGGAAGCCGTGAAAGATGCCAATGCCATTATTATCCGCAGCGACATTATTGATGCCGAGGTTTTGGATGCCGCCAAAGAGCTGAAAATCGTAGTGCGTGCCGGTGCGGGATATGACAATGTGGATTTGGATGCCGCAACCGCCCACAATGTATGTGTGATGAACACTCCGGGGCAGAACTCCAACGCTGTGGCCGAACTGGCTTTCGGGCTTATGGTAATGGCTGTCCGCAATCTGTACAACGGTACTTCCGGTACGGAGCTGAAAGGCAAGAAGCTGGGCATTCATGCTCACGGTACCGTAGTACGCAATGTAGCCCGCATAGCCATAGGTTTCGGCAGTGACAGTTACGCATTCGACGCGTTCTGCCCGAAAGAGGTTATCGAGAAAGACGGTGTAAAGGCTGTGGCTTCGGCCGAGGAGCTTTATTCTGCCTGCGACATCGTTTCGCTGCACATTCCCGCAACGGCGGAAACCAAGAACTCCATTAACTATGCTTTGGTGGGCAGGATGCCGAAAGGCGGTCTGCTGGTGAACACCGCCCGCAAGGAAGTTATCAACGAAGCCGAGCTGATACAACTGATGGAAGAACGTGCCGACTTGAAGTACATGACCGACATTATGCCCGCAGCCAATGATACATTTGCCGCCAAGTTTGCCGGCCGTTACTTCTCCACACCGAAGAAGATGGGCGCGCAGACGGCCGAAGCCAATATCAATGCCGGCATTGCCGCTGCCAGACAGATTGTGGGCTTCCTGAAAGACGGCTGCGAGAAGTTCCGCGTAAATAAGTAATGGATTTATACTCAGACAACCATGGCAACAATAAAACCTTTTAAAGGGATTCGTCCCCCTCAGGATTTGGTAGAGCAGGTGGCATCCCGTCCGTACGACGTCCTGAATTCCGCCGAAGCGCGTGAAGAAGCGGCAGGAAACGAAAAATCCCTGTATCACATTATCAAGCCCGAAATAGATTTTCCGGTCGGTACGGACGAGCACGATGAACGTGTGTACCGGAAAGCGGCCGAGAACTTCCAAATGTTCCAGGACAAAGGCTGGCTGGTGCAGGACGATAAGGAGAACTATTACATATATGCCCAGACCATGAACGGTAAGACGCAATATGGTTTGGTGGTGGGCGCATACGTGCCCGATTACATGAACGGCGTTATCAAGAAGCATGAGCTTACCCGCCGCGATAAGGAAGAAGACCGCATGAAGCATGTCCGTGTGAACAATGCCAACATCGAGCCCGTATTCTTCGCTTATCCCGACAATGCAGTGCTGGATGCGGTCATTGCCCGTTACACGGCACAGAAGCCTGTTTACGACTTTGTGGCTCCGGACGACGGTTTCGGCCATACATTCTGGATTATCGACCGGCAGGAAGATATTGAGGTCATAACCGAAGAGTTTGCCAAGATGCCGGCACTTTACATTGCCGACGGGCACCACCGCAGTGCAGCCGCAGCCCTGGTGGGTGCGGAGAAAGCCGGACAGAATCCCAATCATCGCGGAGACGAGGAGTACAACTACTTCATGGCAGTCTGTTTCCCCGCCAACCAGTTGACTATCATCGACTACAACCGCGTGGTGAAGGACCTGAACGGGTTGACTCCCGGAGAATTCCTGGCTGCCGTAGGCAAGAACTTCACGGTAGAAGAGAAAGGAACGGAAATCTACAAGCCGGCAGGCCTGCATAACTTCTCCCTTTACCTGGACGGCAAGTGGTACAGCCTTACGGCAAAGCCGGGCACTTACAACGACAACGACCCTATCGGCGTGCTGGATGTTACCATTTCGTCCAACCTGATACTGGATGAAATCCTCGGTATCAAAGACCTCCGTTCCGACAAGCGTATCGACTTTGTCGGCGGTATCCGCGGGCTGGGCGAATTGAAGAAGCGGGTGGACAGCGGTGAGATGAAAGTGGCTTTGGCGCTTTATCCTGTGTCCATGAAACAGCTGATGGACATTGCCGATACCGGCAATATCATGCCGCCCAAGACCACTTGGTTCGAACCGAAGCTGCGTTCGGGACTGGTAATTCATAAACTGGACTGATTCAGATATCATTTTAAAGAACGGATACGAAGAAGGTGCATGGAAACTTGGCAGGTTTTGATGCACCTTCGCTATTTTATATTGCCATTCCCTTTTCCGATATACGGAAAATGCCGACCTTTGCCGTCAAAATAAGATACCGCTATTCGGCATTAGTTATTAAAACCAAAAGAACGATATGGGCAAAAAGGAAGAATACAAACTGAAGAACGAACAGTTCCTGCAAAATCTGCGTACCGAAGAAGGCGTAAAGGAGTTGGCTGCCGGCGTGCTTTACCGTATTCTGGAAAGCGGGCAGGGCAGTAGCGCTACTCCTCGCCCGAACAGTATTGTGTCGGTGCATTACAAGGGAACGCTCATCAACGGCAGGGAGTTTGACAATTCCTGGAAGCGCAACTGTCCGGAAGCTTTCCGGCTGAACGAAGTAATCGACGGCTGGCAGATAGCCTTGCAGCAGATGCGCGTGGGCGACCACTGGATGGTTTACATCCCGTACACCGTGGGATACGACACACGCACCAGCGGGCCTATTCCGGCTTTCTCCACACTGATATTCGAAGTGAAGTTGTTGGGCATTGCCTGAGAGAGGGTGTGAACAATCATGTTACGGAACGGAGACCTTACCCGGGGTGGCATAACGGGTACGTTGTAGAGTTTCACACTGCCTATGATGGCTGGTTAGTTTCTGCAACAGTGCTATAACATAGCCGATACGAAGATTGTAGGGCAGTGCATCGGTGCAGATGCACTGGCGGCGGTAGGGTCGGCATATACGCTGATGGTCTTCCTTATCTCCATCCTTCTCGGTTTGTCTATCGGCAGCGGCACGGTATTCTCGCTGCATTACGGTGCGGGAAACCATTCCGCCCTGCGCCGCAGCATTTTCGTGTCGTTCGTACTGATAGGGGCGGTCACGTGCGTGCTGAATGTGGCGGTATTCGTATGGCTGGACCCTATTCTCCGTTTGCTGCAAGTGCCGCAGGACATTTACGGCATGATGCGCGGTTACCTGTGGATAATCTTTTGCGGCATTGTCTTTACGTTTATCTATAATTTCTATGCTGCGATGCTGCGCGCGGTGGGAGATTCGGTAACTCCTCTCTGGTTTCTGGCACTCTCTGTGGCACTGAATATCGTTCTCGACCTGTTTTTCATCCTGCAACTGGACTGGGGCATCGAGGGGGCTGCGATAGCCACGGTCATGGCACAGGGAGTCGCTTCTGCGGGAATAGTGCTCTATACCTGGAGGAAGCGTCCGGAACTGCGGCTGCATATCGGGGACATGCGCTTCGACCGTGGCAGTCTGAAAGAGATAGTCTCTTTCTCCACACTGACCTGTGTGCAGCAGTCGGTCATGAATTTCGGCATCCTGATGATACAGGGGCTGGTCAACAGCTTCGGCACGGCAGTCATGGCCGCCTTTGCCGCTGCCGTCAAGATAGACTCCTTTGCATACATGCCCGTGCAGGAGTTCGGGAACGCCTTTTCCACTTTCATCGCGCAGAACTTCGGGGCGAAACGATACGGGCGTATCCGCCGGGGTGTCCGCAGCGCCTTGCTTACTACGGTTATCTTTTCGATTATCGTCTCCGTGCTCGTGTTCGTCTTTGCAGAACCGCTGATGCTGATTTTCGTTCATCCGGGCGAAACGGAAATCCTTGCTACCGGAGTGGAGTACCTGCGCATAGAGGGTGCGTTTTACTGCGGCATCGGCATTCTGTTCCTGCTTTACGGCTATTACCGGGCTGTCCGGAAGCCGGGGATGTCGGTAGTGCTCACGGTGATTTCGCTGGGCACTCGCGTGGCGCTTTCCTACCTACTGGCGGCTATTCCTTCTGTCGGGGTAACGGGCATCTGGTGGTCTATTCCCATCGGTTGGCTGCTGGCGGACGCGGTGGGTATACTGTATTATAAAATGAAGAACGGGGCATGAACAATTCCCTTGCGGCATGCTTGCGTTGTGCAGGATTCTTTTTAGTTCTTCATGGAGCTAAGTATCAATAAAAGCGGTATCTTTGCGCCCGATTTTTCAGAAAGAGATACTGTCATGACCAATGATCGTCTTAAAGGATTTACTTACGGAGCCGTTGCCGCTGCCAGTTACGGCATGAACCCGTTGTTTGCACTGCCCTTGTACGGGGCGGGGATGAGTGTGGACTCCGTCCTCTTTTACCGTTACTTTTTCGCCGTTGTGATGCTGGGCATCCTGATGAAAGTAAAGAAACAGTCCTTTGCGCTGAAGAAGGCGGATATACTTCCGCTGGCGGTAATGGGGCTGCTGTTCTCTTTTTCCTCGTTCTTTCTCTTCGAGAGCTATAACTACATGGATGCGGGCATTGCGTCCACCATCCTGTTTGTCTATCCGGTGCTGGTTGCCATCATCATGGCGGTGTTTTTCCACGAGAAGGTCTCCTTCATCACGATGTTCTCCATAGCGCTGGCGTTTACGGGCATCTCCCTGCTGTACGAGGGTGGGGACGGGAAGACGTTGAGCATGCTGGGCGTACTGTTCGTTATTCTCTCCTCGCTGACCTACGCCATATACATCGTCGGCGTGAACCGCTCTTCACTCAAGGAGCTGCCTACGGCGAAACTCACTTTCTATGCGTTGCTCTTCGGCATCAGCATCTATGTGGTGCGTCTGGACTTTTGCACGGCTTTGCAGCCCGTCCCTTCGCCGGTGCTGTGGGCAAATGTCCTTTCGCTGGCTTTGTTTCCCACTATCATTTCGTTGGTGCTGATGACGCTCTCCATCCACCTCATCGGCTCCACGCCGGCTGCCATATTGGGGGCGCTGGAACCGGTGACGGCGCTGTACTTCGGCGTAGTGGTGTTTGGCGAGCAGCTCACTCCGCGCATCATGCTCGGCGTACTGATGATACTTACTGCCGTGACACTGATAATTGCAGCGAAACCGTTGCTGCAACTGGTGAGGAGGCGCATCGGCTGAAAAGCGGCTCTTTCTTCTGCCGCGATAAAGTTTTTTTTGCCGGCTATCAAAAGGCGGATAGCAAAAAGTGTAGTATCTTTGCGGCATGAGCGAAGATACGTATAAAACCATAGCCGTCCCGTCCGAGGGAATTTATACCGAGAAGCGCAGCAAGTTTATCGCTATTGCCTTGCCGGTGCGTACGGTTGAAGAAGTAAAGGCGCATCTGGAAACTTATCAGAAGAAATACTACGATGCCCGCCACGTGTGTTATGCCTATATGCTGGGGCACGAGCGCAAGGATTTCCGTGCCAATGACAACGGCGAACCGTCCGGTACGGCGGGAAAGCCCATCCTGGGGCAGATAAACTCGAACGGACTGACGGACATCCTGATTGTCGTAGTCCGTTATTTCGGCGGCATAAAGCTGGGAACCAGCGGACTGATAGTGGCTTATAAGGCTGCCGCTGCCGAGGCTATCGCTGCCGCCACCGTCATTGAAAAGACGGTGGACGAAACGGTGACCGTCCTTTTCGAGTATCCTTTCATGAACGATGTGATGCGCATTGTCAAGGAAGAGGAGCCGGAGATGCTGGAGCAGTCGTACGACATGGACTGCCGCATGACGCTCCGCATCCGCAAGTCGGCAATGCCCAAGTTGAGGGCGCGTCTGGAGAAGGTGGAGACTTTACGTTTTGAGGAAGCGTAAAGTCTCCGGGTTTTCCACATCTTTTGTACGGATTTACTTATCTTTGCACACTTATTTAATCAAAATCGAGTTGATATGGCATTTGAAGCAACCAAGCGCGAGCTGGGCGAACTGTATACCTTCTTCCGTCTGCTGGCGGACGGAAAGGTCTTTCCGGGAACGCCGGATGCGCAGAGAGATGATAGAAAGTGTTGGCCTGTGGCGCTGATACAGAGAGAGGAACATGACGGCACGCGCCGCTATTATATCGGGGAAGAGGATGTGCGCATTGTCAGCGGTACGGTGGAGAAGGACGGTACGTTTACCGCATCGGCAGGAAAAGAGCCGCTTTCGTTTCCCCGTGCGGACTTTGGCGATGCGGCGGAAATCATACTCCATCTGCTCAGAAATGAGCAAGGCGAGGAGGTGGAAGTTTCCGAAGGGCTGGAAGCCTTTCTGGATGCTGTGAACATCTACGACTTGGAGTCCAGGACCGATGACCGTACCGACTTCTCCGTAGCTTTCTGGAGTGCGGACGCTCCGCTCACGGGCTTCACCGTCCGTTGTCGTCTCAGCCGCATGAATCCTTTGCTGGACGGCGGGCGCACGGCCAATCTGAAGCTGGAGCAGAGCGGCGTGAAGTTTGCCGTGCCCACGGTAAACAAGGTGAACGCCTTGCCCGAATCGCCTATGGAAGTTGCCGAACGCATGATGATGATTGAGCGTCTGGGCGGCGTGTTGAAGTATTCCGACGTTGCCGACCGTGTGTTCCGCTGCAACTTGCTGATGATAGACCTCCACTTCCCCCGCATGCTGGCCGAGATGGTGCGTATCATGCACCTGGACGGCATTACCCGTGTTGCCGAACTGACGGAACACATCAAGGAGATGAATCCCCTGAAAATCAAGGACGAACTGATAAACAAGCACCGCTTCTACGAATTCAAGATGAAACAGTTCCTGCTGGCGCTTGCAACGGGCATGCGTCCGGCAAAGATTTACAACGGTACGGACTCTGCCGTGGAAGGCATGCTGCTGACCAATGGAGACGGCGGGGTGCTCTGCTACCATAAGTCCGACCGGCAGACCTTTGCCGACTTCCTTTACCGGAACACCCGTTTCGAGAAGGGTTCGGTAGATAAGGACAAATACGGCTTCCTGGAGCGGGAGAACGGTGTGTATTGCTTTAAACTGAACGTAAAGATAGGATTGGTGAAGCGCTGACCGTCTGTGTAGCGCCGTATGGGCGGAACGGCAGACTGAAACTTAACGCATTTACTCTCCTTACATAAAAAAACATATATCCTGACAATGAGCAACGAAGTATTGGAAAACATCAAGTCGCGCCGCAGCGTGCGTACTTATACGGAACGGCAGGTTTCCGCCGGAGATTTGAACCTTATACTGGAAGCGGCAGCGTATGCCCCCAGCGGCATGAACTTCCAGACGTGGCATTTCACCGCCATCCAGAATGCCGCCGTGCTGACCGAACTGAATGAAAAGATAAAAGGCGCTTTTGCCAAGAGCGACGCCCCTCATTTGCAGGAGCGCGGACATAGCGAAGCCTATTGTTGCTATTACCATGCTCCGC
>ENA-ORLX01000276-ORLX01000276.1-human-gut-metagenome-genome-assembly--contig:-NODE-276-length-11709-cov-4.95203_pt1 | contig 11709 bp, 12 predicted proteins | sample MGYA00243014_ERZ508843 | MGnify/ENA primary metagenome ERZ508843 (study PRJEB26277, sample SAMN04329788) | human gut metagenome | biome: human-associated habitat | host: Homo sapiens | place: USA... | reverse complement strand
ATGCCGAAGGTGGAAAGTTACCAGAGGGATATCAAGGCCAGGTATCCGTTGAAGAAACGATTCCACCCGCCGAATGTTGTCTTGCCAAATTTCCGTGCCTGATGGTGTACGACTTTCTCGCCAATCTTCTTGAAACCGGCATTCTTTGCCAGATAGGGGATATAGCGATGCATTTCGCCGTACACTTCTATGTTTTTTATAACATCTTTGCGATAGGCTTTCAAGCCGCAATTGAAATCGTGCAGGTTCTTTATGCCGGTAATCTTGCGTGCAGTAGCGTTTAACAGTTTTGTCGGTATGGTCTTTGACAGCGGATCGTATCTTTTTTGCTTCCAGCCGGATACCAGATCGTAGCCATCTTCCGTAATCATGCGGTATAGTTCCGGTATTTCGTCAGGACTGTCTTGCAGGTCGGCGTCCATTGTAATCACAACATCGCCCTGGGCCTGTTCAAAACCGCAATAGAGAGCCGGTGATTTGCCATAATTGCGACGGAACTTTATTCCGCGCACTTTATCAGATTTTGTTTGTAATTGCTCTATTATTTGCCAGGAACGGTCGGTACTTCCGTCGTTAACGAAAATAACTTCATAAGAAAAGTCATGGGCTTTCATTACCCGTTCAATCCATGCAAACAATTCCGGAAGAGACTCCTCTTCATTATATAAAGGAACGACAACTGAAATATCCATTTGCTTATTTACGATTTTACTATATTATACTATACCTGATTTATTTGAAATTTGTCTGTTCTTGTCATTCCTTTTTACGCCTCATTACAAATAAGGCGGTAGGAATGGCATTCCTTTTTACGCCTCATTACATATAAGGCGGTAGGAAGCGCGAGCAATGATCCGCAAAATACATTCCATGACACCAGTTGCATGGTGATATCTATGGGAGTGAGCGATTTCACAGTCTCCAATGTTTCTTGAAACATGTTTGTATAGGCTTCTATGTCCGGTACACCGCTTTTATTTAAGATATCAATTTGAGATTCGTAGGCATTGATAACGAAACCATGATCGATGAAACGGAAATAAATGTAGTGTGCCACTGCCGTCAGCAATGCGGCAAACATATACATGAATACTGTGAATATCCATGCATGCAAGAAGCTGATACTGCCGCTGCATACAGTATTACGATACATTCGTACATAATAATAGCCCATGAAAGGGACACATAACGTGAGCCCTACGAAAAGGAAAGATAAAAACGGAATTGTCAATCCTAAAGGGAAGAGGATGAATTTTAAAATCCAATATCCTCCCAAATAGGTGCCGAACAACATTGCATATTGCATGTAACCTTTATTTTCTGCCATTTTTCTAAGAAATATGGCGCAAAGTTATAAATAATATTGGTTGTAGACCCTGTATTCTTGTTAAAGTTGAAAAAAGTTAGGGGAAGGTATTGCAGATTTAAAATTTTTATCTACCTTTGCACTCGCAAAACGGGTAAGTCCTATACGGCCAGCTCCCTTCGAATCCTCCAGGGCTTGATCGCAGCAAAGGTAGTTGGTTGTAGCGGCGCGATGTAGATAGCTTACCCACCCGCCTCTTTAGCTCAGTTGGCCAGAGCACGTGATTTGTAATCTCGGGGTCGTTGGTTCGAATCCGACAAGAGGCTCAAAAAAAGAGATATATCAGCGATGATATATCTCTTTGTCTTTATGATATTTCGGTTCAGTTTGAAAACGGCACTTTTTTTATTCTTTTGTATCCGTATACAGCGTTATTGCCTATCTCTTCTTCGATGCGCAACAACTGATTGTATTTAGCCATACGGTCTGAACGGCTTAAAGAACCGGTCTTGATTTGACCGCTGTTGGTGGCTACGGCAATGTCTGCAATCGTGGAATCTTCCGTTTCGCCGGAACGATGGGACGTAACGGTCGTGTAGCCATGACGGTGCGCCATTTCGATGGCATTCAGCGTTTCTGTCAGGGAGCCGATTTGATTTACCTTAATCAGTATGGAGTTTGCGCAACCTTTTTCGATACCCATGGCAAGGAAATCTACATTGGTGACAAATAGGTCGTCACCTACCAGTTGACAGCGGTTTCCGATGCGGTCGGTCAGTTTCTTCCAGCCATCCCAGTCGTTTTCGCTCATGCCGTCTTCGATAGAGTCGATAGGATATTTGTCAATCAACTCTTCCAGATAATCTCGATAGGATATTTGTCAATCAACTCTTCCAGATAATCTACCTGCTCGTTGGCTGTACGTTTTTTGCCTTTCTCACCTTCGAATTTGCTGTAATCGTAAATGCCGTCGTGATAGAATTCGGAAGAAGCGCAGTCCATGGCAAGCATCACATCCCTGCCCGGTTCGTAGCCGGCAGCCTTAATGGCAGCAATGATCGAGTCCAAAGCGTCTTCTGTGCCTGTCAAGTCGGGAGCGAAACCGCCCTCGTCGCCTACAGCAGTACTAAGTCCGCGGTCATGCAATACTTTCTTTAAGGCGTGGAACACTTCTGCGCCCATGCGCAGACCTTCACGGAAAGAATTCGCCCCTACCGGACGTATCATAAATTCCTGGAAAGCGATGGGGGCATCACTGTGCGAACCGCCATTGATGATATTCATCATCGGAACAGGCATTACATATGTATTTGTTCCACCGATATAGCGATAGAGGGGAATATCAAGGTATGCCGCCGCTGCTTTGGCTACGGCAAGCGAAACCCCCAAGATTGCATTTGCACCCAGATTGGATTTGGTCTTTGTGCCGTCCAAGGCCAGCATGGTATGGTCGATACTCATCTGTTCAAGAACCGACATGCCAATCAATTTGGGAGCGATGATATTATTAATATTGTTAACGGCTTTCAGTACTCCCTTGCCACCATAACGTTTTTTATCACCGTCACGCAGTTCTAGGGCTTCATGTTCGCCAGTGGATGCACCGGAGGGTACGGAAGCGCGGCCGATAAAGCCGGACTCTAATATTACATCAACTTCTACGGTAGGGTTTCCTCTTGAATCAAGAATCTCACGTCCGATAATCTTTTCTATTTTCATCTTATTTTATTTTAAATGTAAATTCCATAGGTATAACAAGTGAAAATGGAAAATTGTTCAGTCTTTTATTACGAGTCCCAGCAGGCTTGTCAGGTCCATGGCTTGGTGGGTACTGACGATAGCTCCCCGTATATCCGGCAGATTGACGTGAATACCCTCGATATGCGAATCGCTCAAGTCAATGCCCCTGAGCGGAGTATGCGAAAATTCCGCTTCTACTAACTCGCAATTGGTAAAAGCGATGGAAGTCAACTTGCAGTCGTTGAAGTCGCTGTTACGCAAATCGCAGGTGGTGAACTCCGCCTGATTGATTTTACTCATGGAAAAATTGAGGTATCTCGCATTGCAATCCTGCATCCTGCAATGATTCAGGATTGTTTCTGGCAGATTTGTGCCTACCAGTTTACAGGAAATGAATTCTACCCGAAAAAGAGAGCTTTCTGCAAATGATATGTTGGACAAATCGCAATGCTCGAAACGGACATCCGTAAAGTGAGTAGCTTTCAGTTTACAGTTGTTGAACTGTACATGGCTGAAAGTGCAATTGGTGATACTTTTATAAGAACAATCCATTGATTCTTCCATTTGTTTGCTGAAACATATCCCTCTGACAGTTTCTTCGGTCCTAAGCCATTCCTTGAGTGATTTGGAACTCTCGACTTGACTTTCAAAAGTGGGGGAGATGACCCGTATGGGCGGCATGCTGAAGGGTTTGCCTGTTCTCATGATTGCTGTTTTAAAAGGTCTTCCCTAAGATATTTCCGCCCCATACTGCAAATATTCCCAACAAGATACTTAATAAGGTATATAGGGCGAATAATCCGTAAAATCCTAGTTTAATCAAGGGTTTGCCGGTTCTCATGATTTCTGCTTTAAATGGTCTTCCCAAAGATAATTCCGCGCCTTACTGCAAATATTCCCAACAAGATACTTAATAATGTATATAGGGCGAATAATCCGTAAAATCCTTGTTTAATCAGAATCAATCCGTCGTTGGAAAATGTGGAAAAAGTGGTGAAGCCACCACACAAGCCGGTAGTCAGCAACATTCTTACTTCTGCGGATAAGTTGAAGCGGGCGGATAAGACGTAGAACAATCCTATCAGGAAGCCTCCGATGATGTTTACGGCAAATGTAGCCCAAGGAAAGGAGTAGGGTACTATCCGTTCATGGAGTGCCATTTGCACGCAATAGCGCAATACGCTGCCTGTGCCGCCGCCAAGAAATATGGCTATCAATATTTTAGTCATAATAATTGAAGTCTGGTATTGAGTTGACAAAGATAGTGTTTTCATTCCATTTGTATTTCCGAGTGAGCGGTATTTCTTTTAAAAAACAGGTTTATAATCACTTATGCAAACGTTTGCTTTTATTTCATATCTATTTTCATTTGATAACCTTAAATCAGGAGACTTTCCTGCTTATATTTGCATCAAATAAATTATAAATCATAGCATGAGAAACATGAAAGCAATTTGCATTAACCTAACCTGCTTCCTGCTCGTACTTTTTATGAGTAGTGCAGCAATGGCCGAGAGCATCACCTCGCCCAATGGACAACTTCAATTAAACTTCTCCGTCAATTCTCAAGGTGAACCTGTTTATGAACTTTTCTACAAAGGAAAAGCTGTTATAAAGCCCTCAAAGCTGGGTTTGGAATTGAAGAATGATCCGGGACTGATGAACGGATTTACTCTGGCCGATACCCAAACGTCTACATTCGACGAAACATGGGAACCGGTGTGGGGTGAGGTGAAACAAATCCGCAACCATTATAATGAAATGGCTGTAACGCTGGACCAAAAAGCGCAAGACCGTAATATTATCATCCGTTTCCGTCTTTTCGATGATGGCCTCGGTTTCCGTTACGAGTTTCCTTTACAAAAGAATTTGAACTACTTTGTTATTAAGGAAGAACGTACCCAATTTGCCATGACGGGTGACCATAAGGCGTTTTGGATTCCGGGTGATTATGATACGCAGGAGTATGACTTTACAGAGTCCAAACTTTCTGAAATCCGCGGTCTTATGAAATCTGCCATTACCGGTAATGCGTCGCAGACACAATTCTCTCCGACAGGCGTACAGACTTCCCTTCAGATGAAAACGGCGGACGGCTTGTATATCAATCTGCACGAAGCTGCCTTGGTAGACTACTCCTGCATGCATCTGAATCTGGATGATAAAAATCTGATTTTTGAATCTTGGCTGACGCCCGATGCAGTAGGTGATAAAGGTTATATGCAAGCTCCCTGTAAATCACCGTGGCGTACGGTGATTGTCAGTGACGATGCTCGCGATATTCTTGCTTCCAAGTTGACTTTAAATTTGAACGAACCTTGCGCTTATGAAGATGTTTCTTGGATTAAACCTGTGAAATATGTAGGAGTATGGTGGGAAATGATTGCCGGTAAAAGCACTTGGGCGTATACGGATGACCTGCCTTCTGTTAAGTTGGGCGAAACGGACTATTCCAAAACAAAACCTAACGGACGTCATGGCGCCAACAATGAGAACGTGAAGAGATACATAGATTTTGCCGCTGCCCACGGCTTTGACCAGGTTCTGGTAGAAGGTTGGAACGAAGGTTGGGAAGACTGGTTCGGACACTCCAAAGACTATGTTTTTGACTTTGTGACTCCGTACCCCGATTTCGATGTGAAGATGTTGAATGCATATGCCAAGAGTAAAGGTGTTAAACTGATGATGCACCATGAGACTTCTTCTTCCGTCGGTTATAATGCAGTGAAGAGCGGTTATGTAGGAGATATCATCCCGCGTGGCGAACATCATTACGGACAATGGATGAACAATCACTATCTTTATGCCGTAAAAAAAGCTGCCGACTATAAAATCTGTGTCAACGGCCATGAAGCCGTACGTCCTACCGGTTTGTGCCGTACTTATCCGAATCTTATCGGCAACGAATCTGCCCGTGGCACTGAATACGAAGCATTTGGCGGTAGCAAGCCGTTTCATACCACACTACTTCCGTTCAACCGTCTTATCGGCGGACCGATGGACTACACTCCGGGTATTTTTGATACAAAACTGGATTTCATGGGCGACCTGCCTCACGGACAGGTACAAACTACGCTTGCCAAGCAGTTGGCTCTTTATGTAACCCTTTACAGTCCGTTGCAAATGGCTGCCGATCTAGTGGAGAATTACGAGAAGCACATGGATGCATTCCAGTTCATCAAAGATGTAGCCGTAGATTGGGACGACAGCGAATATATTGAAGCTGAACCGGGAGATTACATTACCGTAGCCCGTAAGGCGAAAGGTACTGATAATTGGTTTGTAGGCGGCATTACAGATGAAAATGCCCGCACAGCCGGCTTTACTCTCGATTTTCTGACGCCGGGCAAGCAGTATGTAGCTACTCTGTATGCCGATGGTAAGGATGCCGACTACAAAGAGAATCCTACTTCCTATCAGATAAAGAAAGGTATTGTAACCAACAAAACCAAAATCTCCGTTTGGGAAGCACGTAGCGGTGGTTTCGCATTGAGCTTGATTGAAGCTACTCCGGCTGAGAAGAAGAGTGTGAAAAAATGGAAATGATTAAGGTAAAAAGAAATTCTTAATTAGGTATTGGTAACCTCCCCGCAGGACTGACTTCTTTGTTTTGGCGGGGAGTTTTTTATTATTTTTAGAGGTGGAATATATCGCTCACAAGGAAACTTCTTTGTACCTTTGTGCCCGTTAATAAAATAACTAATAACACAAGGAACTTATGGGAGGTTTTTTCGGGACAGTCGCCAAGGCAAGTTGCGTGGCGGATTTGTTTTACGGCACAGATTATAATTCGCATTTAGGGACAAAACGTGGCGGTTTGGCTACTTATGATCAGGATGAGGCTGTATTTACACGCTCCATTCATAATTTGGAAAGTACCTATTTCCGTACGAAATTTGAAGACGAACTGGATAAGTTCAAGGGAAATTCCGGCATCGGAATTATCAGTGACACAGACCCTCAACCTCTTATTTTAAATTCCCATCTCGGTCGTTTTGCCATAGTTACGGTTGCCAAGATTATGAACCTGAAAGAGTTGGAAACCGAACTTCTGGAGCAAAATATGCACTTTGCCGAATTAAGCTCCGGCAAAACCAATCAAACGGAACTTATCGCTTTGCTGCTGATACAAGGTAAGACTTTTGTAGACGGCATTGAGAATGTATACAAGCATATTAAAGGTTCATGTTCCATGCTGCTGCTGACTGAAGACGGCATTATTGCCGCCCGCGACCGTTGGGGGCGCACTCCCATTGTTATTGGTAAAAAAGATGGAGCATATGCAGCCACAAGCGAATCGAGTAGTTTCCCGAACTTGGGATATGAAATAGACCGCTATCTGGGACCGGGCGAGATTGTCCGTCTGCATGCAGAAGGGGTGGAACAGATGCGCAAACCTAATGAGGAGATGCAGATATGTTCTTTCCTATGGGTTTATTATGGCTTTCCCACTTCATGCTATGAGGGAAAGAATGTGGAAGATGTACGCTTTGTTTCCGGACTGAAAATGGGACAGACCGATACCTCGGAAGTAGATTGTACGTGCGGCATACCCGATTCCGGTGTCGGTATGGCGCTGGGATATGCCGAAGGAAAGGGAGTGCCTTATCATCGCGCCATTTCAAAATATACTCCGACTTGGCCGCGTAGCTTCACTCCCAGCAGGCAGGAAATGCGTTCGTTGGTGGCAAAGATGAAACTCATTCCCAACCGTGCCATGCTGGAAGGTAAACGCCTTCTGTTTTGTGACGATTCCATTGTCCGTGGAACTCAGTTGCGCGATAATGTAAAGGTGCTTTATGAGTATGGAGCGAAAGAAGTACACATTCGTATTGCCTGTCCGCCGTTGATATATAGCTGTCCGTTTGTAGGCTTCACAGCATCCAAAGGAGATTTGGAGTTGATTACCCGCCGTGTCATTAAGGAGTTGGAAGGTGATGAAAACAAAAATCTTGAGAAATATGCCACTACGGGTTCGCCGGAGTACGAGAAAATGGTAGAAGTTATCCGTGAGCGTTTTGGACTGTCATCATTAAAGTTCAATACGCTGGAAACATTGGTTGAGGCTATTGGTCTGCCTAAATGTAAACTTTGTACCCATTGTTTTGATGGTAGCAGTCACTTTTGATTGACAAAATAGTTATTAATGAATGAAAAAGGGTCGTGAATTGCTTGGCAGTTCACAATCCTTTTTTTAATTTTACGGCAGTAAAATAGTGATTAGGGTTTAGTGATAAGTGATTAATGCCGTTCGGATAAAAGGAGGGCGCGGTTGTAGCCTACTGACCGTTAATCGTTCATCACTAACCACTAATCGCTAATCACTAACTATAATCACTATCATCATGACTTTAGTAGAACGTTTTTTAAAGTATGTAAGTTTCGATACGCAATCGAATGAGGAAAGTGGGGTAACTCCGAGTACTCCGGGGCAAATGGTATTTGCCAGGTTCTTGAAAGAAGAATTGGAAGCTTTGGGGTTGGAAGAGATTACATTGGATGAGAACGGTTATCTGTTTGCCACTCTTCCTGCCAATATAGATAAGTCTGTACCTGTTGTCGGCTTCATTGCCCATATGGATACTAGTCCCGATATGAGCGGGAAAGATGTTTCCCCGCGCATTGTAGAGAATTACGATGGAAAGGACATTGTTCTTTGCGCAGATGAGCAAGTAGTTCTTTCTCCTGCTCGATTCCCCGAATTGCTCGACCATAAGGGAGAAGATTTGATTGTTACTAACGGAAAAACATTATTGGGTGCCGATGACAAAGCCGGTATTGCGGAGATTGTTTCGGCAGTAGCTTATCTGAAAGAACACCCTGAAATCAAACATGGTAAAATCCGTATCGGTTTCAATCCCGATGAGGAAATCGGTTTGGGTGCGCATAAATTCAATGTTGAGCAATTCGGTTGCGAATGGGCTTATACTATGGATGGCGGTGAAGTAGGCGAACTGGAGTTCGAGAACTTCAATGCGGCTTCTGCCAAGATTGTTTTCAAGGGACGCAATGTACATCCGGGCTATGCCAAAAACAAGATGATAAATTCTATCCGCGTAGCCAATCGTTTTATTTCCATGTTGCCCAGCCACGAAACACCGGAACATACCGAGGGGTACGAGGGCTTCTATCATCTTATTGGAATTACGGGTGAACACCGGAACATACCGAAATATACGAGGGCTTCTATCATCTAATTGAAATTACGATTCAAGTGGAGCAGACCACGATAACTTACATTAATAGCGATCACGACCGTGTTCGTTTTGAGAGCCGTAAGAAAGAATTTGAACACCTTGTCTGCAAAATTAATGCCGAATATGGCGAGGGTACAGCCGCACTCGAACTACATGACCAATATTATAATATGCGTGAGAAGATTGAGCCGGTGATGCATATCATCGATACAGCTTTTAAAGCTATGGAAGCCGTCGGTGTAGAGCCTCACGTAAAAGCTATTCGTGGCGGTACGGACGGTGCGCAACTTTCGTTCAAAGGCTTGCCGTGCCCCAACATCTTTGCCGGTGGTCTGAATTTCCACGGACGTTACGAATTTATTCCTATTCAGAATATGGAGAAAGCCATGAATGTTATCGTCAAGATAGCCGAACTCGTTGCCGCTAACAAATAAATCATAATCTATAACTTATAAGTCACACCATGAAAACCACTCCATTTACAGAAACGCACATCTCGCTGGGAGCTAAGATGCACGAATTTGCGGGATACAATATGCCTATCGAATATTCCGGTATCATTGATGAACATCTTACTGTTTGTCAGGGTGTCGGTGTGTTTGACGTCTCCCACATGGGAGAGTTTTGGGTGAAAGGTCCGCATGCTTTGGACTTTTTACAGACAGTCACCTCTAATAACGTAGCAGCCCTTACTCCCGGTAAGGTACAATATACTTGCTTCCCCAATGAGGATGGCGGTATTGTAGACGATTTATTGGTCTACCGGTACGAGCAGGAGAAATATCTGTTGGTAGTCAATGCTTCCAATATCGAGAAAGACTGGAACTGGTGTATGTCTCATAATACGATGGGAGCTGAGTTGGAGAATGCTTCCGACCGTATGGCGCAGCTTGCGGTACAAGGTCCGAAAGCTATCGAAGCATTGCAGAAACTGACACCTGTTAATCTTTCCGAACTTCCGTATTACACCTTTACGCATGGTGAATTTGCAGGTGAGCCGGATGTTATAATCTCCAATACCGGTTATACTGGAGCCGGTGGTTTTGAACTCTATTTCTATCCTGAAGCTGCAATAAAAATATGGAATGCCGTGTTTGAGGCTGGTGCGGAGTTCGGTATCAAACCTATCGGTTTGGGTGCTCGTGATACGCTTCGCCTTGAAATGGGATTCTGCCTGTATGGAAATGACCTGGATGATACCACGTCACCTATTGAAGCTGGATTGGGATGGATTACCAAGTTTAAGACGGAGTGTACGGTACGTAAATTGGTCGGTTTTGAAATGGTAGATCGCGGTATTCCCCGTCACGGTTATGAGTTACAGAATCCGGAAGGTACTCCTATTGGAGTGGTTACTTCGGGCACAATGTCGCCTACCCGTAAAATCGGTATCGGTATGGGGTATGTGAAGCCCGAATATAGTAAGGTTGGTACGGAAATCTGTATTGATATGCGCGGCCGTAAGTTGAAGGCTGTGGTGGTGCGTCCGCCGTTCCGCGGGAAAGTCTGATTTACTTAAACAGGATGATGCGGTTTCCGTGGAAATTATGTCTTGCATGGGACTGACGTTGGGTAGTATGCATATAGTAAAAAAGGGAATCTGTAGCAGATTCCCTTTTTCCTTTTCTTTGAAAAACAGATTATTTCTTACGGTTACCGTAACGGCTCATGAATTTATCAACACGACCGGCTGTGTCAACCAACTTAGACTTACCAGTGTAGAACGGATGAGAAGTGCTGGAGATTTCCAACTTTACCAACGGATAAGTTTCGCCTTCGAACTCAATAGTCTCCTTAGTATTTACTGTAGAACGAGACAAGAACACATCGCCGTTTGACATATCTTTAAATACTACCGGACGGTAATTTTCAGGATGAATACCTTTTTTCATTTCAATATTTGTTTTTTAATTTATATTCTGTTACTATTTTGGTAATAAATAGTGTAATGGTCTTTTTCAGTGCGCAAAGATAATGCTTTTCTATGAAATGAAAAAAGGTTTTTCAACAAAAAAGTTGGCAATTGATAGGTTTATAACTTTTTATTTTAGATTTTTGCAGGAGATTAATATCATATCACCTATGAGAAAACTGATTGTATTCTTTTCTTTTTGGTTCAGCGTTACAATAGTTGTAGCCCAGAACACGGAACGCAAACTGTATAGCATAGCGTTTTATAATCTTGAGAATCTGTTTGATACCATCCATGATGCAGGTAAGAATGACTATGACTTCCTGCCTGATGGCAGTTACCGGTGGACTGCGAAAAAGTACGAAGCTAAACTGCATAATCTCTCGGACGTGTTGAGTGCCTTGTCGCGTAATCTGCTTCCTGAGGGACCGGCAGTAATTGGCGTGGCAGAAGTCGAGAATCATAGGTTACTGTCGGATCTTGGCAGTCAGCCGGCTATGGCTAACAATAAGGTTGTTCATTTTGAGGCACCCGACAGACGTGGCATTGACTGT
>ENA-ORLX01000272-ORLX01000272.1-human-gut-metagenome-genome-assembly--contig:-NODE-272-length-11833-cov-4.31831_pt1 | contig 11833 bp, 10 predicted proteins | sample MGYA00243014_ERZ508843 | MGnify/ENA primary metagenome ERZ508843 (study PRJEB26277, sample SAMN04329788) | human gut metagenome | biome: human-associated habitat | host: Homo sapiens | place: USA... | reverse complement strand
AGCCTTCCAGCCACCATCCGTCGAGCACGGAGAAGTTTACCACACCGTTCATCATCGCTTTCTCACCGGAAGTACCGGATGCTTCGAGCGGACGTGTCGGAGTGCTCAGCCAGATATCCACACCCGATACAAGACGGCGTGCCAACTGCATGTCGTAGTTCTCGAGGAAGATAATCTTACCCAGGAATTCGGGACGGCGGGAGATTTCGATGATTCTCTTAATCAATCCCTGACCTGCACCGTCGTGCGGGTGGGCCTTACCCGTAAAGAGGAACTGTACCGGATAGTCGGGGTTGTTCACAATCTTGGACAGACGGTCCAGGTCGGTGAACAGCAGGTGTGCTCGCTTGTAAGTGGCGAAACGGCGTCCGAAACCTATCAGCAGTGCATTCGGGTTAATCTTGTCCAGCAGAGACACAACACGTGAGGGGTCTCCCTGGTTGTTCAGCCATGTCTTGCGGTATTCCTTACGGACGTAGTCAATCAGTTTGTTCTTCATGGCCATGCGCGTCTTCCAGATCTCTTCATCGGGTACGCTGTAGATAGCTTCCCAAATCTTAGGATTGGACTGGTCGTACCAGAAGTTTTCATCGAAGTGCTTGGCATAGAGCTGCTTCCACTCCGTCGCGCTCCATGTAGGGAAGTGCACACCATTGGTGACGTAGCCCACGTGCAATTCATACAGGAAGTAACCTTTCCAGATGGGAGCAAACATCTCCTGGGAAACCTTTCCGTGCAACCAGCTTACACCGTTCACTTCCTGAGAAGTGTTGCAGGCGAATACGGACATACAGAAACGCTCGCCCTTGTCGCCGGGGTTGTTGCGGCCGAGGTCCATGAGGTCGTCCCAAGTGATACCCATACGGGCAGGATAACCGCCCATGTACTTGCCGAAGAGACCTTCGTCGAAGTAGTCGTGGCCGGCAGGAACCGGAGTGTGTACGGTGTACAGAGAAGAGGCGCGTACCAACTCGATGGCCTGGTCGTAGGTCAGACCTTCGGCTACGTAGTCGCAGATGCGCTGTACGTTAATCAACGCTGCGTGGCCTTCGTTGCAGTGATATACGTCTTTCTTGATACCCAGCTTCTTCAGAGTAAGGATACCGCCGATACCGAGCAGGATTTCCTGCTTCAAACGGTTCTCCCAGTCGCCGCCGTAAAGCTGGTGAGTGATGGAACGGTCGAACTCGCTGTTCATCTCGTTGTCCGTATCGAGCAGATAAAGGGAGTTACGGCCTTCGTTCTCTCTCCATAGAAATAACCGTAACGGTACAGGAAACCTACGGCACACAAGTCTACGTTGCTGTCGGAAGCCTCTTTCAAATAGTCGCCGGCAAGTACGCCCAGACCACCGGAATATATCTTAAGTACATGATTCAAACCGTATTCCATACTGAAATATGCAACGGAAGGACGATTGCTGTCGGGTTTTACATCCATGTAATTGCGGAACTTGGAATATACATCTTCCATTCTGCGCAAAATAACCTTATCTTCAGCAAGCGCCTCAAGCTTGGCATAACTCATACGTTCCAACAGCAGAACAGGGTTCTGTCCTACTTCTTTCCAAAGAGCAGGGTCAAGGTCTCTAAACAGTTCGGTGGCTTCAAAGTTCCATGACCACCAAATGTTACGTGCAAGTTCGGATAACTTCTCCAATTCAACGGGGATGTGAGATTTAACGTTCACATCTTTCCAGTTCGGAGTGTTTACATTACTAACTTTAATCTTCATTGTATGATTACTTGATTGATTAATATAATTCTTTTTATCAGCCCAACTGACGCTTCATCGCATTGCGCAACGCAAGGTCGTAGGCTTCATAATAATATTGTATGAAATGCTTCCATAAGGCCTGCTCTGCCACTTGGGCGGCACGCTTACGGATTTCTTTGATTTCCGCATCTGTCTTTGTAGAGAACAAGGTTATGGTGTCCTTGATACCGTCCGCCACTTCGGAATAATTATAGTCCGAACGGTGCAGCACCTCTACTCCATCGTTGATACCGTGCTGGTTCTTCAGGCTGTTCACCCAAAGTCCGAAGCCGGCAAGGTCGGTCGTAATGGTGGGCACGCGGAAAGCCACGCTCTCCAACGGGGTATATCCCCACGGCTCATAGTAAGAGGGATAAACGCTGAGGTCCTCTCCCAGTATCAGGTCGTAATAATGCTTGTTGAGAATGCCGTCCTTACCGTCCAGATAGCAGGGAACGAAGATTACCTTCACCTTGTCTTCGGGACGGTTGCCCATACCGAGGTACTTCAGCATGTCCAGCACCTGGTCGTGCGTCATGTTGTGCAGCCAGTGCGTGATGAAAGGTACTTCCAAAGGAGTGGTATAATGCTCGTCTTTCTTTTTCAGACGCTGCTGCAGGTCTTCGCGGGGGTCACCCACCCAACCGGGTACGTTGACGAAAGCCAGCACTTTCTTATTCAGATTCTTATCGCGGTTCAAACGGTTCAATGATTCCAGGAACACATCGATACCCTTGTTCTTGAATTCGTAACGGCCGCTGGTTCCGATGATAAGCGTATCATCATCAAATTCCTGTCCCAACAGGCTGTTTGCCACACGCAACATAGTGGAACGCGCCCGCTTGCGCTTACCGGTAAATGTGGAGCCTTTCGGAACGAAATCGTCTTCAAAGCCGTTCATCAGGACTACATCGGCAGGCTTGTCGAGCAGTTCTTTGCACTCGTTGTTGGTGATTTCGCTTACGGTAGTGAAACAGTCTACGTAATGGGCGGTCTGCTTTTCGATGGAATGCTTGGACTCCATATTCAGCTCCTGCGCCATTTGGTCGCCGTTGTAGGCAAAAAGATAATCGTACAGCGGTTTGTTGTTGCCCGCAATAGAACGGCCTATCGAAGTGGCATGGGTGGTGAATATCGTAGCGATTTCAGGAACGGCAGTCTGCAAGTAAAGCGCAGCCATACCGGTCATCCACTCATGTGCCTTATATACAACCATTTCCGCTCCCTTCAGGTTTTTCCGTTAGAAACTCTCCACCACCTTTCCGGTGGCTTATTCAAACATTGAGGCTTCATCGTAGTCACCGTATGCGTGCAGTGAATCCACCTGATAGTGTTCCCACATCTCCGCATAAATTTCATTCTTTTGTGCAAAGAAAGGTTGGAAGTCAACCAATATGACAATAGGTTCGCCCGGAATGTTCCAGCGGCCTACGCGGACAGAGAGGTTGTCTTTTTCAATAGCATATTTCTTCCATGCGGCACAAAGGTTATCGGACTCGATAAATAAAGGGTTCTCTTTACCTTGCCAGAAGTCCGGGCCTACAAAAAATACTTTATCGCGGAATTTTGTCTGCAAAGTGTTTGCTCTGGTAGACAAAACTGTATAGATACCGCCTACTTTATTACATACTTCCCAGCTCGCTTCGAAGATGTAATCGGGGGTAAGTAGTTCTTTAACCATATATGTTATAATCTCTTTATCGTAATTGTGGCTGCAAAAGTACGCATTATTCTTTGAAAAATAGCCTTTTAATCGAAAAAACTGATTAAATGTGCATAAACAATCGTTTGCATAAATACTACCGGCAAACGCTAAAAGCCCACCAATACAGAGAAGAGCGAAGATTACCGATGAAAAGAGAAAAAACAGAAGTTTGTACGGAATAGAAGGAAAAAACAGAGAAGAGGATATGAAAAAGAGGGTATATCAAAACTTAAACTCGCTTGCTGTCTGTTTCTTTTTAGACACGGATTACACGGAAAACACAGATTTTCTTTGTTCTTTTTCCGTATAATTCCGTGACTAAAAGAAATCAGCAAGTATATTTTGACACCCTCTTCTTTTATTTCAACTGCTATTTGTGCAGTCGGTAATTGCTGTTTATGCGGTCAGCGCACTGCCAATCAAGAAAGTGGCAGCCAAAGCTACAATTGCATAAAGTTCGGGGAATACAGCAAGAATCAGCGTGTTGCTGAATACGTCGTGTCCCTGGCCGATAGCGGCGATACCGTTGGCGCAAACCTGTCCCTGACGGATAGCGGAGAACAAGGCAACCAATCCCAAAGCAATACCTGCACCCAGAATGGCAGCAGCCTGAATGGCAGTCATGCCCGGAGTAAGGATGCCGAAAATAGTCTGGAACATAAAGTAACCTGCAAAACCGTACAAGCCCTGAGTACCGGGAAGAGCGGTCAGCACAAGGAAGTTACCGAAAGCACCGTCGTTCTTCTTCAGCGCACCGATAGCCGCATTACCGGCAATTGTCACACCGTAGGCACTACCGATACCCGACAAACCAATCATCACTGCAATGCCAATATAGGCAATCAATAAATTCATTTCCATAATCTTATTCGTTTTTTATTGTTTATATTTTATTTGTTTCTCTTGTTTGTTTCTCTTAAAGATTTCTTTTGAAGAATTCTCCTGAAGAATCTTTGAGAAAAGATCACGCTATTTTTGCGCAGCTCCTATCTTCCTCTTTTATCAATCCTTTATTCTCTATTTCTCAATTTAAATTTTCAACTCTCAATTCTTAAACGGCTTGTATTCCTTGCCGCCACCTTCGTATCCGGAGTTCTTGAAGAATTCCACAAAGGTCAGGCGCATGGGGTGAACCATTGCACCGAGCACGTTCATAAAGATATAGATGGCATGGCCGATAACGAATATCAGTACCATTACGATGGGACCTGCAATGACATTGTCAGGACTCATGCCCACCGCCAAGCTGTTGAACACCCCTGCAAGGATACCACCCGACAGTCCGAGGGCAAACAGACGTACATACGACAACACATCGCCCAGCAATCCGGTAGCCATATTGTAGGAATCCCAAAGCCCAAGCCCGATATTGAGGAATATGTTCTTTCCCGGACTGTTGTAGAGGAATATCATGGCTGCCGCCACACCGAGGATGCACAGATGCACCGTACCGCCCAATGGCATGACTTCCGGCAGCAAGGCTCCTACTCCGCAGGAAACCAGCAATATAATCCAGCCAATCGTAGCCACGGCATACTTGAACCCGAACTGAATACCCTGGTTCACCGCTTTCAGCACCATACCGAACAATATCTGCACCACACCGAGTATCAACGACAACTGGAACATATCGTTATTGTCCATGAACAAGGCCGCTTTCATCTTTTGGAAGAAAGGCAGGTCGATATCGTAGATGTTCGCTCCGAAGAACGTGCCGGTCAGCAATCCGCAGAAGAAAGTGGATGCCGCCAATACCTGCACCAATGAAAGGACAGGTTTCATCGCAGCGCTGATGTTCTTGGCAAACAGACGGTACAGGGTTGCTCCGAGAAACAGTAACAGTCCGTTACGGGAGTCTCACAGACACAAGCCGAAGAACTCCTTTATGAATGGTGCAAAGAACGGCGTCAGGTCCAGCTCGTTATACTTGGGCAGCATATAGAGCTTGCATATAGGCTCGAACCAGGCAAAGAAACCTTTGTTGTTCAACTGTATAGGCACGTTGTCGCCCGGTACAGGAGAGGTTACCTCGTAGTACACGTGCTGCGCATCGAGCCATTCGGAGATTTCTCCGACTCTGGATGCCGGCGCCCAGCCTTGCAGCAGCATCATCTTCTCTCCTGCCGGAGCTTCCGTATTCAGCATTACTTTGGAGAATTCCATGTCGGTGTTCACCTCTTTCAAGGCTGCACGCAACGAAGGGATTTCTCTCTCGGCAAGCACTTTCATTTTTTCCTCGTTATCCGCCAGAGCCTGTTCCGTCTCGTCACAAAGCACTTGTACGCGCTCCAATGAGTAAGGCGGCAGCTTGGCCTGCTCCGCATCCAAATCCGTTTCTTCCGAACTACCGGTTACGGTAACGAAATAGACGCGAGAGGCCTGACGGCTGATAACCATCGCATTATAGGTATCTTCCCAGGTTGCGTCGTAATTGCCTTCCGAGCAACTGTAAAAGCCTACTGCCAGTCCGGCATCGTGCAGACGCGAAAGGCTTGCGGGTTCAAAGTTACCCCATGGCTCCAGCGCAGCTTTTTCCTTCTGATAGGTCTGCAACTGCTGTTGCAACTTATTCTTTTCGGCTTGCAACTCGTCCACTTCGTTCAGCACTTCCAGTCCGCGGGCTGCCGAGGCGGGTGTTTCCTCCACCGCCGGTCTGGCGGGCTTAAACGCCTGCAACAGCTTTTCCGTAGCCTGCAGGCGGGCAGACAGACGGATACTGTCCTGCAACTCCGTATTGTCGGCAACGCCTTGCTGCTTTTCGGCCACATGCACCACACCGAGGTCGCGCACACCGTTCAGGAATGCTTCGTACTCCTTATAATATACAAGGAACGTGAGCTTCTTCATTTTCGTAATCATGCTTCTGTCTCCTTCCTTTTCTCTTGGTGGGACTTCATGATTTTCTGCGACGACTTGGAGAGGTTCTCCTCGTCTTCCATAAACCGCTTGATTTTGCGCAGTGCATCCTGATAGCCCGGAAGCTGTACTTTCTCAATAAGATTCACTTTTTGAGTGGTCTTTTTACGCGCATGTTCCAGCAAGTTCAGCTTGGCCACGGTAAACTCCCGTTCAATGGCCGTGTGTGCCAGTTCCTTGAGCAAATGCAACCCGTCTGCATACCATTTGGGCGCATTGAACAAACTGTAAGGTCGTATCTCGAAATCTACATTCTCGAGCAACGGCACTCTTACACCGGCAATCTTCTTCACACCTAGATGAACATCGCTGACCTTTATCAATGAGGCGTCGAACTCATTCCAAAGGGCGAACATGGCTTCATAAGCTTGGATTTCCTTTTCCAACCTCGCGTCCAGCGCGGCAGCATCGGCCTTGCAGCGCTTCACTTCCATACGCAGGGCGCTCTCCTTGTTCTTAATGATGGGGAGCGTGCGCACACGTACTTTCAGTTGCTTTTCCAACTGCTGGAGCGACGTTTTATTATATTGAAACTTAATAGCCACTTCGTTAGTGATTAATGGTTAATTATAAGTGATTAGTTTTCTGCTTTGGGCCAGAATTCGTCCACAAGTTCTTTCTTGATGTTCACCTCTTCCGGACGGAAATACTTGCCGAACAAGCTCCAGGCTACGTCGAGCATCTCCGTGGTGTCGAGGTTTACGTCGATAGCCAGCAACTGGTTGGAGTAATCCTTGGCAAAGGCAAGCGTACGCTCGTCGTAGTTCGTCAGGTCGAAACCGTTCTCCAGCTTCGTCTTGGCATTGGCGGCATCGGCATACAGACGTACGGCGGCATTCATCACCTGCGGATGGTCTTTACGGGTCTTCTTACCGGTAACGAGCTGTTTCAGACGGGACAATGAACGGAACGGGTCGACGATAACCTTACCGATGTCACTGTCACGGCGAAGGAACAACTGCCCCTCGGTGATATACCCCGTATTATCGGGCACAGCGTGCGTAATATCGCCGCCGGACAAGGTAGTCACGGCGATAATCGTAATAGAACCGCCGCTGGGGAACTGCACCGCCTTCTCGTAAATCTTCGCCAAATCCGAATAAAGCGAACCCGGCATGGAGTCTTTGGACGGAATCTGATCCATACGGTTGGACACGATGGCCAGCGCATCGGCATAGGACGTCATGTCTGTAAGCAATACCAATACCTTTTCATTGTTGTTCACCGCGAAGTATTCGGCAGCGGTCAGCGCCATATCCGGAATCAGCAGACGTTCCACGGGGGGATTCTCGGTAGTATTCATAAAGCTGACGATACGGTCGAGCGCACCGGCATTGGAGAATACATTCTTGAAGTACAGGTAGTCGTCGTTCGTCATACCCATACCGCCGAGGATAATCTTATCAGTTTCCGCACGCAGGGCGACGTTGGCCATCACCTGGCTAAAAGGCTGGTCGGGGGCTGCGAAGAACGGAGTCTTCTGTCCGGACACCAACGTATTGTTCAGGTCGATACCTGCGATACCGGTTGCAATCAGTTCGGACGGTTGCTTACGGCGTACCGGGTTCACGGACGGACCGCCGATTTCCACTTCCTGACCTTCGATGGACGGACCGCCGTCGATAGGATCGCCGAAAGCGTTGAAGAAACGTCCGGCAAGCTGGTCGCTCACTTTAATGGTAGGAGCCTTGCCCAGAAACACCACCTCTGCATTGGTAGGGATACCTTCAGTACCCTCGAAAACCTGCAAAGTCACATCGTCACCGGCAATCTTCACCACCTGGGCCAGCTTGCCGTTTACGGTTGCCAACTCATCATACCCTACCCCCGTAGCTTTCAGCGAGCACGTGGCTTTCGTAATCTGAGTAATCTTAGTATATATTTTTTGAAATGCTTTTGTTGCCATCTTATTATTTATGCTTTACGTTCTTCAATCAATTCCTGCAACTGTTTGTAGAAATTGTCATACTCATCCGATTTGATTTTCGAGTAGTTCATCTGCTTGCAGATGTTAATCATTTTCTTGAAGTAATCCATTACCTCGTTGAAGTTGTCGAACTCAAATTCCGTATGGCAGATGTCGATAACCATGTTCAGGATTTCTTCCTGACGTTCCATGGGAGTTACGGCGTCAATCTCGTCGAAAGCATCCTGTTGCAGGATAACGAAGTCAATCAGTTCCGATTTCCAGAAGGTTACGTGATATTCCACGGGTACACCGTCATCGCCGAGAATGTTGATTTGCTCCGCAATTTCCTTACCGCGTTGTAGACGAGTCTTGACTTCGTTTACCTTGCCAATCCATTCGCCGTTGATACGCTTGGTTATATAATCCTCGAATTCGGGATACTCGATATATTTGGAATACGAGTCGATAGGGTTTACGGCAGGATAACGCTTCTTATCCGCACGGTCTTGTTCGAGGGCGTAGAAGCAGCGGGCCACCTTCTTGGTATTTTCGGTTACGGGTTCTTTCAAGTTACCGCCGGCAGGCGATACAGTACCGATGAAGGTAATGGAACCCGTCTCGCCGTTGTTCAGCTTCACGTATCCGGCACGGCCGTAGAAGTTGGAAATAATAGAAGACAAGTCCATCGGGAACGCATCCGGACCGGGCAATTCTTCCATACGGTTGGACATTTCGCGCAATGCCTGTGCCCAACGGGAAGTAGAGTCGGCCATCAGCAACACCTTCAATCCCATGCTGCGATAATATTCCGCAATGGTCATGGCTGTGTACACAGATGCTTCACGAGCTGCCACCGGCATGTTGGACGTATTGGCGATGATAATGGTACGCTCCATCAGCTTACGGCCTGTATGCGGGTCGACCAGCTCGGGGAATTCCGTAAAGATTTCCACAACCTCGTTGGCGCGTTCACCACAGGCGGCGATGATTACGATATCGGCTTCCGCCTGTTTGGAGATAGCGTGCTGGAGCACTGTCTTACCCGTACCGAACGGGCCGGGGATAAATCCTGTACCACCTTCCACAATCGGATTGACGGTATCGATTACGCGCACACCCGTTTCCAACAATTTGAAAGGACGCGGCTTCTCTTTATAGTTCGTCATGGCGCGCTTCACGGGCCATTTCTGAATCATATTCACTTTTACATCGTTACCTTCTTCGTCGGTCAGGACAGCAATAGTATCCTCAATGCCGTAGTCGCCTTCCTTTACGATGGACTTCACGGTACATACGCCTTTCTGCCCGAAAGGAACCATGATTTTCAACGGCTGGAAGTTTTCATCCACCTGCCCCAGCCATGCAGCGGCTTCCACTTGGTCGCCTGCCTTTGCCAAAGGCACGAAATGCCATTTGCTTTCCTTATCCAACGGATACGTATATTGTCCGCGCTTCAGGAAAACGCCATCCATTTTATCGAGGTCGTTTTGCAGACCGTCATAGTTTTTAGAAAGCATACCGGGACCCAATGTCACTTCGAGCATGTGTCCGGTAAACTCAGCTTCGGCTCCCACCTTCAGTCCACGGGTGCTTTCAAACACCTGTACATAGACCTGAGTGCCTACCACTTTAATAACCTCCGCCATCAATCGGTCTCCGCCGGTCGAGATATAACAAATCTCGTTCTGTGCCACGGGGCCGTCAACTACGAGGGTCACCATATTGGCTATTACGCCACTAACAGTTCCTTTTGTTGCCATATAATTATGTAATTTATTTTATCTGAATTCTGCGGGTATCCGTACTTCATCCTTCAACGCAGCAATTATGCTGCGGAACAGTTGGCTACCCTTTTCTTTATCCAACGAAATCCAACGTTCTATCATTTCGAGCTGTAACAGGAACACGAACAGACGTTCCACTGTGAAATAGTCGAAGAAAGTAGTCTCTTCCATCCAGTTCCACCGCAACCGGTCTATCTTTTTCTCCCGCTCCACCAGTTCTTCCGTCTCGCTGATTTTCACCAGTTGTTCCAGCCATTCCACTTCACCGCCCAGTCCGAAGTCCCTGGCCCCGGATGTGCGCAAAGCCTCACAAACTTCCGTATCTCCCACTATCAGAGGAGCCACGTCCATTTTAAACTTTCGCGCCGTCAGTGCAACCAGCACATTGTTAATCACAAGATTAAAACCGAACCAGGCAGATACAAACTTGTTTTTGCACTTCATGGCATAGGCATAATAAAGCGCAGCCAAACGGTCCTCATGCAAGAAGCCATCTTCTGCGGACAAGTTGACATATTCGGAGATAAAGACAGAAAGGTAAGAGGGAAACACGCGATCCGATACCTCGCCGCCTTCTTTCAGCAACGAGATATACTCGGTCAGTTCTTCCGCCGAGTAGTTTCCCCGCGGATCAATCGCAGCGTCCTTGTTTTTCAATAATTTCAAGACATTCGCATTGTCGAACTGAAGATAAAACAAGTCTATCAGCCTTTTATCATCCTCAGACAAAGCCGGATACAATTCCGTCCTGAAATCAGCTACCGTATAGCTCAGTTTGCTATCCTCTAAAGTGAGTTCCGGCAAACCGGCTACCAAGTAATAGTATTTACTCATAATCCTGTGGGGAATTAAAACAGCATTTCCACTAATTGCGGACGCAGGAATTCTTTGAAATAGTTCATAAATTCCTCTTCGCCGAAGTTCACTTTGTAAGAGCCGTCGGCCGGTGAAACAGAGAAGAGTGTCTTGTTTCCAATCACCTGCTCAATCTTCACGCCATTATCCAATAATTCTTTTGCCTGAGCGGTGAAATACTTTTTCAAGCCTTCCGCATCCGATGTGGAAATCACGATAGGTTCGTCCACACTCCATTTGGATGCCAACGCTACGATGAAAGCGTTAAGAAAATCTTTGTTTGCGGCAAAAGCTTTCACATCGGCGTTTACGATTTTATCCGTTACCAAAGTGGCAATTTCGGATTTCAGGGCGTTCACAGCCTGACCGGCAAACAGTTTCAACTCTGATTTGGTATTCTCCGCCAGCTCATCGGCTGATTTACGAGCAGCAGCCACAATAGAGTCTGCCTCTTTCTGTGCATTCTCTACTATTTTTTGGGCTTCTTCCTGAGCTTTTACGATAAGTTTTTGGGCTTCTTCATTACCTTTTTCCACCCCTTCACGGTAAATCTTATCGGTTAGCTCTTGAATCTTGTTTTCCATATTTTACAGGAGTTATTATATGATTTATTACAATATTAATTGCATGATTTTTTTCAGTCCTTATTAGATTCACGCCAAAATTACGAAAAACCATTTGATATTAAACAAGAAGAATGGAATAAAAGTAACCCATTTTCATAAAAAATATCGTTTTTCACCAGTTTTGTTCCGTAAAGATAACAATAAGATAACAAGGAAAAAAGAAATAAAGAGTAAAACCGGAAAATAGACAGATGAAAGGGGCAAATAAACGGATGCATAGCATTCCTGTTCGGAATGATAGCCCAAAAACAAGAAAGCCCCTGCATCTTCCGATGCAAGGGCT
>ENA-ORLX01000270-ORLX01000270.1-human-gut-metagenome-genome-assembly--contig:-NODE-270-length-11882-cov-5.29407_pt1 | contig 11882 bp, 10 predicted proteins | sample MGYA00243014_ERZ508843 | MGnify/ENA primary metagenome ERZ508843 (study PRJEB26277, sample SAMN04329788) | human gut metagenome | biome: human-associated habitat | host: Homo sapiens | place: USA... | reverse complement strand
ACAAAAATAAGTCGCTTCTATATATCATCGGTTGCTTGTCATTATAAGTCAATACCTCAGCCAGTTTACTCCAATCCAGTTGCCACATATTCATTATACGCTTTAATCAGTGCCTGATGTAATAAATTACCTTGTAAACGATATCCATCGGGAGTGAAATGAATGCCATCCGCACGAAGCATGTGGTGCTTCGTCCAGTTACGACAAGCATCTGTCTTTCCTCCTACTATATTATACATATCCCAAACTGCCATTTTATTCTCTTGTGCATACTCCTTTATAATACGCGCCGCCGTTACGGTTCTCGGATTAATGGTACGTGCACGACGACGTCCCACGTATGCTCCGGGAGGTGTAGTCAGTAAAAAAGCCGCTTCAGGACAGGCTGCTTTCAACATACCCAACAGTCTGCCTATCTGCATTTTGTGAGCCTGAGCCAGATAACGGCGGCTATGTGCCTCATTGGTTCCAAAAGAAACAATAATCAGATCGGGATGCAAAGAAGCTATTTCTTTTATTTTTTCATCATCAGAAAAAGTAACAGAAGTAGCTCCATTAATGCCAATCATATGATAAACAATACCCGGTTCGCCCGTTTCATGTGCCAACCCACCGGTACGATATGAAATAACATCAGGATAAACAGCCTCAGCACCAAAATCATGTTCCAGACGACGACGGGTTATTAATGGATAAAGATGCCCCCGCACATGAGAATCACCTATATGGACTATCCGTACCGGTCCTGTCATATCATTCAACTTTTGAAAGAAAGGAGAAAGCGAACGGTTCTCATCTTCTATCACATTATCCAAAGAATGAGTAAAACTCGCCGGAAGTGAATCATGTACTGTTATCAGCCGCATGCCCCGATGCATTTCCTTTGTTTCACCGGGTATGCGAAGCGGCTCCAACGGCCGGGACAATGCCGGAATAGCATCCTGAGCATAAAGACATGGAAACAGCAAGAACAGGAACAATACCATTGCTATACCGGACAGACCAGGAAATCTGTTATTCCTCCTCATAGGCTTTCCGTCTTTCATATTGCTCTTTGCCATACATCAATGTTTCAAATAAGATACCTGCCAAATGCTTGCCTCCCTTAAAATTGATATGGGTATAATCAAGATTCGCCATTTTTTGCCCGATCATATCGCCAATGCTTCCTTGACCTCCCATTGCCTCATACATATTCCAAAAAGCGATATGGCTATCAGCCGCAATGGACTGTTGATAACGGATAAGATTCTTGACTCCGGGCATGGTGCGGAGATCTCCATTCTCGTTTTTATATTCACGGTCACCCACACTGACCAGTAAAATGCTGGTTTCAGGAAAAGCTGTCTTCAAATGTTCTATCACCGAAAGCATCCCTTTCTTATAGCCATCGTATTTTACTCCCCGTTCCGTAGCCACATTCAAACCATATTGGACCACAATCAAATCGTATGGACGAAGACGTTGGAAATCGCAAAGCGTATGTAAAGGAATACTACGTAAATGAAGCCCACTGCTACCACGTACGCTAAAATTATCCAAAGATATTCCCTGCCTGCCGTCCATAGCCACTCCATAGAAAGTAACAGAATCAGCTTGTTCCACACTCCACCGTACTTGTCCTATCCTTCCTCTCACCGAAACAGCCTGCACACCTCCTGTTCCTACTTCCTCATGTAACTCTCCTTCCGCAGCATTATTCACTTTAGAACGGACAGCGGCAAAACCTTTATTCAGGAAATAAAAAGTAGAAACCTCACAGGTATCCAGTCGGGAAGCGTATTTACTCTGTCCTTTCAACTGTACATAAGCACCTTCACGAGGAAAAAAATAATGTCCGGAAATATCTTGCTGCATTTTATCAAAACCAACGGAGTCATTGGATGAATGACTGCTCCATCCCCCAAAAGTATGGCGTACCGTAGGACGGTAACCGCTGATGGAAGAGGTTACAGGAACATATCCCACTCCGCAACCACCAAATTCTTGTTGAAGCATTTCGCGCAAATCGGCAGTAAAAATATCAGCTTCTATAAAAGAATCACCGAAGTAAGCGATACGCACAGGGCGTTTCATGGTTTTCACTTTGGAAAGTGCCTCATAAAAATGTTTCATTCCCCGCATGGTGGAATCCGAATAATCCTCAATACAGGTAATACCCGTTTTACATGTATCCACAAAAATAGGTTTTACAGGAGGAGGAAGGACAATGGTGTCGGAATCACATACTTCTTCTTCCACATCCGGACGGATATCAGCCAGCAGGTCCACCTTGCGCAACGGTTTGCCGCCCACCGACATGGAGGGGAGGAAATACAGCCCCATTAACACTCCTACTACAATAAGAGTGAGAAGAAAAGTGGCCGGTATATAGTTTTTCATATTGCTATATTTGTAAATTAACCGCAAAAGTAGTGATTTTTTAGACGGAGTACTTCATGATAGAGGCTAAAAAAAGAAAAAAGACTGCGCCAGAAAGAGGGCAACAGTCTTTTTCTTTAATGATGAAAAGACAGATTCAAATCGTCTTTTCTATGTTCCACACAAAAGCACGTAATCCCAATTGTTCGGTTTCCTTATCCATTTTATGCAAAGCGTCCAATAAAGGCTCCACTTTGGTATCATCTACCACTGTCATAATGGCCGAGCACATACTGGGCCACGCGTGACTGCCATAATGCGGTTCTCCTTTTACAGAGCCGCGCCCCTGCAACTGCTGCCAATAACTGAATCCACGACAATTCTGACGGTCCAACAACGCCAGAATACGTTCGTAAAAAGCTTGGTCGAAAGTGATGAAAACTGATTTCATTATTCCATTTTTTATTTTAAGTTCTGTCATCCGGTCTCCTATTCATTTCAATCCGGATAACAACTATATTAATTATTCTTTTTTGCCTTTGGTCATCTCCGTCTTATGTGCTTGATAATAGTCATTCAGTTCACGGGAAGCTTTCATCTTCTTACGGTTACGCTTGATACCTGTACCCGCAAATGAACAGTAGAGCACCGGAACCAAAATCAAGGTGAGCACGGTAGATACAGTCAAACCACCGATTACAGACACCCCTAAAGGCTGCCACATTTCAGAACCTTCCCCTCCTCCTATCGCCATCGGCACCATGCCCAGAATAGTGGTCAAAGTGGTCATTAAAACCGGACGTAAACGACTACGGCCCGAAACAACGACCGAATGAATAACAGACATACCCCGCTCACGACATAAGGTAATGTAATCAATAAGCACGATACCATTCTTCACTACGATACCAATCAACATGATACCTCCCAACAAACTCATGACATTCAATGTAGTCCCCGTTCCATACAATGCCATCAATACCCCACTGAATGCAAACGGAATAGAGAACATAATGATAAACGGATAGGTCAGAGACTCAAACTGGGCAGCCATTACAATAAATACCAATATAATAATCAAAACAGCCAAAGTTCCCAGATCGCTGAATGAATCCTGCTGATCCTCATAAGACCCTGCCACCTGGATACTGATACCGCCAGGTAAATCCATCTTATCAATAATAGACTCACCCGCTGCCACCACACTACCTAAAGGCGCACCTGAAATCACAGCAGATACTGTTACAATACGTTCACGGTCTTTACGTTCAATAGTAGGAGGAGCTGAACGCTCCACTACCGTGCCGATATCTTTCACCCGAATTGCTTTACCTTCATTGGTATAAATCAGAATATTCTCCAAACTTTCAATACTGGTACGGAACTGGGGAGCATAACGCACCTTGATATCATATTCGTCACCATCTTCCCGATAGTAAGAAGATAAAGCACCATTAACACGGTTACGCAGATACAAAGCTGCTGTAGAAAGATTCAAACCATGTAAAGCCAGTTTTTCACGATCAAAATCCACCTGATATTCCGGCTGATAATCCTGACGGCTGATATTCACCTCAGACACACCGTTCACTTTCAATAAAGCTTCTTTCAATTCAGCGGCTGCCTTATCTGTTTCTGTAAAATCATATCCATAGATTTCAAAATCGGCAGTGGCCTGTCCACCCATGCCTCCACTGCTACCACCCAGGATAACCTGGGCTTTATCCAGTTCGGGAAAGGCTTTCAGATCCTCGCGCATACCATCGCAGACTTCTGCCAACGTAACAGAACGCTGATCGGGATAATAAAGGTTGATATTGAATGAAATGATATGGCTACCATTATCCTGAATAGAAGCCCAAGTATTATCCGCATCAGCCTGTCCCACAGTATAGTTACAGATACGCATCACCCCTTCATATTTCTTCAGCCACCTTTCGGTCAGCTCCTGGGCCAATGCCTGGGCACGCTCTACGCGAGCTCCGATAGGCAATTGTAATTGAACAGAAATACGACTGTTGTCTTGTGACGGAAAAAACTCTGTACCAATTCCTTTCGCACAAATCAGGCTCAGCAGAAAGAACCCGAAACAACCGGCAATAATGGTCTTGCGGTGACGGACAGCCCAGTTCAAACGTTTCTGATACCAGTTATCCAATCCATCCAACGCACGTTCTATCGGTTTGTAGAATGTGACAAACCACTTACTTTGTTTTTTTTGCAAGCGAAGCATCTGCGCACACATCATCGGAGTAAATGACAGAGCCGAGATAGTAGAAATAGTCATAATGACACACATCATCCAGCCCAACTGACGGAACAAAACTCCCGACATACCACTGACCATCGTCAACGGGAAGAATACCGCAATCATGGTCAATGTGGATGCGATAACAGAAATTGCCACCTCATTTGTTCCATGGATAGCCGCCTGTTTCGGCTCGGAGCCACGCTCGATATGGGTCGTTACGTTTTCCAAAACAACAATAGCGTCATCCACCACATTACCAATCGCAATAGAAAGGCACGACAAAGAAATAATATTCAGAGATCCCCCATCCGTGATAGCCAAATAAATAAAGGAGGCAATCAATGACATGGGGATAGTGATACAGATAATCACCGTAGCACGCCAACGACCTAAGAAAACAAATACCACCAAGACCACAAACAGAATGGCATACATAATAGTTTCCGTCAAACTGTCGATGGTATTCAAAATATTATCCGAAGTGTTCACAATAACCCCCAGTTTCACATCACTGGGCAGTGACTTCTGTAACTTAGGCAACTGATCCATTACTTTCCGGGAAATGTTCACTGAGTTTGCTCCCGATTGTTTCTGTACAACAATCATGGCTCCCTGCACCCCGTTATTATAGGTTTCCTGAGCACGATCTTCTACAGAATCGACTACCGTTGCCACGTCACGCAAATACACCGAAGCACCATTGCGTATACCCACTACGATATTCTCCATTTCTTTCGGGTCCTTGAATTCTCCTTCCACACGCAAGGAATAGGTATTACTGCCCACATCGAAAGTTCCACCCGGAGTATTCTTATTTTCAGCCCCGACAATGGAACTGATGGTCTCAATCGTCAGATCATATGCTTCCAGTTTGTTGGGATCACAATAAATATTCACCTCACGCTTCGGCGCACCGGCAATGGACACCGTTCCCACACCGGGAACACGAGCCAAAGGATTTACTACATTATCATCCAATATCTTATACAAAGCCGGCTGACTTTCTTCTGCCTGAACGGACAACAGCAGGATAGGAATCATATCCGTACTGAACTTAAAGATAATCGGAGTATTGACTTCATCGGGAAGCTCCGAACTCACCATATCCAATTTATCACGCACATCATTAGTCAACACATCAATATCATAGCCATATTCGAATTCCAAAGTGATAACTGATATATTTTCTGAAGACTTGGATGTAATATGTTTCAAATTACTAACCGAGTTCAACGTATTTTCCAACGGACGGGTTACGTTGTTCTCTATATCGGAAGCACTGGCACCCTGATAAGATGTCATAACCATAATGGTATTGGTATCAATATCGGGATACAAGTCTACCGGAAGTTTCGACAATGAGAACAGACCAAAGATCGCTACGGCCAAAAAGCATAACGAGGTCATAATCGGTTTTTTAACCGCTCCTTCGTATAAACTCATGTTTGTTAAATTAAAAATTAAGAACTAAAAAATCATATATAGGTAAATAAATATGGAGTATTATCAACTAATTCTCAATTTTTAATTTACGTCCACTGACACAACATCGGCCATACGTGTCTGACCGGCAACAACCACCTGCGAATTATCCTCCACCCCGGAAATCAATTCATATTCGGTTCCCATCCGACGTCCCAATTCTACTTTATTATAAGAAACCTTACCGTCTTTGTAGACATATACATAACGGTCGCCCGAACCGGCACGTTTCACAATAGCCTGATCAGGAACCACCACATGCCGCAATGTACCAAAGCTCACAGTCACACGGCCAAACATTCCCGGACGTATACGCTGACGGGTATTAGCCAATTTTACCTCTACAGGAAAAGTATGAGTAGCAGCATCAATAGTAGGATACACCAAACTAACTTTCCCTTCGAACTCCTCATCACCATACACATCAAATTTCACCTTTACGATCATACCTTTAGTCACTTTCGGGAAATAAGGTTCGGATACATTGATCAACAGTTTAACCGGAGTGATCTGTTCAATGACCAACACAGGAGTGGAAGCGGAAGAATATAAATCACCGTTATCAAAATTACGTGCTGTAACCACTCCATGAATAGGGCTTAACAACTGCGTATTCTCCAACAAATTATTATAGGAAGTACGACGTACATCTAAAGCTGTTTTTGCTGCATCCCATTCAGATTTGGAAGCTCCACCCACTTTGTACAGTTCATCCATACGTCTGAATTCCGTTTCTTCATTTTCTAATTGCAATTTCATTTGTTTCAGATTTGCCGCATCCATCTGTACTAATTTCTGTCCTTTGGATACATGGTCTCCCACTTCAACAAAAATACGGTCTATACGCCCGGGAGAGGTCGGAGCTATATTATTTTTCGCTTCCGCTTCAACAGTGGCAGTATATTCCTCTATCTGATCTACATCGCGGGAAGTTACGGAAGCAAGCCGGACTACCGGTTTGTCCTCCATAGCGGTATCAGCATCTTCCTTACTCACCGTTCCACCTGAACATGCCCCCAGCATAGTTACCACCAGCCAAGCTGCGAATTGAAAATATTTTCTCATACTGTTATCTTTATGTTAATGTGTTATTGTTCCGTTACTTCATCAATGCCTAAGACTAAATCCAAATCAGCTTTAGCTACCAGATAGTCATAGATGGACTGGTTATAAGTCAGTTGGGCCTCTGTTAAAGCCACTTCCGAACTATTCAATTCCAAGATAGTTCCTTTTCCAACTTCATATCTTTTTTCGGCAATAGTACGCCCTTTCTCCGCCTGAAAGACAGCTTCTTTATTACTTACCACCTGTTCCGTACTAGCGGCCATATTATCCAAATAACCGGTAGCTTGCATAGTGAGTTGCCGCTCTGTATTGATACGGTTCTCTTCCAGTTGTTTCATCTGGATACGGGTCTGTTTCAATTGAGTAAAATTACTTCCTTTGAACAAAGGAATGCTTAGATTCAGGCCGATAGTAGAATAGGGCCTCCAATCGTATTCCTTGAACTTGAAATTATCATTCATTGAAGTATACATATATTGGAAACTGGCAGAAAGGGTCGGCATAAAGTTGGTATACTGCAACTTCAGCGTCTGCTTTAATTGCAATGCATTCAGTTCCAATTGCTTCAACGTACTGTTATTTGTCAAATTGTCTGGACGAGGCATTGCCTGACGAGTAAACATAGACATTTCATAATCCTTCAGATTGCCTTCAACCGCTACCTTTACATCAGACTCCATTCCCATCAAGACCTTCAATTGCAAATTTGCCAAATTCACTCCGTTACGGGCAGACACCACGGTAGGTTTCAAGCTGCGCATCTGCACATCCGCACTAATCTTATCATATTCACTGACAGTCCCCTGTTCATATTTAGCTTTCACCACATTATAATTATCTTCACTCTGCTTATAACTTTTAAGCAGCACTTCATAACTGTCCTGTGCCAAAAGCAACTGAAAAAATGCCTTGGTCACTTGATTTACCATATCCAGACGTGAAGCACGTGATTTCTCTACCGCCAGGTTCACATCTGTACTTGTCAAACTGATACTTTTGTAAAGAGCCGGAGCAAAGACAGGCAGACTAACAGACAGACCACCACTATAAGTATTATCTGTACCGACTTCAATCACCTCTCCCATCATGGCGAATGACTGCTTTTTTATGGCTCGTGAATAACTGCCCACCAAACTGGCTTCTGGGAAAAGACCGGCATAAGCTTCCCGGCGGGCTTCTTTCTTTAACAGGATTTCCTGACCGGCGACTTTAATGGTGGGATTGTCGCTCAATGCTATCCGGACTGCGTCCTGTAAGGTAATCCTCAATGTGTCTTGTGCTTGTGCACTTTGTATTGCTACATAAAGCAGCAAAAACAAGGTTAACGTAGGTTTGCAATAAAATTTCATTAACTATTATTCTTTATTTAGTGACTTATTTAATTTCTAACCATACTTATTATGTTCGTTTCCTTTTAAATTCAATAAAAAATTATCCACAATCTTCAACCCCTTTTCAGTGGAAATGCCACGCATATGCATAAATACAACTGTTTCATAAATTTCACCAAGCGAATAGGACTTGCATATTTCCGAATGCAACAACAAATCCATCTGCTCACATACCATAGCGCGTACAATATTATAATTTACATCATTTCTAAAAATGCCTTGTTCCACTCCTTTGCGATAAAATTCCATAGCCGAATCCAAATTCTCCTTCCGGCTTTCGTCAATGTAACGCATTACCTTGGGATATTTCTCAATATCCTCAAAGAATTTCCTGTTTGTATTCTGAAATTCCTGGGCACTTCTTTGAAAAAACTTCAAGAGGACTTCCAAAACATTTTCTGCTTTGGAAGCCACTTGAGTCATATATTCCTGCATCTCCTCCCGATGTAACTTCATGACATCAAGTAATAAATCCTCTTTGTCATGGAACAATTCATAAAGCGTACGTTTAGATATAGATAATCCGGCAGCAATATCATCCATTCTCACTGTTTTGACACCTTTCTGGGCAAATGATTTCGCTGCCGCCAAAACAATGTGTTCCTTCACTACCGTTTTATCCGTTCTTTTTTTCCTGACGCTATTCATTCTTAACATAAAGGGAGACAAAGATACATTTATTTTATAATACCCAACTTAGAACTTCTGACAAACTCTATCAGATGTACAATTTCAGGACTAGACGGAACCTGTTCTTCAATACGACGCAATGCATCCTCTGTAGATGTATTCACTTTATACAATATACGGAAAGCATGCGCTATATGTTTAATAACCGTTTCCGAAAAACCTTCATGTTGCAACACGGTGGTATTGATGCTGTAAAAAGCCGTAGGCTCATGGGCTGCCACACAATAAGGAGGAATATCCTTGGTAAAACGACACCCGCCCTGTACGGCGGCATAAGTCCCCAAACGAGTCTTTCCCTGCATCAGTACATTGGAAGTAAGAATAGCATAATCCTCGACTACACAACAACCTGACACCTGCGAACCGTTACCAATAATACAGTTATTACCGATGGTCACATCATGTGAGATACGTGCTCCCTGCATAATAAAGTTACCGCTTCCTACCACAGTCTCATCTCCGGCGAAAGTGGCACGAATAATAACCGCATTCTCACGGATGGTATTATTATTACCTATACGGGCAATGGTATCATCACCCGTATATTTAAAATCTTGCGGAGTAGCAGCAATTACAGCTCCGTTATAAATGGTATTTCCGTTACCGATGCGTGCGCCGCTCATAATGCTGGCGTTGGGCATAATTACATTATCATCACCTATCTCCACATTCTTATCAATGTAGGCAAACGGGTGAATAGTTACGTTTTTCCCGATTTTTGCAGACGGGTCTACATAAGCTAACGGACTAATCATATTCATATTATTTTTAAGGTTAATTATTCACGTCCACCGCCCAATGCGCTGTACAGATTGATAACAGCCTGCATACGCTGGAAAGTATCGGATACTTCGTTCAACTGGGCACTCAGCAATGACTGTTGTGCAGTAATGATTTCCAGATAAGTGGCCTTTCCCGCCTGAAACAAATCATTGTTCATCTCCACCGCTTTTTGCATTTCAGAAACCTGTGCCTGGTGCTCGCTCAACTTTTTGTCTGCCGTATCATACAGGAACAAAGCATCACTTACTTCCTTACCAGCTTCCAAAATAGTCTGCTGATAATTCATCTTGGCAATCTGTTCTTCCGCTTTCGATACTTTCAAGTTGGCAATCAATTTTCCACGCTGGAAAATGGGTTGCGTCAATGAGCCGATAGCATTCCAAAGCATAACGGCAGGATTAGAAATCACTGTACCATTGGAACCATTAGTCCATCCCAGAGTACCTGTAATATTAACACTGGGATAAAAAGCGGAACGCGCCTGATTGGTAGTATAATAAGCGTCGGCTAATGCCAATTCTGCCGCTTTTACATCGGGCCGGTTCTCAAGCAACTGTAAAGGAACTCCCACCGCCAAATCAGCCGGCATCACTTGTTCCTCCAATGTTCCACGGTCTATGTTCTGAGGAGCCTTTGCCAACAATACGGAGATAGAATTCTCAGTTTCACGCACCTGGCGTTTCAAGTCAGCCAATGAAGCCTCCGTCTGGTGATAAGCCCCTTTACTCTGTGCCACAGCAGCTTCGGTAGTCATACCGGCTTCCTTCATAGCTTCCATAGTGCGCACTGTTTCTTTCATTAACGCCACATTCTGTTCGGTCACACTGACTTGACGGTCTAGCATCAATAAAGAATAATAAGCATTGGCTATACCACCAATCAACTGTGAACGCACTGCCTGCTGATAGGCCTTACTTTGCAAATAAGAAGCTTTCTGGCCACGATGGGCATTCAGCAATTTGCCGAACAAATCAACTTCCCAGCTTGCAGAAGCAGGTAAAGTATAGTTCTTAACAGGAGTACTTTTGTCCACACTAGTCAACGAACCTTGTGGAGCAAGGGCCAAAGAAGGGAGATAAGACAAACGAGCTGATGTCAATAACGCCTTGGCCTCCTTTACACGCAGGATAGCAGCCTGCATATCTACATTGTTTGCCAATCCCTCTTCAATCAGCATCTGCAATTTCGGATCACGGAAAATTTCCTTCCATGACAAGTTACCCATATTGGTTGTATCGTTAGCAGCCAATGTATCGTTGGCGGCAACCGGGTCACGATAGATGCCAGTGGCATCTATCGACTCGGGACGATCGTATGATTTATAGATGTGGCAACCGCTTAATAAAAACGTCGCGCAACATAATCCTATTATCTTTTTCATTGTTCTTCTGTTCATTTACGGGTGTATTGTTCAATTTCGGGTTCAACCTCTGTATTGTCCACACTTTCCCATTCAATCGTTTTGAATTTCTCTTGTAACCATTGGAATACCACAAACAATACGGGTACGATAAAGATCTGGAAGATCATACCAATCAACATACCACCAATAGCCGAAGCTCCCATAGTACGGTTACCATGAGTACCAACTCCCATAGCCAACATCATCGGAAGCTATCCTTCATTCATGGCCTATGAGGTCATTAAGATCGGTCGCAAACGGGCTGCCGCACCCAAAACCGCAGCCCAGGAAATACTCATTCCCTGCTTACGGCGATCCAAAGCAAACTCTACAATCAGAATGGCATTCTTCGCCAACAATCCCATCAACATGATCAATGCAATCTGCATATAAATATCATTTGACATGGTTCCTAAAATCATCTTCAAAGCCGGAATATTTCCCAATGCTGCAAATC
>ENA-ORLX01000268-ORLX01000268.1-human-gut-metagenome-genome-assembly--contig:-NODE-268-length-11893-cov-5.54781_pt1 | contig 11893 bp, 6 predicted proteins | sample MGYA00243014_ERZ508843 | MGnify/ENA primary metagenome ERZ508843 (study PRJEB26277, sample SAMN04329788) | human gut metagenome | biome: human-associated habitat | host: Homo sapiens | place: USA... | reverse complement strand
CGTTCAAGAACTCGCTGAGCGACAATGTTGCAAGCTGTATCGTCGAGGACAAACTGATGAACCTTTGGATAGGAACCTTCGACGGCGGCTTGAACCTCTACATCCCCGGCGCTCAGAAGTTCATCCACTACGCATTGCAGGAAAGCCAGCGCGAAGACGGCTTAGGCTCCAACAACATCAAATCCGTATATGTGGACGAACCGAGAGGACTGGTATACATCGGCGCACATGCCGGCGGCCTGAGCATCCTGCATCGCAACAGCGGACGCATGGAAAACTTCAACCAGCTCAACAGCCCGTTAATCAATGAGAACGTATATGCCATCCTTCCCGACGGAGAGAACAATTTCCTTTTAGGAACATTAAGCGCTCTGGTACACTTCAACCCGGAAAAACGGAGTTTTACCACCATCACTCAGGAAAATGACGGAACGCCAATCAACGTCCAGAAGATTACTACCCTATTCCGGGATTCCAAAAAGCGTCTCTGGATAGGTGGTGAGGAAGGCGTGTCCGTATTCAACCAGCATGGAACCTCCATACAGAAAGCGGACATTTTACCCGAATCCACCGCTACGAAAGCATTTACCAATTACATCTACGAGGCAAACAACGGTTTGGTCTGGATAGGTACACGCGAAGGATTCTATTGTTTCGACGAGAAAGCCAAGCAGATTAAACGGTATACCAAAGCCGACGGACTGCCCAACAACGTGGTTTACGGCATTCTCGAAGACTCTTACGGCCGCCTGTGGATGAGTACCAACCGGGGTATCTCATGCTTCAATCCGGAAACGGAGAAATTCCGCAACTTCACCGAAGCGGACGGATTGCAGAGCAATCAGTTCAACACCTCTTCCTGCTACCGCACTTCCGATGGCGAGATGTACTTCGGAGGCATAAACGGCCTTACCACATTCCGTCCGGAACTGTTGCAGGACAATCCCTATACCCCGCCGGTAGTAATCACCAAGCTACAGCTTTTCAACAAGACCGTCCGTCCCGACGATGAAACCGGCATTCTGAGCAAGAACATCAGCGACACGGAAAGCATCACGCTGAAATCCTGGCAGACAGCATTCTCCCTGGAGTTTGTCGTATCGAACTACATCTCCGGACAGCATAATACATTCGCCTACAAATTAGACGGTTACGATAAAGAGTGGTACTACCTCACGGACAGGCATCCGGTGTCCTACTCCAACCTGCCGCAAGGTACTTATCACTTCATGGTGAAAGCTGCCAATATCGACGGCAAATGGAACACCACGCCTACCGTACTGGAATTCGTTATTCTGCCCGTGTGGTACAAGACCTGGTGGGCTGTCATACTGTTCCTTGCCACTTTTGCCGGCTTTGTCACATTCGTATTCCGCTTCTTCTGGATGCGCAAGAAAATGGAAGCAGAGCTTGAAATCGAACGCCGCGACAAGGAACACCGCGAAGAAATCAACCAGATGAAGATGCGCTTCTTCATCAACATTTCGCATGAACTCCGAACACCGCTTACCTTAATCCTGGCGCCGCTTCCAGAGGTCAACAGTAAAATCAACGACCGCTGGACCCGCAACCAACTGGAATACATCCAGCGGAATGCCAACCGCCTGCTGCATCTAGTCAACGCTGGACCCGCAACCAACTGGAATACAGCCAGCGGAATGCCAACCGCCTGCCGCATCTCGTCAACCAGCTTATGGACTACCGCCGGGCGGAACTCGGAGTTTTCGAGCTGAAAATAAAGAAAGGCAATGCCTATCGCCTGATACGCGAGAACTTCCTGTATTATGACAAGCTGGCACGCCACAAAGAGATACACTACGCTTTCCACTCCGATTTGGAAGAAAAAGAGGAACTTTTCGACCCTAACTATCTGGAACTGATTGTCAACAATCTTTTGTCCAATGCTTTCAAATATACGGACAACGGAAAGAGTATCACCGTTACCCTGAAAGAGGAAAACAACTGGCTGATACTGCAAGTGAGCGACACCGGTGCCGGCATTCCTATCAATAAGCAGGGTAAAGTGTTCGAACGCTTCTATCAGATAGAAAGCCAGCATATAGGAAGCGGCATCGGACTGTCGCTGGTACAGCGTCTGGTCGATTTGCACCACGGACGCATCGAACTGGAGAGCGAAGAGGGCAAGGGAAGTACATTCTCCGTCTATCTGCCGCAAGACCTGGCCGTTTATAAGGCCACCGAGCTGGCAGGCTCCAACACTTCCAAGGAAGAAGAGCAGGTGTACTCCACCAACTCCAAAGAAATGTATTTCATCGATACGGAGAAAATGGAGAATGAAGCCATAGAAACGGGCGACAAGAAACGCGGAACCATCCTTATTGTGGAAGACAATCAGGAGATTCGCCATTATCTCAGCAGCGGTTTGGCTGCATTGTTCAACATACTGGAAGCCGGAAACGGTGAAGAAGCATTGGAAAAACTGAAGAACCATGAGGCGGACATTATTATCACCGATGTCATGATGCCTGTAATGGACGGTATCAAGCTATGTAAGAATATCAAACAGAATATTCGTACCTGCCACATTCCGGTTATCATCCTGTCTGCCAAAACCGACATAAAAGACCAGTTGGAAGGCCTGCAAGTAGGTGCGGATGATTATATCTCCAAGCCTTTCTCCATCGCCGTCCTCACTTCCAAGATACAGAACATGATGCGTACCCGCCGCCACATGCTCGAAAAGTACGCCAAATCCTTGGAAGTGGAACCGGAGAAGATTACTTTCAATGCCATGGATGAAGAGTTGCTGAAACGCGCCGTAAGCATCGTAGAAGAAAACATTGATAATTTTGAGTTCTCTACCGATGAATTTGCGCTAAAGATGAATATGCGCCGCTCCAACCTGCATTTGAAACTGCAAGCAATCACCGGAGAGTCAGCCATCGACTTTATCCGTAAAGTACGGTTCAAAAGGGCTACCGAACTGCTGAAAAGCGGACGTTATACGGTAACCGAAGTCAGCAGCATGGTGGGATTTAATTCATCTTCTTATTTTGCAACTTGCTTTAAGAAGTATATAGGCTGTTTGCCGACGGAGTACATTAAAAAAGTAAAAGGATAGGCCTTATCCCGCAAGGCAATTTTGCTTTTCAAAACACCGCATGTTAGCGTCCGAAACACCGCGTCTTTGCGAGTGAAATGCCGCGCTATAACAGATAAAATCCCTAAGGTTTGCCAAGCAAATGCCTGCACTTTCGGGTGGTAAGGTGTGGAGTTTTAGATGCAACTGTATAGCATTGCCAATGAAGCTCTACAACCGGGCTTCACCCGCTATCCCGCATGAATAAAGAGTTGTGAAGGGTGAAGGAGGTACAGGCTAACATTTTTTCTGATAAGATACTGATAGAATGCACATAAGAAAGGATAGTTCCTATTCATCCGAACACCCCTCTCAGAATACCCCATGCAGGCTTTTTAAACAAATACGATATTTTATTCAACAAATTTGATAATAAAATTCAGATTTCAAAGAAAGCATAAACAAGACAGATTAGCTCTTAGAAATCAATGTAATATATTTGCGGCAAGGAATTTTTAATTATTGTAACATTTTAGAAAGAGTTATGAAAAACACTGGACTTTTTGTTTTTTTGTTTTCATTGTGTCTCTGTACAACAAGTTGCGTAGATGATGAAGCTGATTTCTCAGGCGGTGGTAACATTGATGTGGAAATGCCGGCAGAACCAGATCCGGATGCAACTATTGACGAGAAAGTTTTTGATGTAATCAATCTCGACTATCCGGGATTGGAAAAGGTAAAAACAGCTTTTGAAGCAGGCGATAAATACACTGCTTTAGTTAAATTGCTGGGCTATTATCGTACTCGAGTTGATGTGGTAAACCGAAATGTCAACTTGTTTAATCCTACTATCACAGAAGCCGACCAAAAGATAGCGGACTATGCGTTAGACTACAAATTCTATGTGAAAGGATTTGCGGATAAAGACGGAACACCCTACTCTTTTAAAGGCAAGGACGGACAATTGATTAATTGGGAGTTGGAAGTTGAAGGTGTCACCGACCAAGAATTCCGCTATCAACGTCATCGCCACCAATGGATGTTACCACAAGCCAAGGCTTATGCTGTAAGTAAGGATGAACGCTACATTGAATCCTGGAAAACTGTTTATCAAGACTGGCTGAAAACCTATCCCTATGAAGACGGAACAAAATTTCCGCCTGAAGGTGGTAGTGAGAATGATAAAGACTATCAATGGAAAGGGCTACAAGTAGCCGAACGTGTCATTTCACAAATTGACATCATGGCTTATTTCATTCAGTCAAAAAACTTCACTCCTGAATGGCTTTCAACATTCCTGGCAGCTTTTGCCAAACATGTAGAATGCATGCGCATCAATTATTACCAAAGTGGTAATATCCTGTTGACTCAGGCACAAGCGGTGACTATGGCAGGCATCCTAATGCCCGAATTTAAAAATGCAGAAATTTGGGCAAATGAAGGAGCTGCAAAAATGACTGAACAGATAGGTGCACAATTCAATGATGATGGCGTACAAATAGAGCTTGACCCAAGTTACCATATCAGCGCCATCAGTGATGCATATGAAGCATATTTAACAGCAGAGGACAATAGTAAAGAGAATCTCTTTTCTCCCACTTATCTGGCACAATTAGAAACGCCTGCAAAATTTACGATGGATATAACTTATCCTAACTTCTCAATAGAAGACTTTAATGATACACGTTCCAGTACTTGGTCTAAAAGTGTACTGCAAAAGAATTTCCGGAAATATGTTGCCATGTTCCCCAACAATACCGACTTCCAATACATGGCTAGTGGCAAAGGAATGGCACCTGATTATCTTATGGCTTCCTATCCTACTTCCGGTTATTACGTACTGCGCAGTGGCTGGGAAGAAACAGATGCGATGTTGATATTGAAAAACAACAACGATCCGCGTAAATCATGGCACTGCCAATCTGACAATGGTACATTCGGCCTATACTACAACGGGCATAATTTCTTCCCGGATGCCGGAGTGTATGCATATAGCGGCGGTAGTCGTACAACTTATGCACAAACTAAGATGCATAACACACTTACCGTACAAAGTAAAAATCTATTAGATTCAGAAAGAAAAGGACAACAACTCCTATTTACAGAAAAAGATGGAGTACAGATCGTGGTAACTCAAAATGATGGAGTTTATGATGGTGGCAATTCCGACAACATTCCATTAAAATACCGCCGTTCTGTATTTCACGACATTGAAAATAGGCTATTTGTTATCGTGGATGAAGCAGATGGTGAAGATACTTTTAAAGCTAATACAAATTTGAATTTTCACCTATGCCCTGATGCAATAGTTGATATTAATAATTATAATGAAGGAGAATCTTTTAAAGCTTACACTGAATTCCCCGGAAGTAACATTATTATCCGCAGTTTCTTTGATAAAACTGAAAATATAGAACTTCCCAAAAAAGAAGATCAATGTAAAATTCAGAATTCCAACACTTCCAATAATATTGGGGTAGCAAGTGCACGAAAAGGATATTCAATGACTAATAAACCTAAAACGGCCGGTAATCTTGTCCGCTTCATTTCTGTTATTTACTATAATGACGGAGACGTTAAGGATACTCCAATAGAGGCGAAGTTCGTAACCGACGAGATTACAACATTGCCCACTTCTACCACTGTAGAAGTAAAAGTAAATAATGTATCTCATTCTTACACATACGATTTAAGCAATAATTAATCCTCAAAAACATGAAACATACATTACCCACATTGGCATCAAGGTTCTTGGGAATCTTATGGCTTGTAACTTCCGTATGCATGTTCGTATCATGCTCCGATGATACAGACGAAGCCGGAGGAAATTTCAAACTTTATTATCCGGATATGACGGATATAGGTCCGTCTATGACAGACGTTAAGATTCCTGCTCCCACTTTTCAAGGAGCTACCCCTGGTGAATTCGAAATTGTAGCTGTTACTTTAAATGATGAAACAATAGAAAATACTTGTTTCGTAATTGACGCAGCAACCGGTGAAATCACGATTAACAGTACTGCAGACACTCCTGTCGGTGAGTATAAGCTGACAATCTCCTGCTCTGTAGGCGGACAATATTTCACATTCAAAGATATTGTAAAAGTCACTTTCTTGCCACGTGCACCGGAAGGGACAGTAGCAGAGCCTAATCATATATTAGTGATGTACAACGTTGTTAGTGACCCTAACAATATTACCAAATTACTTACTGCACAAGTCAAGACTGCCGGAGAACATGTGTCCATTACTAAATATAGTATCGGTACAGTTACTGTAAATGGTGAGGTACTTGATAAACCAGAAGAAATGTTTGAGGTATCTTCATCCGGAGAAATTTCTATTCTTAAAAGCGAAAGATTCGAACGCGGAGTAATCTACTCTATATCGCTCAAATTAGAAACAGCAGCAACCGGTGACACTCCCTGCATAGCTCCTGATATTTTAGCAGTAGAAGTAGCTTCGGAACCGTTCTCTTTGGAATATCCTGAATATAATACTGAAGAGGGATGGAAAATGCCAAACACATCTGATGATGAAGGTGGCAGCAGTTTCACAAGTGCAGTTCCTGTTTTTGTCGGTTCTACAGACGGTATCAAATACTGGATTGAGATTGATAATGAAAAAGGAAAAGACAAGATTCTGATTGATGAAACTACAGGTGTTATTTCTGTTCCTCAAGGACATGGATTTGATGTTGGAGACAAATTCAAAATTTCTGTATTTGTAGCTAATACTTATCTGCCGGAAGGAAAAAAATTAGCAGAACTCAATCTAACTATCACTAAATATTACAAACCTCTGGTAGATGGGTTGGTCTTTTATGAGGATACTGAAGTAGAGCAAACTGAAGCAATTCTAATTGAACAAAAACAATTAGAAGGATTTGAAGATCTCACATTCGAGCTGTTAGATAATTTAAACGGTCAATTAACACTTAATGAAAATAAAGAGATTATAGCCCCGCAAGACAATAAAATAGCAGTAGGATCACATACTATTCAATACCGTGTAACAAATGGTGATGGTACTAACATGATCTATTCTTTCAATTTAACCATTAAGGAAAACCAATCTAAATTGGTATGGGCTAAATGTGGAAATAACTTTGGAAACGACATTGAATATCAGAAAGATATTTATCAAAATCAGTTTAGATTTTATAAGCTTGAAGATATGCAGAACTTCTCTGCTATTATAAAAACAAATTTATCAGAAGAAAAGAATGTACATTGGGAAGTTATCAATAGTGGCAAATTTAGTCACACTAGCGGACTTGTACTTTCTGTTAATGGAAATCAATTATCTTTTTCATCCCAAGCATTTGTTGCTGGTGTCTCTGTAGCAATATTAAAAGGAACCTATAATGAAAGCACAATTAAAATGCCTATATTTATAGACTGTAATGCTGCAGTAGAAGGCGGAATTATGGTAGATAAAACATATAGCAAAAAAGGGGATTTTAACGTTGAATACACTCCTTTTGTTTTTCATGTAAACCCCCTCATTGGTGGAGTGTCAACAGCACCTCTAATAAAGAAAGATAACAATGTATATTCAGAGCAATTCATACTATATTCAGATCATATAATACTAGATAATAGAAGAACTTTTTTCTATGAACCATTATACACTATTTTTAAAAAAGGTAATATTGCTACCGTTCCAAATGGTCAGACAGAAGTAGAAGAAAGTAAACGATCTTTCTTGAATGACATGTGGGATCAAGCTGGAGCTAAAGAAGATAAAAACTATGGTTCTAAGGCACCATTCTCTTTTTATACCAAAGATTTTGAAAAGTATGATCTTGCTGGGGTGAATCCCGATAACACCATACAAATAGAGCCTAATATTTGGATATACAATGGTACTCCTGTGGATGGTTTTATTAGATGTCAAATGGTATTTGACCTACAGAATAATCAAAATTTTGCATCTGACGGTAAAAATCAAGGTAAAAATTCCAATAGGGTTTTCCCCATTATGATTTGGCTTGACCCCAACTATTATCCCGTAACAGAATAATACTACAAAAACAAAAGTATGTTCAATAATAATTTTATAAAATCAATCAGCCAAAGAGGGTTCATCGCCCTCTTGGCACTGATGATAACCATCAGTGTACAGGCACAGGGTATTCAGGTAAAAGGTCTGATACTCGACGAGAATAATATACCTCTTATCGGTGCTACCGTTATGGTAAAAGGCAATTCCGGTAAAGGGGCAGTGGCCGACCTTGACGGTAACTTCACACTAAACGCTAACAAAGGTGATGTCATCGTTGTTTCCTACATCGGTTATAAGACACAGGAGCTAAAAGCCGTGTCTGGCAAACGTATGGAAATCAAGCTTGTTCCTGACAGTCAAGCATTGGAAGAAGTAGTGGTAGTGGGTTATGGTGCTATGAAACGTAGCGACTTGACAGGTTCCGTTTCGTCCATTGCAGCCAAAGACTTGGAAGATTTCAAGAGCAGTTCTGTTATGGAAGCATTGGGCGGACAGGTAGCCGGTGTACAGATTACTCAATCTGACGGTACTCCGGGTTCAGGTTTCAGTGTCAACATCCGTGGTGTGGGAACTCTGACCGGTGATGCATCTCCGCTATATATCGTAGACGGTTTCCAAGTAGACAATATCGACTACCTTGCCAACTCGGACATCGAATCTATCGAAGTCCTCAAAGATGCTTCTTCTGCAGCCTTATATCGTCTTTCTTGTCTACTCGGACATCGATTCTATCGAAGTCTTCTAAGATGCTTCTTCTGCAGCTATCTATGGTAGCCGTGCTGCTAATGGTGTCGTAATGGTAACAACCAAATCGGGTAAAGTAGGACGTCCGGTAATCAACTATAGCGGTTCTGCAAGTTACCGTAAAATTACAAAAATGCTCGATGTATTGAGTCCTTATGAGTTCGTAAAATTACAAGGAGAGATTGATGCTACATTGCTTACCAGCTACTATAAGACCGGTAATGACGAGAATGGCAATCCTTACCGTTATCAGAGTTTGGACGACTACATCGGTGTAGGTGGCGTGAACTGGCAAGAAGAAACATTCAATCCTACCTGGTCTCAAGATCATAACCTTTCTATTGCCGGTGGTAGCGATAATACCAAATACACCGCTTCTTTCTCAAGATATACCGAAAACGGTATTTTCAAAAACAGCGATTTTGACAAAACAACCGGAAAATTCCGTTTTAACCAAAAGTTGTCTAAGGACCTCTCATTCGATGCAACCATCAATTACGTACAAACGACTCGTGAGGGTGTAGGCACATCTGCCGACAACGGACGTTTCAATATGCTTGCACAAATTCTGAGTGCCCGTCCTACCGGTGGCCTGCGATTGACCGATGAAGAGTTGCTGGAAACTGCAATCGACCCCGAAATGTTGGAAGATGGCAGTGAAAGTCTGGCACAGGTAAACCCTGTGAAACAGACAGAATCCGTTACCAACAAAAAACGTTCGGAAATGTGGTCGGGTAACCTCTCCGTCAGTTGGCAAATCATCAAAGGGCTGACCTTCAAGACTGCAGGAACTTACAATACGACCAATACCCGTAATGATGTATTCTATAAAGAAGGTTCTAAAGAAGCTTACCGTAACGGTCAGTCTCCTTATGGACAAACGCAAATGTTGCGCGACGTACGTTGGAGTAACTACAACAACCTGACTTGGAAACAAAAAATCAAAAAGCACAGCTATGATGTAATGTTAGGTCATGAAATCTCATTCCGTAGCAGTGAGTACTTATTGGGACAGGCTATGAACTTCCCTTTCGATAATTTGGGAAATGACAATTTAGGACTGGGTGCTACACCGAGCCGCGTAGCTTCAAGCTATAGCGACAAAACATTGCTCTCATTCTTTGCACGTGCCAATTACAACTACAATAACCGTTACCTGTTTACGGCAACGATGCGTGCCGACGGTTCAACAGTATTCTCCAATAAACATAAGTGGGGATACTTCCCGTCATTCAGTGCAGCCTGGCGCGTATCCGAAGAAAAGTTCATGAAAAGCCTGCCCTGGATCTCAAACATGAAAGTCCGCTTCGGTTGGGGTATCGTTGGTAACGACCGTATTTCCAACTATCTCTCAATGGACTTGTACGAGGCTGTGAAATATGGTGTAGGCAATAATGTAATGACTGTACTCAATCCCAAACAGTTGAAAAACTCAAATTTGAAATGGGAAGGTTCTTCAACCGTAAACTTGGGAGTTGACTTAGGCTTCTTAGACAACCGCCTGAATGTTACCGCAGACTTCTTTATCAAGAATACCAAAGATTTGCTTCTGGCTCAGTCATTGGCACACGTAACAGGTTTCGACAGCCAAATGCAAAACATCGGTAAAATTCAGAACAGAGGTATCGAATTGAGCCTGAACAGCACAAACATTCAGACTAAAGATTTCAATTGGCAGACAAATTTCAATATTTCATTCATTCGTAATGAACTGAAAGAACTGGCTTCCGGTGTAAATTCAATGTATGCCCGTTCAGGATTTGACTCCAACTTTACCCAATACGATTACATTGCTACCGTAGGTGAATCACTTGGTCTGATTTACGGTTATGAATTCGACGGCATTTACCAAAGTTCCGACTTCAACATTACCCCCGACGGCAAGTATATCTTGAAAGAAGGAATCGTAAATAACACGATGTATGGTAATAAAGTCGGTCTGCATCCGGGTGTGGTAAAATACAAAGACCAAGACGGGAACGGTATCATCACAACCGAAGACCGTACCGTAATCGGTAATGCACTTCCCAAATGGTATGGTGGTATCACAAACACATTCAGCTATAAAGGCATCGACCTGAGCTTTATGTTCCAGTTCAACTATGGCAATGATATTTACAACGCAACCCGCTTGTTTGCTACACAAAGTAAATCAAAGCGTAGAGGTATGCTGGCTGAAGTTGCCGACCGTTGGACTCCGACCAATGCTTCCAACACGGTTCCTGCCTATGACGGCTATATCAACAACGACTTATACTCACGCTTCATCGAAGATGGTTCATTCTTGCGCTTAAAGAACCTTACGTTGGGTTATTCATTCCCGCATAAGTTAACGAAGAAAGCGCACATTTCCAAACTGCGTGTATATGCAACAGGCCAGAACCTGTTCTGCATCTCCGATTACAGCGGTTATGATCCGGAGGTGAACAGTGCAAGTAACAATCCGATGACTCCGGGCTTGGACTGGGGAGCTTATCCGAAGAGCAGAGTATTTACATTCGGTCTTGAACTTCAATTCTAAAAACAGCGTATAATGAAAAAGATAATATACTATATAGCACTCTCGGTGATGTGCGTACTTCCTTTCTCCTGCTCGGACATGCTGGAAGAGGAAAACAGAACCGAAATGGGACATGCTGGTAGTGGATAACAGAACCGAAATGGAAAAGAAGAACTATATGAATACGGCAGCAGTAGCGGAAAAAGTATTGCTGGGTATATATAGCACTCTCTCCACAGACAATTTGTACGGACTAAACCTGTCCATCCTGTTCAATACAGGAACAGATATGGAACAAGTGGAAGGTACCACTATCGAAGGTCCCCGTATCGTTCCTACCAATGCATTTCCTGCAACGCAACAAGAAGTGCAGGCTACATGGGCTTCGCTTTATACTGCCATCCATAACGCCAATGAGTTTTTGGAACGTATTTCGCTGAAATTAGATACCTATACAGAAACAGATAGAAAGCTGGGTATCATCTATATGGCGGAAGCTCGAACATTAAGAGGCCTTTTATACTTCGAACTTGTACGCCGTTACGGTATTATCGTATTAATAACTTCATCATATGATTCATGCAAAGACCCTTCCACTTTTG
>ENA-ORLX01000251-ORLX01000251.1-human-gut-metagenome-genome-assembly--contig:-NODE-251-length-12238-cov-5.85348_pt1 | contig 12238 bp, 10 predicted proteins | sample MGYA00243014_ERZ508843 | MGnify/ENA primary metagenome ERZ508843 (study PRJEB26277, sample SAMN04329788) | human gut metagenome | biome: human-associated habitat | host: Homo sapiens | place: USA... | reverse complement strand
CAATACTTTGTGTATGAATTAGTTGGCTGATTTTGTAATATTTAATGAATGTCCCTAACTTGTCCTTCTACAAATCAAATTTTCTTTTCCTTTATATCTGTACTGGCTTCCACCACATTTACTACATAATCGCCTAATTTTTCGCATTCGCTGATAATATCCATATAATGATCCCCCGTCTGATAATTATATTCCTTATTATTCACATCCAATACATTCTGATCCTTCAACTGGTTGCGGTAATTGTTTCTCTCATTCTCTATATTAAATGATTTGTTAGGATCAACCAAATGATATTCGTCTTCTTCCAAAGATACTATTTGTTGCAGTGGAAGGCTGTACGATGCACCTGTCAACAATCCGGTGAAGCGATTCGTGGTCATAGCACCCAAAATATGGCGCAAATGCCCACCTGTCAGTTTTTGCAAAGCCTCACTCACGGTTTTCATACCATATATCAGAAGTACCAGTGAGCCTATCAGTTTCAAAAAAAACAAATATTGACATGTAGATTCTCTTTTATTTAGACTCTCTTCTTTCTTACACTTTATTAAAAAACACAGAGGCACAAAGTATTTAACCCATCATAGGTTAAACCTTGCACCTCTGCACCTATTCTGTTCACCATAGCCCTTTCAGGTCAGGATTTCTTTTCCTTCACATTGCTACTGGCTTCCACCACATTTACTACATAATCGCCCAGTTTTTCACATTCTCCAATAATATCCATATAGTGCACCCCCATCTGATAATCATACTCCTTATTATTCACATCCAGCACATTTTGGTTCTTTAGCTGATTACGATAGTTATTTATTTCATTCTCTATATTAAACGATTTATTCACATCTACCACATGATGCTCATCTTCCACCAACGAAATCATCTGAGACAAAGCATCATCAGTCAACTGGAACATCTGATGAATATGATCATACTGTTTCGGAGTAAAATCCATATCACTGCGATGTTTACGATTGATAGTACGTGCCAAATTATAACAGCTGTCCCCGATACTTTCTATTTCAGTCACTTCACGAAGCATAGCACGAATTTGCAACTTACTTTCAGAACTCAAACGCCCGTCGGATACCTGATTCAGATAATTAGCGATCTCCACCTCCATGTTATCGCTTATATTCTCATATTTCTCAATACGACTGAACAATTTGTTAAAGTCATTGTCATTAGTGGTGTGAAGCAGATCCCGCACCATGCCAAACATACGATGAGTACGCTCTGCAAAGAGATTGATTTCCTTGCGTGCCTGCAATATAGAAAGCTCTGCCGTAGAAAGCATACCACCTGTAATAAAGCGCAAACGATATTCCTCATCCTGCTCTCTCTGAGGAATGATTTTACAGACAGTTTTCTCTATCAACTTGACAAACCAAATAAGAATCAACACATTGCATATATTAAAAGTAGTATGAAAAGCAGACAGTTTAAAAGATACGGCAACAGCCGGATCTGCTGTTCTCATTATATCTTCTACAAACCATGAAACCCCCATAGTTACAGGCTTGAAAAGGCATAACACCCAAATAACCCCAAAAACATTGAACACCAAATGAGCCAGCGCAGCCCTCCTGGCCTGCGTATTGGCAGTCAGTGCGGCAAGGTTAGCGGTTATAGTGGTACCAATATTCTCGCCAAGTACCAACGCAGCCCCCAGCTCAAAACTAATCCAACCATTGGCACACATAATCAAAGTAATAGCCATCGTTGCAGCCGATGCCTGTACAATCATGGTAAGAACTGTACCGATGACAACAAATAAGATAACAGAACCAAATCCCATATCAGTATAGTTCTGAACAAAAGACAACATTTCGGGGTTTCTACTTAAGTCAGGAGCATTAGTCTGCAAGAGAGAGATGCCCATAAACAAAAAAGTGAAACCGAATATAAATTCTCCAATGGATTTACGGTTACTCTTTCCTGAAAATAATAAGGGTACGCCAACAGCCAATAACGGAAGTGCCATAGCAGCAATATCTACTTTAAACCCTAACGCAGATATAATCCATGCAGTGACAGTGGTACCGATATTTGCCCCCATAATGACTCCAATTGATTGTGAAAGTGTAAGGAGTCCGGCATTAACGAAACTTACTACCATAACAGTAGTAGCAGAAGAGGATTGAATTAACGCAGTGATAAGAACACCGGTTAGCACTCCGGTTACCCGGTTGGTGGTCATCGCTGTGAGGATTTTACGCAGTCTGTCACCAGCAAACTTTTGCAGCCCCTCACTCATGATTTTCATTCCATAAAGGAATAGCGCCAGTGAACCTAGCAGCTTTAAGAAATCATAAAAAGAATACTCCATCTTTAATTAATTTGGTAGGAATTGGCTAATCTCCCTTTTATTCAGTAAATTTCAAGCCGTTTCACTACGTTAGTAATAATTATTACGATTATGTTACAAATCTGTTGCAAAAATAACAATATTTCAAAGAATTTCCCAATCGGAAGCTCACTTTTGGATATTTATAATGGTTTTAATCTAGATATCCCATACGGGCCGGTCAGTGCCAAAGTCAATAACAAAGTAGAAGGACTCAATTACCGGGCCTATAATAATAAGGATGTAGAGTTCCTGAACATACTGAATCCTTCAGGAATGCGTACCTATGTCCGTTCGCTCTGCTTCATCTTGTGCAAAGCGGTGGAGGACTTATACCCTGATGGAAAAATCATGCTTGAACATCCCGTATCCAAAGGATATTATTGCGCCTTGCAGATAGGACGCGAAACCGGGCTAGATGATGTTTCCCGTATTAAGCAGCGAATGAAAGAGATTGTGGAAGCCAACATCCCTTTCCACCGTTTTGAATGTCACACAACTGAAGTAGTAGAACTATTCCGCCGGAAAGGAATGATGGACAAAGTTAGACTGCTTGAAACTTCAGGGGAACTTTACTCCTATTATTATACTTTAGAAGATACCATTGACTACTACTACGGCAGTCTGTTGCCCAGCACCGGATATATCCGCAAATTCGACATTGTTAAATACTATGACGGCTTGTTGCTGCGAGTCCCCAACCGTCAGAATCCGGAAATATTGGAGGAAGTAGTAAAACAAGAAAAAATGCTGGAAGTATTCAAAGAGCACCGACGCTGGAATCAGATTTTAGGTGTGGGTACTGTAGGAGATTTCAATGTGGCCTGTAATGAAGGTTATGCCACCGATCTGATTAATGTGTCTGAAGCCTTGCAGGAAAAAAAAATTTCCAATATTGCTGATGAGATATACCACAGAGGAAAAAACGGTCAAAGAGTAAAACTGGTTCTTATCTCCGGTCCATCCTCTTCTGGTAAAACGACTTTCAGCAAACGGCTCAGTATCCAGTTGATGGCAAACGGGCTGAAACCTTACCCCATCTCCCTGGACAATTACTTTGTTGACCGAGAAAAGACACCAAAAGATGAAAAAGGTGATTATGATTACGAATCATTGTATGCATTGGATTTGGAGTTCTTCAACAAGCAATTACAAGATCTGCTTCATGGAAAGGAAGTAGAGTTACCACGTTTCAACTTCACCACAGGAAGAAGGGAATTTAAAGGTGACAAACTTAAGATTGACGATAACATGATATTGATTCTCGAAGGGATTCATGCACTTAACCCCGAATTAACCCCTCATATTCCCGCCGAGAATAAATATAAAATATATGTATCGGCATTAACCACTATTCTGCTGGACAATCATAATTATATTCCGACTACCGACAACCGTTTGTTGCGCCGTATTATCCGCGATTACAAATACCGTGGCTATTCCGCAGAGGAAACAATCAGAAGATGGCCCAGCGTACGCGCCGGAGAAGAAAAATGGATCTTCCCATATCAGGAAAATGCAGATGCCATGTTCAATTCTGCCCTGTTGTTTGAACTGGCCATTATGAAGGATTATGCCATTCCTATTCTAAGGAATGTTCCCAATAACAAACCGGAATATTCAGAAGCATACCGTTTACGCAAATTCTTGGAATATTTCGCTTCGGTACAAGATAAAGAATTGCCTCCCACTTCTTTACTGAGAGAGTTTTTAGGAGGAAGCAGTTTCCGGTATTAACCTGTTATTAAACAGTATATAAGTTTTGTTTATGTGCAAAACAAACTGTAATTTCGGCCATTATTAAACAAGTATAAGTGAATGCACTCCAAAGGCTATAGAAAATTGTTCAACTGCCTGATGTTCTACTACTAAGAACATTTCTTCTTCAGGAGGGTATGCCAAAAGCCAGCAGACTGTACATTACACCACCATAAAGATGGATTAAATGACAGCGTATCTTACTTTTGGCATACGTTTCTTTCTATTTGATATCTTATTCTCTTGCACATCAATTGGTCGGATCCATTAATCCGCCCTTATGGAAATTTCTATTTATGAACCAGTAGACCTTATTATAACTCTTATGAAAACAACAATCAACGGTATGACAGACCGTATCCGACGCCTACGTCAAGAATCTTTTGATACACAACCTTCTTTGTCCATAGAACGTGCTCTGATAGAAACCGAATTTTACAAAGAAAACGAAGGAAAGTATCCAATTCCTATTCTAAGAGCACTGAACTTCCTTGAAATCTGTAAACGGAAAACTATATACATAGGTGAAGACGAACTGATTGTAGGTGAACGTGGACCACGCCCCAAAGCCGTATCGACTTTCCCTGAACTGACCTGTCACAGCGTGGAAGACCTTCATGTATTGAACACCCGCGAATTGCAGCGTTACACCATCAGCCAGGAAGATATAGACACCTATGAGCGCGAGGTAATTCCTTATTGGAAAGGGCGCACCCAACGCGAACGCATCTTCAATCACGTTCCCAAAGAATGGAAAGAAGCTTACGAAGTAGGAATGTTCACTGAATTCATGGAACAACGAGCCCCCGGCCATACTTCTCTGGACGGAAAGGTTTATCAACATGGCATGCTGGATTTGAAAGAACGTATTGCACATGAGTTGAAAAATCTGGATTTTATGAATGATCCAGAAGCAACCGACAAACAAGAAGAACTGACCGCCATGTCCAGCTCCTGTGATGCCGCTATCATTTTTGCCGAACGCCATGCCGAACTGGCCGAAAAGATGGCTGGACAAGAAACCGATCCGAAACGCAAAGAGGAACTGAAAAAAATAGCGGAAATCTGCCGATGGGTTCCTGCACATGCCCCCCGTACTTATTGGGAGGCCATACAAATGTACTGGTTTGTCCATCTCGGCACCATTACAGAGCTGAACGGATGGGACGCCATGAATCCAGGACATTTTGACCAGCACCTCGCTCCTTTCTATGAAAAAGACCTGGAAGAAGGAATACTGACCCGTGCAGAGGCCAAAGAACTGATGTCATGTTTCTTTATCAAAGTAAATAATCAGACAGCCCCACCCAAAGTTGGCATCACCGCCAAAGAAAGCGGTACCTACAATGACTTTACCAATCTGAATATCGGTGGCATCAAACGTGATGGTAGCAACGGAGTCAGCGAAGTATCCTATATCATGCTCGAAACAGTAGATGATCTTCACCTGTTACAACCCGGAAGCGCCCTGCACATCAGTGTATGCACCCCGGAGCGTTTCCTGCGCGAAGGCTGCAAAGTAATCCGTAAGGGCTATGGCTACCCATCTGTATTCAATCCCGACACATACGTCATGGAACTGATGCGACAGGGAAAAACACCGGAGGACGCTCGTGAAGGCGGATGTAGCGGATGCATAGAAGTAGGCGCTTTCGGAAAAGAAGCTTACATACTGACCGGGTACCTTAACGTACCCAAGATATTTGAAGTCACCTTGCACAACGGAACAGATCCTGTATCAGGCAAGAAAGTAGGCTTGGTAACAGGAGATCCCTGTACCTTCCGGAGTTATGAAGCACTTTATGACGCATTTCTTAAACAAATCCATTATTTTGTAGATATGAAAGTACGCGTCAGCAACTACATTGACCGTATGTTCGCCAAATACGCTCCCGCCACTTTCCTGTCTTTGTTCATTGATGACTGTATCGCCAAAGGAAAAGATTATTATAACTGCGGACCGCGTTATAACACAAGCTATATTCAATGCACCGGTTTGGGTACTATTACCGACAGCCTCTCCGTTCTGAAAAAACATGTATTCGAAGAACGTAAATTCAATATGGAGCAAATCATCCATGCTACCGATACCAACTTCGAAGGACAGGAAGCCATGAGACAGTTCATACTGAACCGTACCCCTTTCTTCGGTAACGATGACGAATATGCAGACCGCATCGCCATCCAGATCTTTAACGACCTTTACGATGCCATCGAGGGAAAGCCGAACACCAAAGGCGAATGTTTCCATCTGAACATGTTGTCTACCACCTGTCACGTTTACTTCGGCAAAATGATGAATGCCACCCCCAACGGCCGTCTAGCCGGACGTGCCATCAGTGACGGTACCTCACCCTCACACGGAGCAGATACCCACGGGCCATCCGCCGTTATAAAATCATTAGGAAAACTGGACCAGGTGAAAAGCGGAGGCACTCTATTGAATCAGCGCTTCCTGCCTTCACTTCTTAAACACGATGAAGACATAGCCAAACTGGTAAGCCTCATCCGCAGCTATTTTGCTTTAGGAGGACATCACATTCAGTTCAACATAGTAGATACCGCTACCCTGCATGCCGCCCAAAAACATCCGGAAGAATACCGGGACCTATTGGTACGCGTAGCTGGATACAGTGATTACTTCAATGACATGAATACAGATTTACAATATGACGTAATAGCCCGCACGGCACAAGAAACCTTCTGACAAGATGAGTCTGATTTTCGACATCAAACGCTATGCCATCAATGACGGACCGGGCATCCGCATCACACTTTTCATGAAAGGATGCCCGCTCTCGTGCATATGGTGCCATAATCCCGAAGGCATTCGTAACGGAAAAGACAAACTATACACAGCCAAGAAATGCCTCGGCTGTGGAACTTGTCTGAAAGCATGTCCCAACGGGGCACTGACACTGGCTCCCGAGGGTATTATCACCGACAAACAAAAATGCGTGTTATGCGGACGCTGTGCCGAAGAATGTCCGGCAATGGCTATCGAGATATCAGGAACGGAATATACCGCCGAATACCTGATGCATGAAATAGAAAAGGAAATTCCATTTATGGATCAATCGGGCGGTGGAGTTACTTTTTGTGGTGGAGAACCGTTGCTTCATCCCGAATTCTTGATTGATATACTGAAACGTTGCGGACAACAGGGAATTCATCGGGTGGTAGATACCACCCTGCTTGCCCGCAAAGAAACAGTGGATGAAGTGATGCGGAATTGTGAACTATTGCTTATCGACTTAAAATCAATGGACAGTACCGTACACCAGACATTTTGTGATGTTCCCAATGAATTAATTTTGGAGAACATCCGCAGAGTAGCAGAAGCTGACTTTCCTTATTATATCCGTATTCCATTGATTGAAGGAGTGAATGCAGATGAAAAGAACATAAAGCTGTCTGCCGAATTTTTGGCCAGTCTTCCACGGCATCCTGAGATCATTAACCTATTACCTTACCATGATATAGGAAAGGGAAAGCATGCAAAGCTAGGCAGTATCTATAACCCTAAAGGATATAAAATGCAAACGCCATCCGAGGAAGTACAACAGCAGTGCATACAAATCTTGACTGATTACGGTTTAAAAGCAACCATAGGTGGATAATTATATATCATCGTTCTGTAGTAAAAGGACCTTCGTACCCCAAAAACGTGCCCCGTCCTCCGTTATCAAATAATCTTCCTCATTACGCAACTCTGTAAACTCACGATAACTCTCCAACTTATCATAATCGATAAAATCCTTAAAGCATTTCTCCGCTTTCCAACAATCTATTAATATAGATACCCGGTTCTATAGTAAGTTCAAATTCCGGTTCCAAAGATCCGACCAGCCTTAATAATTTACGGCTGACCTAAGTACTTTTCTAATGAATCACCTGTCTTTTAGCAACTGCTTTTTCCAAACACTTCTTCAAATCCGCGGCAGAACCAGTTTCTGTCACTCCCACCCTCTACGCTTTCTCACACAAGGCAGGCTGGATCCCATCCATACAATATGATATCCATATCGCCAATCCGGCATAGGGCAAGTCCCAAAAATAAAGAGAAGTAGAACCTTGGCGGAAATGATAAGTATTATCCGCATAGTCGCCACTCTCCCCGTTATCTAAAATAGCAAGAAACCTATCCCCACGTTTTTTCAAACTGTTACGACGGGTTGTATAAGTTTCTTTTGCAAACATAATCTTATGTTTTTTATATAGATGACAGGTAAAGATAGCCATCCCCTTAAAATAATCCCCCCAAAAAGGAAGATTATTACAATACAATTTCCTATTTTTGTCGCAATAAACAAGGAAATAAAAATATTATGGCACTAGGCTCACGTCAAGTACAAACACAAGCCCAGCAACAAATACAAACCTTATCTCCACAACAGATACTGGTAGTGAAATTGCTGGAACTGCCCACTGTGGAGCTGGAAGAACGTATCCATTCCGAAATACTGGATAATCCGGCCCTGGAGGAAGGGAAAGAAATGCCCGAAAATGAAGATGACAACACAGAATACGTTGAGAACGAAGACGGAAATACAGACTCGAACGAAGATTTTTCATTAGGCGATTACAGCAACGAAGATGATATTCCCGATTATAAACTACAGGAACATAATCGTTCCAAAGAAGGAGTAGCCGAAGAAATCCCTTTCTCGGATGCCGTATCTTTTTATGAAATATTGAAAGACCAGTTGCAGATGCAGGAACTTACCCCAGAACAACGAGATATAGCAGAATACTTGATCGGTTCATTGGACGATGACGGCCTGTTACGCAAAAATATGGAGTCTATCATGGATGAACTTGCCATCTATCGAGGCATCTATACCACTGAGGAGGAATTAAATAAAATCTTGGAAATAATCCAAGACTTTGATCCGGCAGGTATCGGTGCCCGCAGTTTACAAGAATGTCTTCTGCTACAAATACAAAGAAAAGCCGATTCACCGTTAAAACAAATAGAACTGGACATCATCGGTAAATGCTGTGATGAGTTTACCCGCAAAAACAAAGAAAGGATTATCCAAAAACTAGGTATTACCGAAGAACAATATAATGAGGCGGTGAGCGATCTCACCAAACTGAATCCTCGTCCGGGCAGTTCACTGGGTGAAGCAATGGGCAAAAATATGCAGCAGATCATTCCCGACTTCATTGTAGAAACGTATGAGGATGACACCATTACTCTAAGTTTAAACAATCGTAATGTTCCTGAGTTGCGTCTGAGCCGCCAGTTCACCGAACTACTGGATGAACACACCCGCAACAAAGATAATCAGAGCAAAGCCTCAAAGGACGCACTGATGTTCCTAAAACAAAAAGTAGATGCCGCACAAGGTTTTATCAACGCCGTAAAACAGCGACAACATACGTTGCTCACCACCATGCAAGCCATTATAGATATTCAGCGCCCCTTCTTTTTGGAAGGAGACGAATCCCTGCTAAAGCCCATGATCCTAAAAGATGTAGCCGAACGCTCGGGATTGGATATTTCCACCATATCACGGGTAAGCAACAGCAAATATGTACAAACAAACTATGGTATCTATTCGTTGAAATTCTTTTTCAGCGACGGTTACACTACCGAAGACGGTGAAGAACTCTCAGTCCGCGAAATCAAGCGTATTCTGAAAGAATGTGTAGACACCGAAGACAAGGAAAAACCGTACACTGATGATGAACTGGCCGAAACACTAAAAACGAAAGGCTACCCCATAGCCCGCCGTACTGTAGCCAAATACCGCCAACAGCTTAACATACCCGTCGCACGATTAAGAAGGTAATATAAATTATATGGAAGCTAACGAAATAACCGAAACAATAGCAGTAGGCAAGAAACGCAGTCCGCTTGAAGTCAGTTCACGTATCATATCAGGCATATTCACGCCTTTTATGATTCCTTTTGAGGCATTTTTCCTGCTTTTTTTCTTCACTTATCTTCGTATCATGCCCATCCAGTACAAACTGATAGTATTGGGCATAGTCTACTGTTTCACCATTCTGATGCCGATGCTCGCCATCTACCTGTTCCAAAAAATAAACGGTTGGGGTATTCATGAATTGGGACACCGCGAAAAACGTTTCGTACCATATGCGTTGACTATCATCAGCTATGTCACTTGTCTCATCACCATGTATAAGATACACCTGCCCCGCTATATGTCAGGTATTATCGTAGCCGCCCTCATCTGCATGATCCTTTGCACGCTGATCAATTTCAAGTGGAAAATCAGCACACACGTGGCAAGCAGCGGCATGATGGTAGGCGGATTATTATCCTACAGCTTTATATTCAATTTCAATCCTGTATGGTGGCTCTGTTTTTTCATTTTGCTATCCGGGATGCTTGGCACAGCCCGTATCATTGTAAAACAGCATACCTTATTAGAAGTTTTAGCCGGATTTATTGTCGGATTGTTTTGTGGTGTCATTGGAATTTTGTTTATTTGAAAAAAATTAGTATTAACCTTATAAATTGAAAGCATTATGGAATTTCCAAGCAATGTAAAGTATACCAAAGAACACGAATGGATACGAGTAGAAGGTGATATAGCTTATGTAGGCATCACTGATTATGCACAAGAGCAACTGGGTGACATCGTATTCGTAGATATCACAACTGAAGGAGAAACTTTAGAAAAAGATGAAGTTTTCGGTACTATTGAAGTAGTAAAAACGATTTCGGACTTGTTCCTTCCCGTTTCAGGAGAAGTTTTGGAACAGAATGAAGCATTGGCCGACAATCCCGAATTAGTAAACCAAGACCCGTATGGTAAAGGGTGGCTGATTAAGATTAAGCCCAATGACTCTAATGACGTTAACGATTTGCTGGATGCTGAAGGATATAAAGCATTAGTCAACGAATAATATAGATTCCCATTAGGAATTGTTCAAGCGCGGATTACGCGGACCTCACGGATTTTTCTATCCGCGTTCATCCGTATAACCCGTGCTTGAAGTAAATATATAAACCAAACAATAACAAAAAACAATGAAACCTATCGTAAGCATTATCATGGGTAGCACTTCCGATCTTCCCGTAATGGAAAAAGCTGCCAAATTACTGGACGAGATGCACGTACCTTTCGAAATGAACGCCCTTTCGGCACACCGCACTCCCGAAGCTGTGGAGGAATTTGCGAAAAATGCTGCAGGCCGTGGAATTAAAGTCATCATTGCCGCTGCCGGCATGGCTGCCGCACTTCCCGGTGTCATTGCTGCAAATACCACATTGCCTGTTATCGGTGTCCCCGTTAAAGGTTCTGTTCTTGATGGCGTAGACGCACTTTATTCTATCATCCAAATGCCTCCCGGAATTCCTGTAGCTACCGTAGCAATCAATGGAGCCATGAATGCAGCTATTCTGGCCGTACAAATGCTAGCATTGAGTGATACAGAACTAGCCACCAAGTTTGCAGACTACAAGACCGGCTTGAAAAAGAAAATCGTGAAAGCCAACGAAGAACTGAAAGAAGTCAAGTTTGAATATAAAACAAATTAACTAGTGGTTAGTGATTAGTGGTAAGTGGTTAATATTTCAGCGCAGCCCACTAATCACTAACCACTCACCACTAATCACTAACTATGGATTTATTCAATTACTCCCGCCGCGAATCTTCCGAAGTGAATATCGGAGCCACTCCCTTGGGTGGCAACAACCCCATCCGTATTCAGAGCATGACAAATACCGTCACTATGGATACCGAAGCCTGTGTGGAACAAGCCAAACGCATTATAGATGCCGGCGGTGAATACGTTCGCCTCACCACACAAGGTGTCCGTGAAGCCGAAAACTTGAAGAATATCAATATCGGATTACGCTCTCAAGGATATGATACTCCATTGGTGGCCGATGTACATTTTAACCCCAAAGTAGCCGATGTAGCGGCACAATATGCAGAAAAGGTACGCATCAATCCGGGAAATTACGTAGACCCGGGACGTACTTTCCGGAAACTGGAATACACTGACGAAGAATATGCGCAAGAAATAGAAAAGATACGTGCCCGCTTCATTCCTTTTCTAAATATCTGCAAGGAAAACCACACCGCCATCCGCATCGGGGTAAACCACGGTTCTCTGTCAGACCGCATCATGTCTCATTATGGTGACACC
>ENA-ORLX01000243-ORLX01000243.1-human-gut-metagenome-genome-assembly--contig:-NODE-243-length-12647-cov-9.23301_pt1 | contig 12647 bp, 18 predicted proteins | sample MGYA00243014_ERZ508843 | MGnify/ENA primary metagenome ERZ508843 (study PRJEB26277, sample SAMN04329788) | human gut metagenome | biome: human-associated habitat | host: Homo sapiens | place: USA... | reverse complement strand
ATCCTTTCCCAGCTTTTGAAAATTTTGTCCGTGGGATTCCTGATTGCCCTTTGTGACACTGGTGTTATACAGGTCGATGGTCTCTTTCCCCAATAGGGAGTTCCAGCTTTTTAAGGTGGTTTCTTCTTTGCCTCCTAAGAAAAGGGAGGCGTCACAGTTACCGATGATGGTGTCCATGTTGTCTTTATACAGGGCTTTGAGCTGGCTTTGCGCCTGCAGCACCAGGCAGGCAGAGATCTCACGGCTTCGGATGGTCGCCATAAGACGCTCCAGGTTCGGGATCTGCCCGATATTTGCCGCCTCGTCGATCAGGCAGCGCACATGGATGGGAAGCCTGCCCCCATACACATCATCCGCCCGCTCGCACAAGCGGTTAAACAAAATGGAATAGATCAGACTGATCAAAAATGCAAAGGTTCCGTCCGTATCACTCATAATAAGGAAAAGAGCAGTCCGTTCATCTCCCAGCATATCCAGATCCAGTTCGTCATACATGGTAATTTCCCTGACTTCTTTAATGTCAAAAGGAGCCAGTCTGGAAGCGCAGGAAATAAGGATCGACTTCGCTGTTTTTCCGGCAGCGAGCTTATATTTCTTATATTGACGCAGGGCAAAATGATCCGGGTCTTTCTGTTCCAGCGCGTCAAAGAGAAGGTCAACGGCATTTTTGAACGACTCATCATCCTCACGGACTTCCATTGCGTTCAGCATTTCTACCAGTGTGGCAAAATTCTGTTCGTTTGCCGGAGCCTCATAATAGATATATCCGATCAGTGCCGTATAGAGCAGGGTTTCTGCCTTGACCCAGAAATCGTCTCCGGCTTTTCCTTCGCCTTTGGTATTGGCGATCAGAGTCGTGACGATCTTCAAAATATCTTTCTCGGAGTGGATGTAGGCAAAGGGGTTAAAGTGCATACTTTTCTGAAAATTGATCGTGTTGAATACCCGTATTTTATAGGACTCATAGATGATCTTTCCTTTTTCATTACGCACAGGCTTTCCGTCCTTGTCCAGCTTTGGCGTGCCTCGCTGCAACATCTTTCCGCATTCCACAAGGACTGTACCTTTCGGATCGGTGACGACGTAGGAACTGTGCATTTGCATCAGATTGGGCTTGATGAAAAAGCGCGTTTTTCCCGAACCTGATCCTCCGACTACCAGTACATTTTTATTTCTTGCATTGGCCGGATTTTTGGGCCTTCCGTTTAACATCAGTCCTTCACTTTGGGTAAGAATGATATTGTTTTCCGGCTTTGGGTCCATAAACGGGGCAATATCGGCTTTATTTCCCCAACGGGCTGAACCGTATTCCACATTTTTTCGGTAGGGCCTTCCGTTTTACATCAGGACTTCACTTTGGTTAAGAATGATATTGTTTTCCGGCTTTGTGTCCATAAACGGGGCATTATCGGCTTTATTTCCCCAACGGGCTGAACCGTATTCCACATTTTTTCGGTATTTCTTAGCGTCTTTCCCTCTAAGATAGACTGCCAGCCGCATAATGGCTGCACCGCATAAACCGATCAGCCAGTCCATTGCCGCCCCCGGCCACATACTCTGAAACGCAAGGGCAAAGCCTTCGGACAGTCCTAACAGCTTTTGAGAAGCGTCCGCTCCGGGAGCCAGACGCACCGCCTCGCCCAGCTTGGCAAATACCAGAAGGAACAGAACATAAGGCAGATGGAGAATGACCTGTTTTTTCAATGTTTCTGCATCGATCTTCATCGTTCCGGTCCTCCGTGTTCTTTGTTCTTTACACGGTCACGGCCAAGCGACTGCGCCAGTTCTTTGAACTTATGAAGCTGTGTAAGCAGCGACGGTCTGGTGCTGCGTGTAAGGTCTTTCTTCGTATATTCCTTAAAAGCTGCCGTCAGTGCATCCGCCTGGTTTGCCTTGAAATATACCGTCCATTTTGGGGGATCGGTCCCAAGTTCCTTTTCTATATGGTAGCGTACCTGATGTTTCCTGGCATACCGTTCAAAAGAGCGGATTCGCCCTGAAACTTCAATGGTATTGGCTCCGGGGTCTTTATAAGTCAGCCGCTTCATGCTGTTGCGCCCGACTTTTGGCATTGTGCGTTCCTGTTCCATCTTTTGGAGTACCGCAGCAATAGCCGCACGCAGTACCCGCCCTGACAGTTTTGCTGCCTGTATAGAAACAGAAACCGTTCGTTGTTCGAGATCTTCCTGCAAGAGCATCCTCCTTTCTGATAAAATCGGTATTTATAATATGGAAATAACTTTTTACCGGCTTTCCCCAAGAACCTGCTGTCGGGAAGCGTGTTCAAAGGCTTTTGCTGCCTGATCGACCTGAATTTTAGCATGTTTCAAAAGCGTCTTGATGATCGTAGCCGGGCGTTCCTGTTCCTTCAGATGATCGACCATCCCTTTGCACTCATCTGGGAGGTATTCCGCCATATCTTTCAACACATCGGAAAAGTTACCCATAAAGCCCCAGCAGCTATCCGACAGCTCCCCGTTTTTATAAAGTTCAAACCCATAACATTCGCCACGCAGATAGGAATCGTAAGCAGCGACTTCACTGCGCATCAGTGCGTCCGCTTTCTGCCGGATGGCGCCGGTCATCTTGTCAGAGTCAAATTCCTTTAGGGCATCTTCTTTGGAAACATAGATCCAGCCAACCTGTCCGCTGTCCCATTCTGCATGAGGAGCCCTGCCTGAGAAACTTTCTGTACTCATGGCAAGACCGGAGTGGTCGTAGAGATAGAGGGGGAGCATCAGATACTTTTCCGAAATTACTTTCTGCATTGCTTCATCGATCGCCCGTTCCTCTGTCTTTGGTCCATGCCGGAAACGGCTGCTTACAATGTTTACCATCCGTTCATAGCGTTTCATGCCGGCTTCATCATGTCCTACGGTATCTAAATACATTTCCCGCAGGAAGTCGTCTTTGTCCATATAGTTGTGATGGTCGCCCAGTGCATAGCGGGGATGGAAGCATACCATCGTCCCAAAATGTTCATCTACCTCACGGGGAGAGATCAGAATATCGTCCGGCTGCACCATAAGGGCATAAGGTTCATTTACTGCCATTAACATAATTGGCTCCTTTCTTTCTACAAATCCGGGCCGGAATGGTGCATCATCGGTTTTTCCCGGTGTTCATTGGTTGCAGGCTGCTTGACTGCAATGATCTCGCCGGCAATCCTTGCAAATTTTTCAGGGTACTTGAACTGCTCCCCATATTTCTCCATCAGATTCGGGGAAAGGTCTGTAAAATTTTCCTCGCCAAGACCAACGATCAGAAAATTCCCGGACACAATATCATAGATGTGGCCGTCATCGTCAAAGAGAGCACGGTTCAGAGGCAGCCCCATCAGCTTGCCTTCTTCATTGCAGATCAGAGCCACCGGGTCCTCATACGGATAGACCGCCTGAATATCTCCGCCCACTGCCGCCTGCAAGGATTTCAGACCACTTTCGATCTCCGTAGCATAAGGGGACTTGCCCGGTTCTACCATTAACACTTTCATAATTGTATATCCTCCTTCTTTTTCATTGCCGTACCGGGAGCGGTTGGCGTTTTTTCCTGAGTTTTTGCCACAGAGAGCTTCTCAAGGACAGAAGAACGTCCTTCATTAAACATGGATAGCTGACCGTCCGCTGCCTCACGAAGTTCAGAAACAGAGAGGGGAAGCGTTACATCGGCATGGGTCAATAGCTGTTCCCGTTTCAAATCCTGAATGATCTCGTCAAAAACGGCGTTGATCGCACGGCGTTCTTCCCCCACAGGGAAGGCTTTCAATACCTCCATTTCTCCGTCTTTACCGGAAACCAGGGTAAGGGCACAGTCGGCATGGCCTGCCAGATAATCCGATGTGTAGGGCAGTTTGTCCTTGATATAACAGGCAAAGGCTCTGGCTGTCATTTCCACATTGCTGTCCCAATAACCGCCGTCTTTTTCACATTCTTTTCCCATGCGTACCGAATTACGGTAAAAATCAGTTTCCGTCCGTCCAATCTGCGGAGCTTCCTGCGCCTGCATCCCGGAAAGCATACGCTCAAAAATTTCCAGCCGTTCCCGTTCACTTTTGGGAATTACCCGGCCGGTAACATTCTTCTTAAATGCGCTGATCTGTTCCACAGAGCCGGGTTCGCCGGACAAAAATGCTTCCCGCAAGACTGCGTAGGTTTCCATCTGTTCCTCATTGCCATACCGTTTCAGGGAGGCAAGAACCGAGGAATCCAGCCAGCTTGCCGCATTTTTCCGGGTGCGTTCTGTTTGTGCTTCCGTGCGCTTTGCTGCCTGTTCCGGTGTTTCCGGTTTATACTTCATGGTGTCAATGAGCTTTTGGAACGGCGCATAGAGGCGGGGCTGTTCTGACAGCATCCCTTTTGCGCCCATCTTTGTACCAAGATAATCGTCAAGTCCATGCCACCATTCATGTGCCAGCGAACCGGCCCCGTGCATTTTCGTAAGATTGATGACTGTACGCAAAGGTTCATAATGAGCCGCAGCATTGCCGCTGCCTCTTGCACCAAAAGCGATAGCAAGCGTTCCCTGATAAGCAATATCTTTATCGCTGATCTTAAGGGCTGACGCCAGATCCTTTAGTGCTTCAAATCCCATGTTAAGGGAGGTCTGACGGTCGTTCTGGTTCATCCAGTTTCCAAACTCGCCGCCGCGGAACCCAAATGTATCAAGATAATGCTGTCCGGTGATCTCCACACCATTCCGGTAATCTGGGCCGGTACGTTTGACATGGGCGAGCTGGGGAGGAACAAACCGGATCTTTCCGTTTTTGTTCCTGCCTTTGGCAAGTTCCTGCACCCATTTCAGGGCAGCTTCTTTGGTCTCAAAATTGGTCCGCAGGATCGAATAGCCTTTTGTCACATAGTAGGTACCGGGTTTCCAGTCCTCATTTTTAGAATAGGTATGTTTCCCGTCGTTGAAGTGGATCGCATAACCTTTCGGTATTTTCTGCTCTTTGGAAACACAAAACTGTTCCTTTTTTGCTTTCTGAGTAAAGTTGCGCTCAAAATATTCAGCCGAGCGGATCAGCATGGTATTGGACAATTTGTTTGTGATCACGGGATTGTCCTGTCCCTTTTTCGTTGCCCGGTAATGGATTCCGCTTCCCCAGCCCTGTACCTTTTCTAAATATCCATTGTCAACGAAAAAGCGGTCATAGGCTCTCACAGCATCCTCCACAGTACGGACATCTGAAAGCACTGTCTGCAATTCCCGGACTGTTTTTATATATTCCTTTTGTCTCGCGGTCCGTTTTTCCGGGGTGTCATCCATGCGGTAATACTGAGGGGAAGCGTTTAAGCCGTCCCTTGCTTTTTTAATAAAATAGACCACGCCAAGAGGAATCCCTTCCTCCAGCATGGCTGCATAGTCCGGCTTTTTCCAGACATTATCCTTTTTCACAAATTTTTCGGCTTCGCGCTCATTCATGGCTTCCAGATCATCTGCATACAGCCCGCGGTCTTTCCACAGGTCTTTTTTCGCACCGCCGATCTTTTCGCCGAAATCTTCATGCACTCCTGCCAATCTTCATCACCTCCAGTCAGTGTAAAATTCTTATCGCTCCGGGGCAGGGCGGCGTTCTTCGTTTTTGTGAAGTTGTGGGAGGTTTCCTGTGAGCCGGTCAGTTTCCCTGCGGATCAGTTTGTCCAGAGCGCCTAAATCCTCCGGTGCAATGGCAAACTCCCGGTAATTTTCATACCACAGGCCCGTAGAGACTGCCGCGATGGGCGCGATTTTCTCCGAACCGGATGGAAGAAGGCGATACACAGGGGCTTCGTCATAAAGAAGCATCTGCTTTGCCGTTCCCTGTGGTATGCGGTACTTATCCATATCCGGGTTCTGGGCTGCCTCCATATATTGCATATTCAGGCGTTCTTCTAAATCCTGGGGCATATAACGAAATGCCTGATCCATCCACTGTCTGAACATCGTGGAATAGTGGTACTGCCATTCCGTAACTTGATTTGGGGCATAAGAAAATCCCCAACTTTTCAGAGCATCTTTTTCGTAAAGCTCCATTTCAGTCCATTCTTTCAGGCTGACCGTAGCCGCTGAACCATCTTTGCGTTCGATATTGACGCCGCAAGGATAGAGGATATTTCTTTTTATATCCTGCCGCAGCGTGTCTAAATCCATCATCAGGACATCTCCGTACAAGTGACCGTCCTCTCTGCGATCCGTATGAAACAGGAAAGCCCTCGCTCCGATGAACTCCGTTGTTAAGATCATTTGATGAAGGTCTGCTGTAGAACAATAAGCAAACAAGGCGTCGGAAAGCCACATGTGATTTTTCCCCATGATGGCAATGGAATCAGCCCCGGTATTTGTCGCCAGAGAACGCATATTAAATTCGCATTCCCTAAGAAAATCTCCGGCAAAAATATGGATCTCATACGCAAAGACGGATAAGTCTGTATCACGGATCAAATGAATCTGCGGTAGTGGTTCCTGATTCAATCAAATTCCTCCTTTCATGTGAACCTGACAATTACCGGCTTTCCTTATCATGGGAAGGTGCCGGCGGCTTTTTTGCCGGTTCCGTTTTTGCTGCCTGTTCCCGCATTGCTTCCAAAACAGAAGGGCGCCTTTCCGCAGTCTGTTCCAACCGGGCAAGGGTATTAAGTGCCCACTCCGCATTACGGTTAATGGAGGATATAAGGGCGCCCTCCACTTTGAAAGCACCTTTGAACACCCTGGCAACCTTTCCATTTTCTTTTGCGTTTGTCTCCGCAGGTTTTCCTTGAATAGCACGGCCCATATTTTTGAGATGCCGCCCCATTTCGTGATATTCCGTACTGAAAGCATCAATTCTGGCAACAGCCCTGTTGCTGACCTGCATACTTTTTTCTGCCGCACTTTGAATGGACTCCAACACCGGTCTGACATGTAAAAACTGTGTGATCCCATTCAAAGCGACAGCACCGCGTTCCCTGAAATCGGTAAGGATATTCCTGCACCCGTTTATGATCTGGTCTTTGAGTTCGGAAAGATGATGACGCATAGCGGAAATATTCGCCTCCATAGCCTTACAACTCTTTTGGAGAGCATCTTTCAGGGAATGGTTCTGTAACCCCTGCATTTCCTGACGCACCGCCTTTAGTTCCTTGGTTGCCTCCGAAAGACGCTGCTCCATCCCGGTCACATGCTCGATCAGCTTGGCAAATTCTTCATATCCCGGTGTATTGTTGTCTTTTAGGAGAGCAAGCAGCTCTTTGACCTGCTCATTTTCCGCAATCGGCTGGCTATCTGTCTCCGCCATTTAATCAATCCCTCCCATCTGCCGGTAACTGCCCGCCGGCAATCTTGCCGACAATCTCCGGACCGGTTTCATAAATCTGCATGAGGCGTTTTGCTGTGCCGCAAGGCTGTGTAGCTCCACTGGTCCAAAGACGCACTGTGGATGGGGCAACATTCATCAAAAGCGCAAAGCCCTTTTCGTTCATGTCCAGCTTTTTCATCAGCGATTTAACCATATCGGGGCCGTAGTCTGGACACCGGGAAGCCTCGGCAATCATCTGCAAAGCGGTATTTTCAATTTTTTTCATTTTCAAATCCTCCTGTTATTTGTTTTCCAGCCTTATGCCGGGGCAAAGCTGATCTGGTTGTGTTTCATCCTTTTGGCAAAGTCCGGCAGCGAATAATTTACCCCGTCAATTTCTGCATGGGTGTCATCCAGACGATGGCAAACAGCAAAGTGCCTGTCCCCGTTTCCATAGAACAGGCAGAGTAAACCATTGTCAGAAATGGAAAATAGCACTTTTCCGGCACTGTCTGTAAAGCAGATCTGTTGAGATCCATTCATGTTGAAATCCTCCCTAAATTGAAACAGCCGCCTCTTTTGGGCGGCGTTGGTGCTGGCTGGTTTGCAGTTGTTCCCGAACCTGCAGCAATTTCTCATTGTAATCTTTTCCCATCCGGGGAGGGTTGACACTTACCCGGATATGACGGAAACGTTTATCCTCGTGGAGCATGGTCTTGATTTTCCGGGCATTGACAAATCCGGCAAGGTCGTGGTCCATATAAAGGGTAACACGCCGGATCTCCGGGTGGCGTTCCAGGAAAGAAGTCAGCGCCACATGGGAAGTACCTCCCAAAGACAAGCGGTAACCATTCCATTTCCATCCCTCCAGCTCTTGAAGTGTTGCATGGGAAAGCGCATCAATAGGAGCTTCAAAAACTGCCACATGCCGGCTGCCCGGACTTTGCGGGGGATAACAAAAGTTATATCCTTTGTCGCTGCCATAGACATCCTTTTTGAGATTGCCGCCGATACTGCGCATACAGGCAAACTTCGCTTTCCCGGAATCATCTTTCCCTACAAATACACAAACCGGTTCTCCATGATACCGGGCTTCGTAAAAAATCCCGGCTTGTAAACACTGGCGAATGACTTCTGAGCTGATCCCCCGTTTCTGCAAATAGGAGACCGCAGCGGTCGCGCAACGTCTGGCCCAGGGGAGAGAGAATGCTTTCTTTTCCGGTTCTTTTGATACCTGTATTTCTGCCGTATTTCGGTAGGCCGGTTCCTGCCGGATTTCTCCACCTACCAGAGCATGAACCGCATCCACAAGACCATATCCCCGAATCTGGATCAGGTAGTCCAGCGCATTGATACTCCGTCCACGGCTGTTCCAGTACCAGTACCTTTTCCCGGTCACATATACCAGACTGTCATGCTCCTTATGCCGAAAATTAGGTCCATCCCGTTTCAGCACGCCGGGTTCATGGAATTGCAGGTAAGTAAACAAGTCAGCTTCCCGCGCTGCCTGAATCTGTTCTTTGGTTACGCCGGGCATAGTACCGGCACAGTGATTCTTTTCATCGTGCTTTGCCTCCTTCCTGTGATGGAATGAAAAAAGACACCCAAAGGTGCCTAACAGCCGTACAGATCGTGATTGACCTCGGCACGGTAATAGCTGTCCATTGTAGCCGGGGCATTATACAGCGCCGCCAGCAGATATGCTTTGATATTTCCGACCTTCGTCGTGTTCTTGTCGATACAGTCAAAGACATACTCTAAGTGGCCGGAATTGATCTTCAGGAACCGGCTCTTGACGATCTCCCTCGGAAAATCATCTCCGGCAATGCGAATGTAAGGGCGTTTCGACAAAATCACTTCAAGCATAAGTTCAAGGGCTTCGTCCAGACGTTCCCTGCCATACCGTAAGACCAGTAAGTCATATTCAATATTTTCTTTGATGATTTCACGATAGGCTTCTATCAGCTCTATCCGATCCATCCCATCTGTGTGGCTTGCCGCTTCCGGCTCTGCCGGATAGATTGATGGATAAGTTATTGATTTATCTTTTTTTGATTTTTTTGTTTTTAATGGATTAGTATTTAATTGTGCCGGATTTGCCTGTTCAGGTTCCGCCTGTTTAGGTTTTGCCTGTTCAGGTTTTACCTGTCTTGGATTTTCCCGTTTAGGTGAAAGCCCTGTGTTTTCGGTGCTTACAGGCTGCTCATGGATCGTATATTCAATGTCTCCCAACTGCCCGTTATCATAGCGGAGACGCTGTCTGGTGAGATAACCATGCCGCTCCAGTTCCTTCAGGGCAGTAGTGATAGAATCCACACCGTCCTTGCAGATATGGGCGAGTCCCTTCGTGGTATAATCCCAATCTTCCGGCAGCGACAACATAAGTGATAAAAGCCCCTTTGCCTTTAAGGACAACTCCGTATTGCGCAGATGGTGATTGCTCATTATCGTAAAGTCCTTTGTTTTCTCTACACGGAATACTGCCATTGTATCGCCTCCTTTCTTCGATTATTCCGTTACAAAGCATGATCCCTGTGGTCATAATGGAGATGACCGCCAGAGACCTTCGCATGGTTTTTCAGTTTCACTTCGCCCCGTTCCTGGCTCTCTAAAAATTTCTGATAGCCGGCATCTGTAAGGAACAAGCGCATCTTATCGCCTTTGTCGCCAACAGGGGAATCGTAAGACAATACATCAAAAACGATCATGTGCCTTACCTCCGGGTCAAAGCGTTCAAGTGCCATGATGTCATGCCCCTTCAATTTTTCTGCACCTGATTGCTGTCTGGCCTCGGCGATCTTTTCTCCAATCGTCCGGGCTGGATAGGGCAGACGGTAATTCTTCTGAATATCTTTTACCAAGTCCATGCACTCTGCATTTGACAGAACACGAAGTTTTGCCATAAGACCTTCTGCCGCCTCCCGCTGTTCGGAATTATTTGAATACCGCACAGTCATATAAAGTTCATTCAGGATCTTTGTCTGATAATCGCCCTCAACCTGAAAGAGCAGCTTTTTTTCCATTTCGTTTAATTCCATGGGGATCTCCTTTCTCTTGAAAATAGGTATAAAAAAAGGGCGCCCACCTTAAAAGTGAAACGCCCACGGCAATCAGCGGTCAGACATAAAGCCGAACCGCTGGCACTATTAAATTTTGTCGTTAATAAAACAGCCTCCTTTTTTCTTTATAGTTTTCGTCAATTTTCAACTTGGAAAAGGAATTGAATAAAAGACGACAAACGCTCAAACCCCTTGAAAATAAAGGCTTTTTCTGTTTGTCGTTATTATACCGTAACGGCATTCGCACATTTCACATCTGATTGACCTTGGGTTCTCCGCAGTTGCAATAGCTGACAGGGTAGGTCATGAGAGCATTGATATCACATATCGTTATTCGCATCTGTTTCCATCAAAGCAGGTGGCAATGGCGGACAGACTTGATGCTGTCAATGCAAGCTTTGAGGATTGTGAAGAGCAGGATGATGATGTAGAAATCATGCAGACAGAGGAAACAGCACCTATGATTGATATGGATGCGGCTGCGGAAAAGATTATAAGCATTGATAAGTACAAGGCAGTTTGATAATGCCTATGTAAAACATTATGAATCATGCCGGCGAGAGTTTTTTTTATGTATGGATGTGATGTTATGTGGACTTAAGTAAAAGGTTTTATATCGAAAGGAGCAGATTATTATGAGCGAGAAAAGGCTGGATGCCAAGAACAGATGGAGAAATGTTGTAGTAGCGTTTCGTATGTCACCGGAGGAAGCGCAGGAGCTGAATGTGAAGGTTTCACTCAGCGGACTTTCAAAACAGGATTATATCATCCAATGTCTTCTGAAGCATGAAATCAGGGTAGTTGGTGGAATGAAGGTGGCAAAGAAAGTACAGGTTCATCTTGATACGATACTGGAAGAATTACAGTCATTAGATGAAGCAGACAGAGGTATAGATGTTGAAGAACTGCTGGTTCCATTAAAGCATGTGCTTGATATTCTGCAGAGTGATGAGAAAGGAGGTAATCATTATGAGTAGGACAACATTTGAAAAGCTTGGCATCCCATATGAAGAAAGGGATGGAATCTTTTATCCGGTGCTTGTCGCAGGAACAGAGAAGGCAGATATAGATGCAGGAAAGTATGGGCGTATGTGGATTAAATATATCAGGGAAGAATATCCAATGAGATATAAGAGTCTGGTGCGGTTCGGTGAGCTTGAAGAGAGAGCGGATGAAGTCAATGATACAGCATATGAGCTGCTCGATGATATTGAAGCTAAGTGGCTGAAAAAGCATAAGCCAAAGAATCCAAATTCCTTTACAGAACAGTTACAGCTAAGAACACAGACCAGGATGATGGCGGAGGAAATCGTTATTATGGATGTGGTAATGCAGTTTCATTAGTGTGGGGGCAAAAAGCACCGTCAAAACATGAAAATGGGGGCAAAAAGCGCCCCCAAAATCACAAAGTGTGGGCAGAAAGCGCCTCCGCACAAATCAGAGCCGACATGAAATTGCTGGCAACAACCGCCCCCATAATCACTAAGGGTGGGCAGAAAGCGCCTCCGCACAAATCTCAGCCGAAAAAGTGTGGGGGCAAAAAGTGCCGTCAAAATGCAAAAGTGGGGGCAAAAAGCGCCACCAAAACAGTAAAGTGACGGCAAAAAGCGCCACCACTCAGATAAGTGAGAAAAAAGTCATGGTGGCGGAAAGTGCCATCAAAATGGAAAAGTGGTGGCGGAAAACGCCACTAAAACAGCAAAGTGATGGCAAAAAGTGCCACCATATCAATAATTGTGGTGGAATATTAACCACCACATATCATATACAGGGTGCAGGTGCTCCTGCCAAGACGAAAAATTATGTAAACGCTGATGGCGTTTATATTTTTTCGGGAAAAGGTCCGACCTTTTCCGCATCTTGCAAAACCTATGAACACATTTTTAAGAAAGGTTGGAAAAGCAATGGTACAGATAAAAAGAGATTGGTTTGATACAGCATTAGAAAACTACGAAAGGGGAGAAATGTATGGCAGATGGAAAGAGAAGATACAAGTCTGACAGGAAAGATTATAAGATATCTGTGAAGCTGTCAGAGAAAGATATGGATATTCTAAAAGCAGCACTTAAACGAACAGGAATGACAGCGAGTGCATATATAAGAGAATTGATCCGGACAGGCGGCAACATTGATACAAGTTATCCAGAGGACAGGGCAAAAATAATTCGTGTTATTGCAGGTATTGCAAATAATATTAATCAGGCGGTAAAGCTTGGCAATTCACAGGGAAGATTGTATTACAGCGATATTGATAAATTGCAGAACAGTCTGGATGATGTAAAGAAAACATTCGGGGAGGTGCTGGAAGTATGGCGATTACAAAGATCTTAAATATA
>ENA-ORLX01000235-ORLX01000235.1-human-gut-metagenome-genome-assembly--contig:-NODE-235-length-12984-cov-4.56137_pt1 | contig 12984 bp, 13 predicted proteins | sample MGYA00243014_ERZ508843 | MGnify/ENA primary metagenome ERZ508843 (study PRJEB26277, sample SAMN04329788) | human gut metagenome | biome: human-associated habitat | host: Homo sapiens | place: USA... | reverse complement strand
TATGCGGGACGCACGCATTATTACAGAGTGGACCTTACCAGCGGGGGATGTTATATTCCGCTAAAAAGGAACTGCCGCTACATCGTGAATATCAAGGCGGTGAACAATGCGGGATATACCACGGAAGCAGCAGCACTTACGGGCGACAAGACATTGGTGATAGCAACAAGTATATCAGCAGAAGCGTGGAGCGGACAGACATCGGCAGGTTCGGGAACAATAACCATGCCTCAAAGTCCGGATCAATGGTAGCAGGTGCAAAAATGACAAACGGTTCATAAACGATTACTTTATCTTAAAAAAATTGAGACGAATGATAAGAAATATGTTATTCCATATATCGGTTGTCCTGCTGATAATCGGATGCGGAAAATACGAGGACAGCATAGAGAACCCCTCTCCCAACAACATCCTCGTTGAGGTGGAAGCTCCCCAGACAAACGGCTGGAGCACGGAAGAGATTGCCGGCACACGAAGCGGAATAACAAAAACCGTCAAACAAAAAGGAGAATACGACTTGAATATGGAAGTGAGTACACTGTATTACCCCGCAGGATATGCAACCGATGAAGCCGCCACCCGCTGGGCAAACATGGAAGATAACATAACTTTCCGGGTCATAGCTTATAAATCGGCTACCGCCACCGAAATTTCCACTGCAAACTATGCCGGATATGGAGATTATAAGCTGTCGGGAAGCAGCGTACAAACCACAAAGAGCCTTAATCTCCCTATGGGCACTTATACATTCATCGTTTATTCATACGGCAATTCAAGCGCCATTACCACATTTACCAACAGCTCTACAAGTGTTCCCGTAACAAACGGGCAAAATTTTATGACGTATGTAAAAGCTGGAGTTGTAATTAACAATACAGGCAGCAAATATACGTTGAGTAACATCGTGTTCAAACATCATTGTGCACGATACAGAGTACAAGCCATTGCCCAAGCCGAAAGAATGGGAATAATTACGGCATGTACTGGTACAGTGACTCTGCCCAAACATAATGCTACCTATTCTTTCACAAACAATGCACTGACAGCACAAGCCGGATCGGGAACGATAAATATCACTTGGAGCAGTCCGAATGCGATGAGTGTGTATAGCAATTACACGTATTTATTGCCGCAAACTTCTGCAAGCGTAACGATAAAATTGAATCTTACCATCGGCAACAAACCATTTAGCAATAGGAGCACAACATTATCCGGAGTGACTCTTAACGCCAATAACACCTATTACAACAACGTTTCATTCACCACAACAGAAGGGTATATTATCGGGGGAAATATTTGGGCAAACGGAAACTTATATTATACAGCAGAAACAAAAAAATATGGTATCTATCCCAATACACTGACATGCAGCAAAGCAAATAATGCTCCGGACTATTTTGTATTCAATAATCCGTTGCCAAATAATCCGGAACTTGTCACAACTTGGTCCGATTCAAGGGACCCATGTCGAAAAGTTGAACCTAATAGCACTTGGAGAACTCCTACTTTACAAGAGTTCAATAATTTGCTTTCCTATGCAAAAGGAGTACCCAAAGATGGATACACAATATACGGAGATGTATTAAAACTCCCATATAGTAGCTTTATGAGATTTACCGACGGACATCCGCACGAACCTTATTTTGATGCCATAGGATACTATCTATGCACTACGTACAACAGACATCTTCAAAATGAATTCATTGGGGGTGAAGACTCTTCAACAGGTGAAATAATAGCTTTTGTTATCCGGTGTGTACGAAATAAATAGCTTAAAATAATAAGAAATCATTGCTTTGTACAAATGAGAATATAGAATTTACATACACAACTTATATTCAACTTCCACTTCCAAAGCATTAAAACGCTCTATATACCTAAATCAAAAACGTCTGATAAGAATATCTCTTTATTCAAATCAGAAATGTTTTGTTTGTTTGCTGTGCCTTCCCTGCACTGTGAAGTGCGGGGAGCACTATTTTATACAGACCTATATTTTCAAACTCAAAACAACCGTAACAAAGAACTCTTGGATGTTCATTAAAAGGGTAAATCATAACCGCAAGCAAAGTCCTCTTGTACAGACAACTTCCCCATACTATCCAAAAGAGCAATATTTTTAATTTTATTACGAAATAAAGAAAAGCAAGTATTTGCAAATCTAAAGGATAAATTCAAATGATTGTTTTTCCTGTTCCATTTCGTATTGCTTAACAAGGGCATCATAACTTAAAAATGACACACGTTTGTTCAATCGTAAATCATCGAAAGCATGAAAACGCATCTTAGCTTCAAATTCCGGTTTGCGTTTTATATCGGCAACAATAGCCATTCTTACATAGAAATCTTGCAGGTCGTTGAATTTCAGCAAAGAGTTCTGGATGTCCGTAGAATGCTCTATCTCAAAAAATGAATGAGGCATATTGCGTCCGTTAAACCATATCGTATCAATGGTAGCACTGCGCTTTATCAGTTGAGGATAGGAATAAGGCGGCTGTTCTGCAAGAGTAGAAAGTTCATGTAACTTGTGCCCATCGTAGAATTTCTTGTTTTTATCTTGTTTGGGTACGAAAGTCTGCATGTTACGGTACTTCCCTATTATTAATAGAATACCTTGATAGTAAGTATGGTTGAACATTATGACATCGTTTGAATCTTTGTTCTTCTCGGTTTCTACAATAATCCCCCTATCTTCTATTTGTTTTCTATACTTCTCAAGTCCATATAATCCGGGCTTTATCTTATAGATCCCCTTAGTCTGTTGCACAATGCGGCGAATACTGGCAAATGGAGTTTTTGTTTTCCATTCACAGTCGCTTATTTTAAAAACTTCTCTGTTCAGCTCTCCTAAAGTTGCGACTCCACCCAACTTATCTAAGGTTTCTATGACAGCTTCGTATTGTTTCATAACTACATTATTTTATCATCAGTGCAAATAACAGAAACATTAGAACAAGTTAAATACCTGCTCTATTGTTTATTTAAAATTATTACCTACAAAATTCATAACTACCGGCACTCCCCTCAAAAGTAAGCACTCCATCGGAAGCCTGCACCTCGGTCAACGGAATAAAGACACAACCGTCTTTCTTTATTTGCCAATTACCTGCTTTAAGGTCGGTAATGACGAATTTATATGTACCCGTACCGTTAACTGTAAGGGTGAAATCCTTCTGTAACGGTTCGCTACTCTTGGCAAAAGTAACGACACGATCGGCTAACTGAACACCTACTATCCGGTCATCTTCAATACGCTGTACTGCGTTCAACTTGTTGCATCGGTTATCGGCAACCTGTATCACATTCAGGAAGTTATCAGTAACGGCAGGGGCAACGGGCGAAACATCTACCCGCCAGGCTCCGCGCTCGTTGGCATTGTCAAGATAAGGGGTTACGGCATCGTTGGGATAGTTAGTGCCAAACACCCAGTTTTCCTTACCGGGACCACCAATCTTATCAATACGAAGATTATCCGTCTGAGGTAAAAGGACGGTGTTGTGCAGCATACCGCTATCACCGTCTTTGGTGCGCCGCACGGTGAAAGTATTACCTTCAAGCGTGGGTTCTTCGATGCTATGCAGCAACCAGTATTTGCGGAAATCGGGATTGGAAGCCGATACTTTATCATATACAATAAGTGCAGCAGGCACTGTTTCGGACTTCAGGTTGAGGAATACGAAAGAACGTTTCGCCTCTTCCACTTTCCGGGTATAGGCTTGTGTTACATCCCCCTTCAAATAAGAATAATCGGGAGCCTGCGCGTCAGGACCAAATCCATGAGCCAACACTTTACCTACTGTATATTCCTCGGACAAAAGGCTGTCGAGCGAATTGCAGGTTTTCCAACCTTCGCCGCACATACGCTGCCCGCCGTCATTGGTTGCAAACCGTGTCTTTCCACCCCCGCCATAGTTCCAACAGCCGAACTTTTCGTCAGGATCGTACACCAGCAATGAATTATGGGCAATGGTGCGTTTGAAGTAATTTTTGTTGTTGGGACTGTTATAACCGCCCGAACTACCGCTATAAGCACCGGCATCGATAGCCAAAGGCCCTTTGTGGTAAATTTGGAAACTGCCGCCGTCCATGTGCTGGTGGTTACCCACAAATTGCTCATTAATTTTCATCTCGGCAATCACGCAGTTGGCATCCCAACCGGTACGGGCAATCATCCAGCCATAGGGAGTACCGGAATAACGTGTCAAAGGAAGGTCGTCGGGGGCCTTGCCTTTCAGGGTGTAGTCACGCCACAACAGGTCGTATATCAGACAATGGTTCATGGACTCGTTGCCCGACTTGTCCAACCGGGGATTACGCTCGAACTCATAAGCCAGATATTCATCTTTATAATAACTGGAAGCCAAAAACATAGGCGTCGGCATAGTAAGCAATGCGGGACGGTTCTGCGGATAATCATCGCCCGCAGGCATCAACACTCCGTCGGGACGCCGGCGGTAGATAATGTCGTAGAGTACGAACCTCGCCGAAGAGCTGTAAATGCTACCGGCTCCCATCTTATCCAGAATCCATAAAGGAAAGAGGTCGCAGGCAAAGCGGACATGTACATAATTCGTGCCCTGGTGATAGTTCTGCCCTTCGTAAAAATAGTTGCGTGCCGGGATATAATCACGATAGAGCATGGTAATGACATGATTGTACATATCGGGATATTCATCATAAATGGCAATGCCTGCAGACAGCATATCGCGCATAATCATCCACTCCGACGGATGCCCCGCTATGGGTTGGTTATTGCGTGGCGGATAACCGCATTCCATACTCTTTGCCAGACGGATAAATTCTTTGATATAAGCCTGCTTCTCGGAACTCTTCATCTGGTCGTAGCACCAGTCATATACCATAGCCCCCGTTATCAGCATGGCTCCGCTGGCCCGCGACAAGTCGGAACGAGTGCCGAAAGAGGCACGCTGCAACGTATCGAGCATGGCTGTAATGGCACGGCGTGCCAAACGTTTGTCACCTTCCAACAGATAGTCAAGGGCTTGCAACTGCACCCGCGATGTAACGCCGCGCATCTCGTAATAATAGCGGAAACCGCGGTTTGTAACGGCAGCTTCTTCGGCCGGAGTGCGGTCTTTGCTCAGCTCTTTCATAAGAGAAAGTGTCTGCTGTGCCTGAGGAGTTTTCAGGCGTTCCTTCAACGCGGGTAAATCGGATGAGCGAACATACAAACGGGGATGCGTCTGAGGCGGAATCGGTACATTAACTCCCTCTATCTCTTGCCAGACCACTTCTTTCGGCAATTCCTGCGCTGAAAGACAAAACGAACTAAATATCAGGCTAAGTGAAAAGAAAATCGACTTGTGTTTCATAATGGATTTATATCAGATATTAATGCTGTAAAAATACAACAAAAAAATCAGGTAGCTATAAAAAACAAGCACAGAAACAAAAAGGATGTTCCCGTGCTTGATAAATCATTCAAATCTTGTACTGCACTTATACCAGTTCGTCCGATGTATAACCTTGCGGCAACTCACGGCAGTTATAACCTGAAGCCATGATTTCACCATAAGCTCCGGCAGAGCGAAGGGCTATAAGGTCGCCACGCTTCACACCGTTCAAATCGACAGCCTTGCCAAAGACATCAGATGATTCGCAGATAGGCCCCACTACATCATAAGTTTGCTGCGGAGCATCGGAAGTAATGTTCTCTATCTTATGGAATGCCTGATAGAGTGCAGGACGAATCAAGTCCGTCATACCTGCATCAAGAATAGCAAACTGCTTATTAGTGCCTTGCTTTACATATAAAACCTTTGCAATAAGCGAACCGCACTGCCCCACTACCGAACGCCCCAATTCAAAATGAAGTGTCTGATAGGAACGGAGTTTCAGGCAGTTATCGTAGGTTTCGAAATAGCTTTTGAAATCGGGTACAGGCTGACGGTTGGGATGTCCGTAATCAATGCCGAGTCCACCGCCCACATTAACGTGTTCGATACGTATCTGACGGGCTTCGAGTTTGTCCAACAATTCGTTGACACGATTACACAAAGCCACAAAATCGCCCATATCCAATATCTGCGAACCGATGTGGAAATGCAGCCCGATGAACTTGACATTTTTCATCTCCTGCGCCACGTCTATCACATGGTCCATATCTTCCATACTGATACCGAACTTATTTTCCGCCAATCCGGTAGTGATGTTAGCATGCGTATGCGCGCCTACATTGGGGTTGATACGGAAAGCAACATTGGCTACCTTGCCTTTGGCTGCGGCCAGTTCGTTGATAATTTCCAGTTCGGGTATGGACTCTACATTAAAGCAGAAGATATTATAATCCAATCCAAGATTTATCTCCCAATCTGCCTTACCCACTCCGGCAAACACAATCTTGTCGGCTGGGAAACCAGCCTTGATTGCCGCACGGATTTCACCGCCACTCACACAGTCCGCTCCCAACCCGCTCTCACGGATAATAGTCAGAACTTTAGGATTGGCATTGGCCTTTACCGCATAATGCACCGAATAGTTATCGTATCGTGACGCTTCGGTACGGATGCAGGAAAGGGTATCGCGCAGCACCTTCGTGTCGTAATAATAAAACGGGGTACGCAATTCGCGGAATTTGTCAATAGGAAATGTTCCTTTCATATAATTATTATGGGTTATATCTTCGTTTAGTTAAAAAGAGCGCTTTTATCAAGAAGGTAAAAGCGCTCATATCTACTGTTTTCTTTTATTACTCGTTGAACAGCGCATCGCTGAGCGACTGCAAAGCCTGTTTCTTATCACATTCACGGATAAGGAAAGAAATGTTATAGTTACTGCCGCCAAAAGAAATCATACGTACCGGTATGTCGCGCATGGCATCAAGCGCTTTGGCTTCAAAGCCGACGTTCTCCCATTCGAGGTCGCCTACCACGCAGATGATACACATGTCCTTGTCCACCGTCACCGTACCGTATTTCTTCAAATCGTCCAGAATCTCGTTGAGATGCTTGGTATTGTCGATAGAAACGGATACACCTACTTCGGACGTACAAATCATGTCGATAGAAGTCTGGTAGCTTTCAAAGATTTCAAACACTTTGCGCAAGAAACCATGAGCAAGCAACATACGGCTGGACTTGATTTTGATAGCCGTGATATTATCCTTTGCAGCTACAGCCTTGACTTTGCCTTTCTCCGTATCGTTGGAGATGAGTGAACCCGGAGCCGTGGGATCCATTGTATTGAGCAGACGCACGGGGATGTTAGCATACTTGGCGGGCTGGATACAGGTAGGGTGCAGGATTTTTGCACCGAAGTATGCCAACTCGGCTGCCTCTTCAAAATGAAGATGGCGCACGGGAGAGGTCTTGTCCACAATACGCGGGTCGTTGTTGTGCATACCGTCGATGTCCGTCCAAATCTGGATTTCGGAAGCATTGACAGCCGCACCTATCAGAGAAGCGGTATAATCGCTGCCGCCACGTTGCAGATTGTCTACCTCACCATAGGCGTTGCGGCAGATAAAACCTTGTGTGATATAAATGTCGGCATTGGGATGCAACTCAAGCTGCACCTGAAGTTTTTCTTTGATGTAAACAGGATCAGGTTCAGCATTTTTGTCCGTACGCATATATTCTAAAGCCGGAAGCAAAACCGACTTCACACCACATTCCTGCAGATAGTAATTCATCATGGCGGTAGAAATCAACTCACCCTGCGCCAGCACTACCTTCTCCTCGAACAGCGTAAAAAGGTCTTTGGTGTAAGAACGGATATAGTCGAAATGAGATTTGATAAGTTCCAGACCTTTCTGCTTATATTCGGGAGTGGCATAAAGTTCATCAATGTGCTGGCGATATTTCGTTTCCAGTCTGTTGATAATCTCGTTAGCACCTTCCGGATTCTTCTTGTACAGATAGTCCGAAATCTCAACCAATGTGTTTGTGGTACCCGACATGGCAGAGAGAACCACAATCTTACGTTCACCATCGGTAATCAATTTGGCCACTTCCTTAATTCGCTGAGCCGAACCTACTGAAGTACCTCCAAACTTTAAAACTTTCATTTTCGTTTCTGTATTAAAATGTTATATAATCTTGTTTATTTCTCTTCTATTGACGACGCAACGGAATACTGCTCCGTTACGTCCGTTATCAAATGGTCAGCACAACGGTATACGCGCCCCGGATATTCCCAAAGCAACTGCATATTGTGCGTAGTCATAATAACCAGCGAACCCGCCTCACTGATACTATGTAAAAGCCGGGTTATGGCAAATCCCGTCTCCACATCCAGATTTCCGGTTGGCTCATCGGCAAGAATTACTTCCGGAGAGTTCAGTACAGCACGGGCTATCACGATACGCTGTTGTTCGCCTCCCGACAATTCATTGGGGTATTTATAACCTTTATTGCTCATACCTACCAATTGCAATACTTCGTTGATACGATCTTTTATCTCTCCCTTATTCTTCCACCCGGTGGCACGGAGCACGAACTCAAGATTGTCATACACCGTACGGTCGGTGAGCAACTGGAAATCCTGAAATACGATACCCAACTTACGACGCAACTGCGGAATATGCTTGCGCTTGATATGCAACATATCATATTCCAACACCTCGGCATCGCCCGCCGCCACATCCAGTTCACCATAAAAGGTTTTGAGCAAACTCGTCTTACCCGAACCGACTTTGCCGATGAGGTAGACAAACTCTCCCTTATGTAACTCCAAGTTTACATCGTTCAACACACACAGCTCTTGCTGGTGTATCTCCACATCTTTATATCGTATCAGCACTTCATCCATAACAACTTAGTGTTTCTTCCAATCCGCACTGTGACGTTCTTCCAGCTCACGTGCCAAATCTTCTATGCGATAACCTTTAGAGGTCAGCAATACTATAAGATGATACAGTAAATCGGCTCCCTCGTATATCAGACGTTCGTCAGTACCGTTGCATGCTTCAATAACAGTTTCAACCGCTTCTTCACCTACCTTCTGCGCCATTTTATTGACACCCGACTGGAACAGACTGATTTTATAAGAGCCATCCGGCATTTCAGCATGACGTTTGACGATAAAGTTCAGAAGAAGTTTCAGGAACATAACGGGCTGTTCGTTCTTCTCAACCCAGCTAGTATCCGTACCCGTATGACAAACCGGAACGACAGGATGTACCTGAATCAGCAAAGTATCCTTGTCGCAATCCTCTTTCATGGAAACCACGTTCAGGAAATTGCCGCTCTCCTCGCCTTTTGTCCAAAGACGGTTCTTGGTACGGCTAAAGAATGTTACTTTACCCATTTCTACCGTCTTATCATATGCTTCCCGGTTCATAAAACCTAACATAAGCACCTTGGCCGTGTCAGCATCCTGTATAATTGCCGGAACGAGTCCGTTCATTTTGTCAAAGTCCAACATCTTTTTAAGTTATAAGTTATGAGTTATTTTGTTGTGAGTTATTGTTATGAGTCGTTTTCATCCGTGCTTCGTGCAGCAGCGAATAACTTATAACCCATAACTTATAACTCCTTATCATCTTCTCATTGCGACTCCTTGGGCGCAAAGATACGATTTTAAATCGGGAATTTTAATTTCTCCGAAATGAAAAACGCTGGCGGCCAAGGCGGCATCTGCTTTTCCTTCCAGAAAGACATCACGGAAGTGCTCTTTCACGCCTGCTCCGCCCGATGCGATAACGGGTATGGAAAGTCTGTCGGCAAGAGCGGCAAGGGCTTCGTTTGCATATCCGGCCTTTACGCCGTCTTGGTTCATACTGTTAAAAAGCACCTCGCCCGCACCGCGCTCCTGCGCTGCCTTTGTCCAGGCAAAGAGTTCTTTGTCGGTCTCCACACGCCCACCATTGAGATAACACCACCAACCCTTTTCCGTCTGCTTGGCATCAACAGCCAATACACAAACCTGCGAACCGAAATGCTTGGCTATCTCGTCAATCAGTCCGGGACGGCGAATAGCCGAGGAATTGACGGATATCTTGTCCGCGCCGGCATTCAGAAGCCGGTCTACATCACTCAGTTCATGGATTCCGCCACCTACGGTGAAAGGTATGCTGATGTTGGCGGCAATACGCTTCACCAGTTCGGCAAATGTCTTGCGCCCCTCAAAACTGGCGGTAATATCCAGAAAGACCAACTCATCGGCCCCCTGCTCACTATAAGCACGCGCCAGTTCAACCGGATCGCCTGCATGACGCAGGTTTACAAAATTAGTCCCTTTTACGGTCTGTCCGTCTTTGATGTCAAGACAGGGGATGATTCTCTTTGCTAACACTCTTCTTTTATTTATGATTTTGGATTTATGACTCGATTTACGTTGAGCAACAATAATGAATGCAATGTTACGCAAATTTATATCATAAACGCTTCCAGTTCTTTAAAAGTTATACGCCCTTCATACAATGCCTTACCGAAAATAACGGCAGGTATACCCGTTGCTTCCAGTTGGCGAATATCCTCGGCACAACTCACTCCGCCACTGGCTATAAGGTAAAGGTCGGGATGCACTTCCAGCATCTCTTTATACAGAGATATGGAAGGACCTTGCAGCATACCGTCGCAATTGATGTCGGTACAGATGACTTTACGAACACCTTTCCCGACATAATCTTCCAAAAACGGGAACAATTCGCAAGCACTCTCATCCTTCCAACCGTTGACGGCAATCTTATAATCTTTTACATCAGCTCCGAGAATTATTCTCTCTGAGCCGTATGTTTGCAACCAGTGACAGAAACGTTCGGGATTCTGTACGGCAATGCTACCGCCCGTTATCATCTGTGCACCGCTTTCAAATGCAATGACCAAATCTTCATCGCTCTTCACCCCGCCACCGAAATCTATAACCAAAGAAGTACGGGAAGCTATCTGCTCCAGCGTGCGGTAATTTACCACATGGTGGGAAACGGCTCCGTCGAGGTCTACCACATGAAGGCGTCGGATACCATGCGCTTCAAGTTCCTTAGCTACTTCTACGGGGTTCTCATTATACACTTTCTTGCTGTTATAATCACCCTGGGAGAGGCGTACGCACTTTCCGTCGATGATGTCAACAGCGGGAATTAACTCTATCATTTCAATTAATTACGAATTATCAAAATTCGGATTCTTTCACTATAAGTCCAAAAAGTTCTGCAAGATACGTTCGCCCACACTTCCACTTTTTTCAGGATGAAACTGGGTGGCATAGTAATTATCCTTATGCAAAGCAGCACTGAACGGAAGTATATAATCCGTTACGGCAGCCGTACAATCGTTGACCGGCACATAAAAACTGTGTACGAAATAGACAAATTCCTCTTTCGTGAAACCCCTGAAAAGCTTGCTGTCAGTCTGTGAAATCGTATTCCATCCCATATGGGGAACTTTATCCTCATGCTTTAGCGAAACAAAACGTTTCACGCCAACATCAAAAATACCAAGGCAATCCACATCTCCTTCCTCCGAATGGCGACACATCAACTGCATTCCCAAACAGATACCCAACACCGGCTGATGCAGTTCTTTTATCAGTCTGCCCATTCCGCCGGCATTCAGGAAATTCATGGTTGTTTCCGCTTCACCCACTCCGGGGAAAATGACTTTATCCGCAGCACGTAGAACCTTTTCATCTGCCGTAATCTCCGCCTCAACGCCCAAACGCCTCAAGGCATAATCAACCGAACGGATGTTACCTGCATTATATTTGACAACTGCAACCTTCATCAACTACTAATTAAATATTACTGTCTTATTCTTATACGCCAACACCTTACGCTCGATATGCTTCTGAACGGCACGAGAGAGGACGATTTTCTCCAAATCCTTGCCTTTGTTCACCAGGTCCTGCACAGTATCTTTATGAGTGATACGCACCACATCCTGCTCGATGATAGGCCCTGCATCCAATTCCGTAGTAACGTAGTGGCTGGTAGCTCCTATAATCTTCACACCACGCTCAAATGCTGCATGGTAGGGTTTCGCCCCTACAAATGCCGGAAGGAAAGAGTGATGAATATTGATGATGCGGTTGGGATAAGCGTCTATCATCTTCTCGGAAATGACCTGCATATAACGTGCCAGTACGATGAAGTTCACCTTGTGCTTGGCAAGCAGTTCCATTTCTTTCTTTTCCTGCTCTTCTTTTGTCTCCTTAGTAATAGGAAACAGATGAAAAGGTATGCCGAAGCGTTCTGCTACATGCTGCAAATCTGGATGATTGCTTATTATAAGAGGTATCTCCACATTCCATTCACCTGCCGTATAGCGCGCCAGCAGATCGAACAGTCAGTGCGGCATCTTCGACACGAAAATAGCCATACGCGGTTTGACATCCGAAAAATAAAGGCGAAAACTCATTCGGTACTTCTGCGCATACAATGTTTCAAAATAGTCCTCTATCTTCTCTTGAGGAACCAGAAAGCTTTCCAATTCCCACTCGATACGCATGAAAAAAATATTCTCCACATGGTCTACATATTGATCCAAATAGATAATATTACCTTTGTTTACCGTTATAAAATCTGTTACTTCTGCCAAAATTCCCGGCTGATCGGGACAGTGAAGTAACAGCTTCGCCGTTTTCATCATCCTAAACTCTATTTTTATTGTTCTCTAATTGCAATATTCTTGTCTTGAGTTCGCAAAAATAACGATTTATTGCAAAATAACGAACTTTTCAAACAAGAAGTTTAAAAGTTAGCGAAAATTGTTTCGTTTTCTCTATATATAGACGTCTAATCGCATACTAAATAACATATAAACAGAACATAAACAAGCCGCAAAGAGTAATTCTAAATATTTATTAAACATTACATCTCTTATTTTTTACAACTTCCTAAATATGAGAACAAAAAGTAAACACAGACAAGAAGCCTTGAAAAAAAGTTTATCACAGCTATTGCAGATTCAAAAAAAACACCTACCTTTGCAACCGCAATCGAGAGAGATAGCAACGATAAAATGAAATGATGGTGCGTTAGTTCAGTTGGTTAGAATACATGCCTGTCACGCATGGGGTCACGGG
>ENA-ORLX01000233-ORLX01000233.1-human-gut-metagenome-genome-assembly--contig:-NODE-233-length-12990-cov-7.25311_pt1 | contig 12990 bp, 8 predicted proteins | sample MGYA00243014_ERZ508843 | MGnify/ENA primary metagenome ERZ508843 (study PRJEB26277, sample SAMN04329788) | human gut metagenome | biome: human-associated habitat | host: Homo sapiens | place: USA... | reverse complement strand
GCCATTCTCCTCCATTTTTCTTCATCATAGCAGAACAGGCATCCTGCCCGATACCGCCAAACGGTATCGCAGGATGCCTGTTCTGCTTTATGTTTCCCGGAATTCCATGGGCGTTTTTCCGGTGACCTGCTGAAAGACTGCGCTGAAATAATTGCGGGTGGCAAAGCCAAGCTGCTCGGAAATTTCCCGGACGCTGAACGGTGTACTTTTCAGCAGAACTTTCGCACGTTCGACCTTTGCAAACTTTACATAGTTCGTGACACTCAGACCCGTTTCTTCCTTGAATTTGTGGGTGAGGTAATATTCTGTGTAGCCCACCAGGGCGGCAAGATCTTCCGCTACGATCTTTTTGTCCAGATTCATCTCGATATAATCCACACACTTCTGGATCTGTCTACTGAGGTTCGGGTTTGTCCGGTGTTTGTGGACACGTCGGATGAAATCATCGTACATCATCATTGCAAGGGGGCTCAGCTCATCCAGCGATTTTGCCGATTCTGCCGCCTGAATGTAGCTGTCCCCCAGCGAGTACGCCTCCTCCGGGGAAAGACCACCCTCAATGGCAGCACGGCACACCAGCGAGGTGAACACGATGATGGAGGTCTTACTCTGACGCAGAACATCGCTGCTCTGCACCGGCACACCTGCACTTATGCTCATACTGTTGGAAAGCGCCTGCTTGTAATTCATATCTCCGGTGCGGACCATCTGCAGCATTCCCTGCTCTGCCATCCAGATCTTATGCCGGTCGTGGGGAATTGCGGCGCTTTTCAGCCGCTCCTCCTGCGCTGTGCTGCTGTTGACACAGCTCAGTTCCAGCCGCTGTCCGGTCAGGCAGTAGTGCATCATCAGCAGGTAGCGGTTCATAATGGTGTTTTGCAGGGTGGGGACTTTTTCAAGGGCTTTGTAAAGCTGGATCGTCCATGCTACACTGATCTCCAGCTTGCTGTAGTATTTCAGCCCGTCCTCGATCCCGCGCAGGGTCACGTCCTGATAAAACACCGGCCCGATGACCCAGATGCGCTTCAGCGCTCCTTCTTCCTTTTCAAAGGCTGCTCCCCACAAAAGGCCCAAAGCCGTCCCCAAGGTAACGGGCACATCATCCCGGTTCCCATGCTCCAGCATCCGCTGTTTGCAGCCGAACAGCTCAAATGCGCTGGCAAGAAAGGCCTCGTCCGGACAGTTGCTCCGTAGTAGCTTTCCCTGTGCATCATAGCACCATGTATAAACATTGCCGCCGCACTGGACAAGTTCGGAAAGCAGCATCATATTCTGGAGAACATCCATGTGTAACCCCTCCGGCTCATTGATAAAAACAGTATATCATACTTCCGCCGTTTTTTCTACCAATGCCCGGAGCCAGTGCAGCAGGATGCCCGCAGAGATAGCCGCAGCACCAACGTCTGCTATCAGGTGCGCCGCCGCAATGCCCTGCACGCCGCAAAGCGCATTCATCAGGTACAGTAGCGGGATCAGCAGCAGGCCCTGCCGCAAAAGAGAGAGCACCACCGCACCGCTTGCCCTGCCCACGGATTGCAGCAGGTTGGTTGCCAGATAGGTCAGGCCGATCACCGGGCTGCCCAGAACGAGATAAGTCACCAGCTGCGTTCCCAGACGGAAAGCGCCTTCTTCCTTGATGAACATCCTGATCAGCGCATTGCGTCCGGCAAAGCTGGCTGCTCCGGCAAGAACGCCAAAGACAACAGTCAGCAGGATCAGATTCTTCAAAAGCTGCTTCAGGCGTTTCGCGTCGCCTGCGCCGTAGCTGTACGCCAGAAGCGGTTGGCAGCCCATACAGATCGCCATGGCGATCATGCTGATGACCATGGTCGTCTGGCCTGCCGCCGCCATGGCTGCGACCGCCGCTGTGCCGTGGGTCACCAGCAGCCGGTTGCTGAAGGAGGACGCAAACCCGGCCAGCAGGCTGCTGATGCCGTTGGGCAGACCGATGGCCAGCAGCTCGCCCAGCATCTGCGGCTTTTTCAGAGCCGGGCGGAAGTCAACGGTCAGCACCGTGCCGTGCTTAACGATGTAGCGCAGGTAGCAGGCAGTCGCCACAAGGTTGCCCAGCACACTGGCAGCAGCCGCACCGCTGACACCGAAGTTCAGCACCAGAATGAACAGCGGGTCAAAAATGCAGTTGACCAGCGTGCCCAGAAGATTACCGATCATGCCCTCTTTTACTGCGCCCTCTGCACGCACCAGCATCGCCATGCTGTTGGACAGGATGAAACACGGTGCACCCAGTGCCAGAACCTGAAGATACCGCTCCGCATAGGGAAAAATTTCTGCATTGGAGCCCAGCATCCCCAAAAGCGGCACTCTGCCCACCAGCAGACCGATGCTGACCAGAACGCCCAGAAAAAAGCTGGTCCAGAAGCAGAGCGAGGAGCAGATCTTGCCCTGCTCGATCTCACCCGCGCCAAAGCAGCGCGCGATGATGGCACTGCTGCCTGCGCCAAGCATCGTGGCCACCGCCGCAAGAATCGAGAACACCGGCCCGACGACGGAGACTGCCGCCACCTGTGCGGTGTCGCCCAGACAGCCCACAAAAAACATATCTGCCATGTTGTACAGCACCATGACAAGGATAATGATGATGGAGGGCACTGCCATGGAAAAAATGGACTTCCAGACAGAGCCGGTACGGAAAAGTGCTTCGTTCTTCATGATCTCCTCCAAAAAATCAACCGCACGCAGGCAGAACGGAAGCCCCTGTCAAGGGGCTTTCAGAGCGGTTTCGGTCACAGGTTATCCAGCGCATCCAGCAGTGCTTTCAGCGCCGTTTCCGGCAGACCCAGCATGGAGCCGATCTTGCCAAAGGTCATTCCGTAGGCGGCTTTTGCCTGCTGATTGTCAGCAAAGCCGGGCAGGTACTGCTCCACAACGGCTTTTGCGGACTCGTTTTCCATCAGGGCTGCAATGGTGCTCTGGCTGTTCAGCTTGCCGTCGGTCAAAATTTCCGGGTGCTTCCAGCTGCTGACGCTCTGGTGCCCGGCAGACAGTGCACCGTCCACAGGGATGGCTGCACCGGTGATGTACCGTGCCATACCGCTGGCAAGGAAAAGTGCCAGTGCGGCGCACTCCTCCGGGTCGCCCATCCGCTTTGCCGGGCAGTCGGATGCAAAAAAGTCCATGGCCGCAGCCGGTGCATCACCGAAGATGCTGGTCTTGGTGTAACCGGGGCAGATGGCGTTGACGGTGATACCGTATTCCGCGTAATCCAGTGCCGCTGCACGGGTCATGCCCACCACGCCGAATTTGGTGGCGCTGTACAGTGCCTGTCCGCGCTGGGGTACAAGACCCGCCACCGATGCCACATTGATGAGGAAGCCGCCCTCGCTGTGGCTCTTGAGGATGGCTTCTGCGCCGTACTTCATTCCGGCAAAGACGCCCTCGCTGTTCAGGGAGAAGATCTTCTCGTAATCCTCTACCTCATACTCATGCAGCGGTGTGCCGCCCATGCCGATGCCTGCGTTGCTGACAACGCCATCCAGCTTACCGTAGTGTGCCACCGTCTTGTCCACCAGTTCCTTGATGGCAGAAGCCTTGCTGCAATCGGTCTGGAGAAAAATGGCATCGCCGCCCTTGGCGCAGATGCCGTCTGCCACAGCCTGCCCCTGCTGGGCACTGCGGGCTGCACAGACTACCTTCATGCCGTTTTCGCCGAAGCACTCGGCAATGGCGCGGCCGATGCCGCGGCTTGCGCCGGTGACGATAGCAACTTTATCTCTGATACTGTTGAAATTCATCATTTTCATAAAGCATCCTCCATTTTTTATTTTTCGTATTCACGAACCAGATTTGCAACTCTTAGTTGCTTATCCATCTCTATGGTGTTATAATAGCACTATGCCGCAGGGGCTGCAATCAGCAGTTTCCGGCGTGTCCGGTGTTTAAGCAACGGATTACGTTCCAAGCGTTGGTTAAGCATCCTTTACGAAATACATTGACGGAGGAATTGTATGGATATCCGGGTCAAAAAAACGAAGCGTGCCATTCAGAAAACGTTTATCGACTTGCTGCGGGAGAAGCCCATTGAAAAGATCACGGTCAAGGAAATTGCCGAACGCGCCGAGATCAACAAAACGACCTTTTATTCCCACTATGAAACGCTGGATGCACTCACCGCCGAAATGGAGCGGCAGACAGTCCAGCTCGTCTGCGACAATATGCGCGGCGCACAGCAGCTGCTGGATGAACCGGAGGCCTTTGTGCAGGAAATGTTTGCTGCTCTCCAGCAGGCAACGGATTACCTCGGTGTGGTTCCGGTATCCGCGATGAACCGCTTTACGCAGCATTTGCGGGATGCCATTCTGGAAAAAATCAAAGGTGACAATATCGAGCCGTCCCAATATGAAAATGTCGGTGCCATCCTGATTTTTGTAATGAACGGTCTTTCCGGGCTTTTGAACACCGACGCCAAACTGGCGCAAAAGCACATCAACGTAATTGCCGCCGTGGTTGCAAATGGTGTCCATGGTCTGCATCTTTCCCACTGAACCAAAACAGGCTGCGAGAAGCATCTTCCGCAGCCTGTTTTTTGCTATTGCAGCTTATTTTTCTGCGTAACTGCCCAGCACCCCAAGGCTAGGCTTTGCGGTCCGCTCCATGGTTTCACGGTTCACGGCGATCAGGCCGAACTGCATGGCGTAGCCCTTCTGCCACTCAAAGTTGTCCATCAGGCTCCAGTAGAAGTAGCCCTTCACCGGGATGCCGTCGGCGATGCAGTGCTGCACGCCGTCCAGTGCCTGCCGGATAAACGCCACACGACGGGCATCCTCGGCGGTGGCAATGCCGTTTTCGGTGACGATGAGATCGCCCTTGAATGCTTCTGCCACTTTACGGATGACGTGCTCCAGTGCCTGCGGGTAGACCTCGTAATCCATCTGGGTCAGCTCTGCGCCCTCCGGTGCCGGAAGCTGCCCCTGCGGGCCATAAAGAGTGCGGGTGTAGTTCTGCACCCCAAGGAAATCGTCCTTTTTAATGTAGGGCAGGTAGTGGGTAAACTCCTCCTGCCATGCGGCCTCGGCAAAGGCTTCGCCGCCGGGCTGTGCCTGCAAGTCGTGGAGCGAGAGGGTCAGGCCCACCTTGACTTCCGGGCAGATGGCCTTGATGGCATCCCGTGCGGCGGCATGGGCGCGCAGCACCAGCAGGTCACCCTCCGGGGTGCGCTCGCTGACAAAGATCTGGGGCTGGGGTGTGCCGAACACCTGTGCGTTTTCCATGGCGGCAAACTTCATGTTTTCCATCATCTTCTGGAAGTTCATGCCCACCTGCACCGTGCCCTCCGCAGACTTTCCGGCTGCTGCGGCATTTTTCGCAGCCTGTTCTGCCATCAGGCGGAACCGCTTGGAGATGGCGGCCAGCTGCAGGCCCATATTGGCTTCGTTGATGGTGCAGACATAGCGCAGCTCGCTGCCCAGCTGCTCCATCACATAGGTCACATATTTTTTGAAGTCCTCGACCGTGGATTCTGCTTCCCAGCCGCCCTTGCAGATGAGCCATTTCGGGCTGGTAAAGTGCAGCAGGGTGGCGATGGGCTCTACGCCCTGCGCCTTGCAGCAGGCGATGACCTTGCGGTAATGTTCGATGGCTTCCGGATCAAATTTGCCTTCCTCCGGCTCCACCCGTGCCCACTCGATGGAAAAGCGGTAGGCGTTCAGCCCGGCATCGGCCAGGAGTTTGATGTCCTCTTCGTACCGATGATAATGGTCGCAGGCAATGCCGCTGGGCTCTGTAAAGCTGGAATGGGGCAGCTGCTCCTGTGCCCAGTAGTCGCTGTTGGTATTGTTACCCTCTACCTGATGGGCTGCTGTTGCAGCACCGATGAAAAAGCCTTTTTCAAATTTCTGCATGATGGTTCTCCTTTTATCCAGAAGCAGTGTTTTCTCTTGTGCCTATTGTAACAGGTCTGTGCGGCGCAAAAAGGATAATTTTTCACGTTATTGGTAGATTTTTCGTTGAGCGAGTAGAACTGCACGAATTTTTATCCTCAATCCAAGTTTTTCATCCTGCAGTATCTGTTGCATTCTGTTATTCTGGTGTCAGGAAAAGCGGAAACCGGTTCACACAAAAAGGAGGAAAATCATTATGTTCCAAAAGAAACCCAGCGCCAGTGAGGTAGACGGTGTCCAGTACCGCCGTGCAAAGCTCTGGCAGATCATCTGTTATGCCTGCAACGCCTTTGTGGGTATGAGCGTCTACTCTCTGATCGGTATGGCCAGTTATTCGGCCAGCATCGGCTACGGCATCACCACCGCAACCGTGGGTCTCATCCTGATGCTGGCCCGCATTCTGGACGGCTTTACCGACCCGATGCTGGCCTTTGTTTACGACCGCGTCAACACCCGTTTCGGCAAGCTGCGCGTTCTGCTGATCAGCGGCTACCTGATCGAAGCAGTCGGCCTGCTGTGCATGTTCAACCTGTGCTCCAGCAAGGGCTTCGGCCTGCCGGTGTTTGCCCTGACCTACATTATTTACATCATCGGCTACACCGTCACCAACATGACCGCCCAGACCCTGCCTGCCATCATGACCAACGATCCCCGGCAGCGTCCCACCATCGGGGTCTGGTCCACTGCCCTGAACTACGCCGTGCCCATGGGCATGAGCATGCTGATCTACACCGTCATCCTGCCCAAGTGCGGCGGCACCTTCAATCAGGACTTCCTCAGCACCGTCTGCACCATCGTCCTGATCATTGCCGGCATCGGCACCCTGATCGTCTGCGCCGGTATCTCTGCCTACGATAAGCCCGAAAACTTTGAGGGCACCAACAAAAAACACGAGCCGCTGAAAACTGCGGATATTCTTGAGGTGCTCAAGCACAACAAGCCCCTGCAGTGCTACATCGCCTCCAACGCTTCCGACAAGCTGGCACAGCAGGTGGGCAGCCAGGCCATCATCAACACCATGCTGAACGGCATCCTGATCGGCAACATGGGTCTTGCCACCACCCTTGGCGTGATCAGCATGGTGCCTTCTATCTTCTTTGCAGCCTTCGGCGCAAAATATGTGGGCAAAAAGGGCAGCAAGAAGGGCATCGTGACCTGGACCTGCATCAGCATGGCCATCACCTCTGTGCTGATCCTGTTCTTCATCTTCACAGATACCCGTCAGATCGGCGTGATGGGCAGTTGGAACATGATCGTTTACGTGCTGCTGACCCTGCTGCAAAACGGCTCCAATATGTGCATCACCACCTCCAACACCTCTTATATGGCTGACACCATCGACTACGAGCTGGACCGCAGCGGCCGTTACATCCCGGCTGTGGTCTCCGGCACTTACAGCCTGATCGACAAACTCATCACCTCGGTGGCTGCTGTCATCGCCACCGGTGCCGTGGCTATTCTGGGCTACACCACCACCATGCCCCAGCCCACGGATGCCTACACCTCCGGCATCTTCTGGATGACCCTTGCCATCAAGTACGGTCTGCCGATGCTGGGCTGGCTCATTACCCTGATGGCCATGCTGGGCTGTCCCCTGACCAAGGAGGAAATGGTCAACGTCCAGAAGCGCATCGCAGATAAGAAAGACGCCCTTCGTCATGAAGTGATTGCAGAACACATGCAGTAACACCCCGCAAAAACCGAAAGGGCTCATACGCTCTTTCGGTTTTTGCTGATTCTATCCATTTTTCATAAAGGAGTTTTTACCATGAGCAAGACCATCCTGCTGAATCATAGCAATTGGCATTTTACCAAGGAGAACACCGGCATCCCCACCGCCATTATGGGTGAGGCCATCACCCTGCCCCACACATGGAACGCCGTGGACGGTCAGGACGGCGGCAACGATTACTACCGCGGCACCTGCTGGTATACGCTGGCTCTGGCAAAGCCCGCCATCCCGGCAGGCGGCAAAGCAATTTTGCAGTTGGACGGTGCCGCTATGACCGCTGTAGTCTACCTGAACGGCGAAAAGCTGGCCGAGCACAAGGGCGGCTATTCTACCTTTCGGGTTGACCTGACCGAACATCTCAAAGAGGAAAATCTGCTGGCGATCAGCGTGGACAACAGCGACAACGACACCGTGTACCCCCAGAAGGCAGACTTCACCTTCTACGGCGGCATTTACCGCGATGTAACTCTGCACATCGTTCCGGCAGAGCATTTCGCTTTGCCCGCAAACGGCGCACCGGCTCTGAAGGTGACCCCCATCGTCACCGACCTTGCCGCTAAGACCGTCGAAGTCACTGTGGAAGCCGCCGTGGTGGGTGCACAGAGCGTTACCTTCGCGCTGGAAGGCCAGAGCATCACCGCTCCGGCGGAAAACGGCACTGCAAAGGCTGTTTTCACCCTGGACAATGCCCGCCTGTGGGATGGCGTGGACGATCCCTTCCTTTACACCGTCTCTGCCAAGCTGGACAACGGTGAAGAGACTTCTGCCCGCTTCGGCTGCCGGAAGTTTGAGTTTGACCCACAGAAGGGCTTCATCCTGAACGGCCGCAGCTATCCGCTGCGCGGTGTTTCCCGCCATCAGGACCGCAAGGGGGCCGGCATTGCCCTGACAAACGAAATGATGGAGGAGGACATTTCCATCATTCTGGAAATGGGTGCCAACACCATCCGGCTGGCGCACTACCAGCACGCACAGTATTTCTACGACCTGTGCGATGAAAAGGGCCTTGTCATCTGGGCAGAGATTCCCTACATCACCATGCACATGACCAACGGCCGTGCCAACACCCTGACCCAGATGGAGGAGCTGATCCGCCAGAACTACAACCACCCCTGCAATGCCGTGTGGGGCCTTTCTAACGAGATCACCGCCGCCTCTGCGGTCAACGAGGATCTGCTGGAAAACCACCGTCTGCTGAACGAACTGGCGCACAAGCTGGACCCAATCCGCAAGACCACCATGGCAAATGTGTTCATGCTGGAGACCACCAGCCCCATTCTGGAGATCCCGGACGTGAACAGCTACAACCTCTATTTTGGCTGGTATCTGGGCGAACTGGAGCAGAACGACGAGTTCTTTGACAAATACCACGCCGATTACCCCGACCGCTGCATCGGCTTTTCGGAGTATGGCGCAGATGCTAACCCCCAGTATCAGAGCAGCCACCCGGAAAAGGGCGACTACACCGAGAGTTACCAGTGCATTTACCATGAGCATATCGCAAAGATGATTGCCGACCGTCCTTGGCTGTGGGCGACCCATGTGTGGAATATGTTTGATTTTGCCGCCGATGGCCGCGATGAGGGCGGCAAGCACGGCGAGAACCAGAAGGGACTTGTCACCTTTGACCGCAAGCTGAAAAAAGACCCCTTCTATCTCTACAAGGCCTATTGGAGCAAGGAGCCGTTCGTGCACCTGTGCGGCAGCCGCTATGTGGACCGCGCCGAGGATGTGACCGAAATCAAGGTCTACTCCAATCTGCCAGAGGTCTCGCTGTACAAGGACGGTCAGCTGGTGGAGACCAAGCAGGGCGACAAGGTGTTCACCTTCCAGCTGCCCATCACCGGCAAGCACAGCATTGAGGCACGCTCCGGCGAGCACAGCAGCGTGATCCTGGTGAACAAGGTGGACGCCCCCAACCCGGATTACGCCATGGACAACCGCAAGAACGTGACCAACTGGTTTGACGGCGAGCTGGACGAAAGCTGCTGGTCGGTGAAGGACAACATGGCTGCCGCCATGGCAGACCCGAAAGCTGGTCCTATCCTGAAGCAGATTTCTGATAAAGCCGCCGCCGCCCGCGGAGATGTTGCCGCTGCCGTGAAAGACAACCCGGCTCTGGTGGCCATGATGGAGCGTGCCATGCAGCGGATGACCATTGAATCCATGCTGATGCAGGCGGGTGCTTCGGAGGAGGACATCAAGCAACTGAACCGTGTATTGCAGGGCATTTCTAAGGAGTGATCTTTGATGAAAACAACCTATTGTAATCCTCTTGATCTGGGCTACCGTTACCAGCACATGAAGGAAGGCCCGCGCACAGCGGGTTTCCGGGAGGGCGCAGACCCGACACTGGTCTATTTCAAGGGCAAATATTATCTGTTCGTTTCCATGTCGGCAGGTTTCTGGTATTCGGACGACCTGCTGAACTGGGAGTTCCATGCAGACCCCGGCCTGCTGATCTACGACTACGCACCGGATGTGCGGCAGGTGGGCAATTACCTCTATTTCTGCGCCAGCCGCAAGGGACGCAACTGCCCCATTTTGCGCACCGCTGACCCCCTGACTGAGCCGTTTACCGAAGTGTCTGCCCCCTTTGCCTTCTGGGACCCGGATCTGTTCTGCGATGACGATGGCCGGGTGTACTTCTACTGGGGCTGCTCCAACATCTCTCCCATCTACGGGGTGGAGCTGAACCCGGACACCATGACCCCCATCGGTGAAAAGCAGGAGCTGATCTTCGGCAATGAAACCGTACTGGGCTACGAGCGCCCCGGCAACAACGGCATCGTGGACCGGGAAGCCAGCGTGCTGTACCAGTCCATGAAGCAGTTCTATGATCCCAAGACCGGCAAGCTGAATCTGCCGCCGCAGATGGCAAATATCCCCGGTCTGAGTGTCGAAAGTCTGACTGCCATGTTCAACGCCATCGGCAAACCCTACATTGAGGGTGCCTTTATGACAAAGCATAACGGCCTCTATTACCTACAATACGCCTGCCCCGGCACCCAATACAACACTTACGCCGATGGTGTATACACCTCCCATTCTCCGCTGGGCCCCTTTGTGCGGCAGGCATCCAACCCGTTCTCTGCAAAGCCCGGCGGCTTCATTACCGGTGCAGGCCACGGCAGTACCATTGCCGACACCTACGGCAACTGGTGGCACGCTTCCACCATGCGCATTTCCGTCAACTATGACTTTGAGCGCCGGGTGGGGCTGTTCCCTGCCGGGTTCGACAAGGACGGGGTTCTCTACTGCAACCAGAACTTTGCCGATTACCCACACTGCATCCCGTCTGGAAAATTCGATGCCGCCAGCCAGCAGCCGGAATGGATGCTGCTGAGCTACAAAAAGCCGGTCACGGCTTCCAGCACCGCAGAAAACAGCAGTCCGGAGCTGGCAGTCAACGAGGACTGCCGCAGCTGGTGGAGTGCCGCCAGCGCAGAACCGGGCCAATGGCTGTGTGTTGATTTGGGAAAGGACAGCGATGTCCGCGCCATTCAGGTCACCATGGCGGACGAGAAGCTGGTAGCGGATTTCCCGGCGGACAGCTACGGCGATGACCGCAAGACCCGCCACATCGAGACCCGCCCGCAGATCTCTCATTACACGGTGGAGACCAGTGTGAACGGCGCAGACTGGACGACCCGCGAAACGGTTGCCCGGGAATGCTCCAACGGCTACTACGAATATGCCGACGGCATCCGCGCCCGGTACGTCCGGGTCACCGGCGGCGAACTGCCCTACGGACAGGCGCTGCGCATCAGCGGCCTGCGGGTGTTCGGCAACGGCGAGGGCCCGAAGCCCGCACAGGCCGAAGCCGCCGGGGCTCGCGTAGATGCACTGGATGCAAAGATCACTTGGCAGCACATCGAAAACGCGCAGGGCTGCAATGTCCGCTACGGCGTTGCGCCCGATAAGCTCTATCTGAGCTGGCTGGTGTACGATGCAGACGAAGTGACCCTTTCCACCCTGACCGCCGGGCAGGAATACTACGTCTGCGTGGACAGCTTTAACGAAAACGGCATCACGCCGGGCAAGACTTTCAAACTGGAGGGGTAAACCATGCCCATCAAAGCCGTGCAGCAATTTATGCTGGGCACTGTACTGAGCAACGAGCAGCAGGCCAAAGAGACCCTTGCTGCCATGAAAGCCGCCGGGTACGACGGCATTGAACTGTGTGGATTTATGATCCACCCCATTGGCTTTGTGGTAAAGCTGCTGACCAAGGTCGCCGGGATGCCGGTGGGCAAGGGCGGCAACTTGGACTGGCACAAGCTTATGCAGGAAGCCGGCCTGAAGGTGGTCAGCCTGCACACCGACCTTGGCTCTCTGGAGCGGGATGCCCACACAGTGGCCGAGGAAGCTAAAAGTTTCGGCACACAGTATGTGGTCATTACCGGAATGTATCGGTTTGATTACGGCGACGAAGCCACCATGCACCAGCTTGCGCAGCGGCTGAACAAAGCCGGCGAAGCCTTGGCAGCCGAGGGCATCCACCTGCTCTACCACAATCACAACTGCGAGCTGCGGCATGTGAATGCGGAAAAGCGCGCCTACGATATTTTAATCGAGGAAACGAATCCCACCTTTGTCAATTTTGAGTTTGACAGCTACTGGTTCACCGAGGGCGGTGCAAACGCCTTGGCATGGATGCAGCGGCTCGGCTCCCGTATGAAGCTGTGGCACATCAACGACCGGGGCACCCGCATCACCGGCAGTGCCATCACACCCATCCTGAAAACCGACAGCATGGAGCTTGGCACCGGCAACATGGACTTGGACAGCCTGATGGCACAGGCCCTTGCCATGGATGTGGATGCCGTCATTCTGGAAAGCCACCGCAACTGGGTGGACAATTCCCCCGTCAAGAGCTTCCAGCTCAGTGCAAAATACCTTGCGCAAAAATTCTGATCTGCCATTTTCTCATCATTTTCTTCTTCATTATCCCCATAAAAGCAATGCCCCGCACCGGTTACTCCTTCCGGTGCGGGGCGTTGTGTTTTGCGGGGAATCTTTTTGCGTTACAGGGTGTGGGTGCCCGGCTGCAAGATCAGGCTTCTGCCATCCGGGAGGGTGACTTCTGCGGTTCTGTTGCAGGGCACGGTGATGGTGTAGGTCACGGTATCGCCTGCATACTGCCAGCCGCTTTCAATGCGCCCCACCGGGGAATCGTACACTGCTTTTGCCCAGCCCAGAGCCGGGTTCGGGGTGGGGGCGATGGTCAGGGTCTCCCCTGCCAGATGGATGCCGCACACGCCGCCGAACAGCCAGCCGCAGATGGCGCCGTAGGAATAATGGTTCAGGGATTCGCTGGGGAGGCCGTTTGCGTCAACGCCCGGCCCTGTCTCCCAGGCG
>ENA-ORLX01000224-ORLX01000224.1-human-gut-metagenome-genome-assembly--contig:-NODE-224-length-13164-cov-5.27782_pt1 | contig 13164 bp, 18 predicted proteins | sample MGYA00243014_ERZ508843 | MGnify/ENA primary metagenome ERZ508843 (study PRJEB26277, sample SAMN04329788) | human gut metagenome | biome: human-associated habitat | host: Homo sapiens | place: USA... | reverse complement strand
CCAGAATACGTTCGACCAGCGCCGTTTCGGTATCAGTTCCAACCGTCAGGCTCTGGCAAAGTGGATGACGGAAGGATTCATTGCGGACTATAAGCAGATGAAGTAGGGGTGTTTGTCTGTTTCATAAGGTATGGTTGCTCATTCCGGACATAATGAAGAATGACGAACCCATACCTTACATATTTTAATTTATTCTATCGGAATATAGATTTCTGTCAGTAACTCATCCGGTGCAGTATCAGCCGGATTATTCAGGTATCGTTCGGCACTGGCTTCATCCCTGAATGTACATTCCATTTCAGGGATGTATTTTCCATAGATTGTGTCGTACACACTTTGCAGGTGTTCGTACGAACCCTTATACATTGTGGCGTACACACTTTGCAGGTGTCAGTTCGAACCCTTATACAGGAATATGGCATAGCGTCCTGCCGGAAGTTGCTTGAAGCCGATATTGCCTTTCGGAGTTGCGGCGGCAGGCATAACCATACATACATCGGTACGCAGTTTCTCTATCGGGGTCACTTTAGGGTCGTCATGAAAAATACAGTAAGGCATCACTTCTCCCATTGGCAGCTTTTCCTCTTGGACAAATTGTTGAAGGCGCATCCACGTGCCGCAATAATCATTTAGTTTATAGTCTCCGAACAATCGGATATAAATCACATTTCGGACCGGAAGTTCTTTGATTTCCCGTTTCAGTTTGAGTTCCGGACGGATAATAGCTGGTTTCATAATTACAAAGTTTTTATTGTTACGATATTCTAAAGGTGAAATACCGTAGAACTGCTTGAACACTTTAGACAATGATGAGGAAGACGAATAACCGATGCGATAAGCAATGTCGGCTATCGGCAAATCGGTGTAGCGTAATAACCGTGCTGCCGTTTCGGTACGTGTCCGGACGATAAACGTACCTATGGGTTCGCCCAAAAAAGCTTTCATGATGCGGTGGAAATAGAATGGAGAGAAATGGGAAATCTTGGCCAGCGATTTCAGGTCGATTTCTTCTCCGAGGTGGAGATTGATATAATCCACCACTGCATTCACACACTTCTGATACTCTTCCCGGGTTGTCTTCTTGGTTTCCATATATTCTATCGGTTTGTTCACGATGCAAAAATAAGGGGAAAAAGGGATAGGGGACTTGTCCGATGTTGCTATAAATGTGGTTTGCCGCATATTTGTTGGACGGAAGTTCGTTAATAATCATTGTTTGTTTAATCTGAAAAGACAAAACATATGTAATTTTGCAGCGGATTATATTATATAAATAGCTTTTGAAAGAGTATATGAAAGACGCTTTTCTTACTTTAGGGCGTGGTGTAGGCCAGGTGATGTTTCAGAACAATGCGCTGTCGGGGGTATTGATGCTGGCAGGTATCCTTCTGAATTCCTGGCAAATGGCCTTGCTGGCGATTGCGGGTAATGTTGTAAGTACACTAACGGCTTGCCTTTCCGGTTACAGTCGCGAAGATATAAGGAACGGACTTTACGGGTTTAACGGTACTTTGGTGGGAATAGCAATCGGAGTATTTATGCCGGTTTCCGTAGCTTCTTTCTCATTGTTGGTTGCAGGTGCGTGCTTATCCGCTTGGATAGCCCGTCTTTTCAGCTTGCAGCGGCGGGTGCCGGGATTTACCGCTCCTTTCATCCTTTCGGTGTGGATATTGTTGGCTGCTTGCAGAGGGATGATGCCGTCTTTGCTATTGCCTTCCGGAAATGCAGTGACAGCCCAGTCACTCTCTTTTTTGCAGGCTTTTTGTCTGAACATCGGTCAGGTGATGTTTCAGGGGAATACAGTATTGGCAGGAGTGCTCATCCTGCTGGGTATCATGGTTAATTCCCGTATCAATGGCTTTTATGCTGCATTGGGAGCGGGGCTTTCCATTCCGTTCGCTCTGCTGTTGGGAGTGGATGATGCTGTTTTGAATGCTGGATTGACGTGGGCCACAGTGGCTGTATTGCTGTCCGTCTTACTCCAGATAGGCGGTATGAAGTGGGGAATAACAACCCTCACCGCACCGTTCGTTGTTGCTGTATGGATAATGGCAGGGTGCAGGGCCGGATGGAAAAATAGAAATAGAAACTGAAAATTGCTGAATATTACAAAGTATGACCGAGAAAACCCGATTGCAGCTCTTGGCGTGGGCAAGAGAATATCATTGTGCAGCCTTTATACAAGGTGATCCTGTTCAGTTTCCGCATCGGTATACGCAGAAACAGGATTTTGAGGTTAGCGGCTTGCTCACAGCTATAATGAGTTTTGGCAACCGCAGGCAGATATTGAAGAAAGCGGACGGACTGCATGGTTTAATGGGAGCTTCACCCTACCGGTATGTCTTGTCCTGCAGATGGAAAGAAGATTTCCTGCCTACAGATAGGAGCAGCTTTTATCGTATGCTTTCCCATGCGGATTTTTATACTTACTTTGCCCGGCTGTACGCTGCCTATACCCGTTTTGATAGTTTGGAAGATGCCTTGTCGGTTTATCCGGGTACACCGATGGAGAAGCTGTGCGCGTTTCTGGAAGTTTCAGCCAAGAGCCCTCAAAAGAAACTGAATATGTTTCTGCGGTGGATGATACGGAAAGGGTCGGAAGTGGATTTCGGTATTTGGAAGAGCTTTGACCGTCGCGATTTGCTGATTCCTTTGGATACGCACGTTTGCAGGGTGGCTTATCTTTTGGGGCTTACCGATACGGAAACATTCTCTCTGAAGAATGCGCGGAACATAACCGAGGCTTTGGCGGAAGTCTTTCCGGACGACCCTTGTTTGGGAGATTTCGCGTTGTTCGGCAGCGGGGTAAACGGGGTGCTGTAAGATTGGGTCTTCCCAGGCTATCTCCTCAATGCCTTTGCTCCGTAAATAATCGTTGGCCTTGCTGAAGTGCCTGCTACCGAAGAAACCGTATTCGGCGGAACGGGGTGAAGGATGGACGGTTGTCAGAATAAGATGCTTGCTGCTGTCTATCAAGGCTGCCTTTTCTTTGGCATAAGCTCCCCAAAGCATGAATACGAGATGTTCCCGTTCATCACTTAATTTCTTGATTACCGCATCTGTGAAAGTTTCCCAGCCCATGTTGCGGTGCGAACCGGTTTCGTGGGCGCGTACCGTAAGGACAGAGTTCATGGAGAATACTCCCTGGGCCACCCTGCGGTCCAGATTGCCGGAAGTAGGAATCGGTTTGCCCAAGTCTCGATGTATCTCCTTGAATATATTGGCGAGTGATCCCGGTATGGCTACTCCTTCCGGTACGGAAAAGCATATCCCGTAATATTGTCCGGGGTTGGGGTAGGGATCTTGTCCTAAGATAACCACTTTTACTTTTTCAAAAGGGCATGAGTTGAAAACATGAAAGATAAAGTGTCCCGGCGGCAGCACGTTGGCACGTCCGTATTCGCTTTTCACAAATGATACCAATCTTTCAAAGTAGGGCTTGTCGAATTCTTCTTGAAAACGTTGCCGCCAGCTCTCTTCTATCTTGACTGCGGATAAAAAAATTCCGATTCGTCACGAACCGGAATTCTTTCTTTAATGAGATATACATTTAGAAAAGACTATTCTTTGACAATTTCGCCTTTTTCGTTTAAAAGCGTTTCCGCTTCCTGACCGTCTTGGGTGACGATGATGATTTTGTAGAGTGTGGTCTCTTCCGTTTCTTTTACGTAGGCTTCTTTTACAGATGCACCTTCATAATCTTTGGCTAATGTCTGCATAACAGCCTGTGGCAATTCTGTCGGGTCGATTTTCACAAATTCGTCTTGCGGAACTTGTGCTTCTGCCACGATTGCTGATGAGTTGTTTACTTCCTGTGCGAATACTACAGAACTTCCTGTTCCTAAAACCATTACTAATGCTGCTAATACCTTTTTCATAACTTTCTGATTTTTAGTGAATATTTGGGGTTATCATCTCTAACACTTATCATAGGACAAATAGAATGCCAAACTGTATTGGTTGTCGGTATATGCTTGATTTACAGGCTAATTGTGCGAAGTTGTCCCGAAAAGTCCAATGTAGAAATATGTAGAGTGTTGTAGAAACGGGTAACACATTTGAGGAATAATTACACAGAATCTTAACGGACTTCTTATTTATTCTATATAAATTTGCGCCATACTTAAAATAGATATGAATATGCTTAGACTGAATGTTTTTATTCAAGTGAGTGCGGATAACCGTGCTGCTGTGATGGAAGCTGCAAAAGAACTGGTAGCTTGTTCCCTGAAGGATAACGGTTGCATTGCTTATGACATTTTTGAAAGTGCAACCCGTGAAGATGTCCTTATGATTTGCGAAACATGGAAAGATGAGGAGTCTTTGGCTGCACACGAAAAGGCGGCGCATTTTGTGACTTTGGTTCCTAAAATACAAAGCCTTGCTTCTATGAAACTGGAGAAATTCAGCTTCTGATAATAAACAATATTATTTGAAAAAGTCAACCATTGCGTTGACTTTTTTGTTTTTTACTTCATATATGGTAAATGGTATGAAGCAAATAATCTTTATTTTTGTAATGCTAATAAGTTGTCTGTCCTGTGTCGGTAAATCGACCGGTCAGGCGGAAAGGAGAAACGATATGAAGTCAATGAAAGAAATTTATCTGGCAGGCGGATGTTTCTGGGGAACCGAACATTTCCTGAAGCAAATAGAAGGTGTAGAAGTTACCCAAGTGGGATATGCAAACGGAAATATAGCCAATCCTACCTATCAGCAAGTCTGTACAGGTACTACGGACTTTGCCGAAACCGTAAAAGTACAGTATGATTCTGATAAGGTGACCTTGCCTTTTCTTATCGACCTTTATTTCAAGACAATTGACCCTACCAGTCTGAACCGTCAGGGAAATGACCGTGGTACTCAGTATCGCACAGGCATTTATTATACCGATACAGCCGATCTGCCTGTTATCCGTGAAACCGTTAGCCGTCTGGCTGCCAACTACACCCACCCGCTGGAAGTGGAAATTGAGCCGTTGAAGAATTTTTATCCGGCAGAAGAGTATCATCAAGATTATTTGGATAAAAATCCGGGCGGCTACTGCCATATCAATCCTGTGCTATTCGACCTGGCACGTAAAGCAAAGATGAAGAAACCGGTGGCGGCTTACAGTAAGCCCGATGATGCAACTTTGCGTTCGCAACTCACCGCAGAACAGTATGCCGTTACTCAGAAAAACGCCACCGAACCGCCTTTCCGTAATGCCTACTGGGATGAACACCGTCCGGGCATCTATGTGGATATTACTACGGGTGAGCCTTTGTTCGTCTCTACCGATAAGTTCGATTCCGGTTGCGGATGGCCCAGTTTCTCCAAGCCGATTGACCGCAAGCTGATTCAGGAGAAAGCAGATACCACTCACGGAATGGTACGTACGGAAGTCCGTAGCAAAACAGGTGATGCCCATTTGGGACATGTCTTTACAGATGGTCCTGCCGATAAAGGCGGATTGCGTTATTGCATCAACAGCGCCTCTTTGCGCTTTATCCCTAAAGAGAAGATGCAGGCAGAAGGATATGGTGAATATTTAGAACTGGTAAAATAACACACAATGGACATATTATTACTAAGTAATGAGGATGCGTGCCGCAGCCGTATCGCACAAGAACTCCTGCACACATTTGGCAGAGGAATGAATATTTCTACGGCAGGAGTTATGGAAGGAAATTGCGTTCCCGATGTTGTATGCAATGTGATGGAGCAAAACGGTTACGGCATATCGCGTAAAAAGCCTTCCGGCGTCGGAGTATATGCGCATCGGTCATGGGACTATGTTGTTATCCTGTGTAAAGAAGCTGAGGAAGAACTGAGTTTCCTCACCCTCAATGCCAAACGGCAGGTGCATTTTAACTTTGAAGACCCTTTTAAAAATCGTTTTCAAAGCGAGGGTGAACAGGAGCAACAAATAGCAACCCTCTATGAAACAATGTATCGGCAACTGTACGAGTTCTATCGCGATGAATTGAGCGAGCAACTATTGCCCCGTTGTACGTGCGGTGCAAATACTTATTGCCGTTGCGAATAGCTTTTTTTGACTGCTTACGCTATTCAATCTTTGTCCGAATATCACCGGGATTCTTCTTTTTTCAGTAAAGGGGAGCGGTATTTATAAGTATGATTTAATTATAAATATCCGGATATAAAATAGTCAATGCCTTATAAAGGTTTGTCTCTTTTACAATAGTCTCCTCTTTATTATCAAGCTTGATTCCCGGTTCTTTCTGGCATAGATACGTTCTCATGCTTTGGCCTTCTTTTGTATGGAAATTATCTAAAGCCATATCAATGTATCCCCAATAATTATTTAAGGGATGATTGGATGCACTGCGTATACTGTTTATACGTGATTTCCAATTAGGATGATTGGTAAAAGTAATGCGGTTATTCCTGATGTCTTCAATCAGGCACACTGCCTGGATAATACTACTAGTTAATATTTCTTTTAAATCGATGTTTAGTGTATTGTCGAATAGTTTGTCTAAACAATAAAGCCTCATTTTCGTAGTATTTGTCAGGCTATTGTCTTTTTGCCAATCTTCCGTTTTTTTGTGCCTGTATCCTAACTCCCATAATAGAAGTAGAAACTCCGGATGATATATTTTTCCTACTTCCAGCCCTGTTTGTAACTTATGAAGTGTATTGGGGGCGTGTATGGCATCTCTAATTTCATTAGCTTCCTCTTTTATCAGTAGGTTGAGTATGGAAGAAGAGTGTTTGTGATCAGCGAGGTAAAACAATGCCTCAAGGAATTCTTCGTGGGGAAATGTATGCCATAGTGTATTGATTTTCTTTTCAGCAGTAGCACCGGCTATGTGATGATATCCCCAAACCGGACGTTCTTTCTCTATACTTATGCTTAATGTTTCCAACATATCTGACAGTTCGGTTTTATGAAAGAGGGAGATAGCCGTTTGGTAAGGGTCGGGCTGTTCGTCTTCTAAGAAACGGACAGCCGGTACTTGCAATTGAGGATAGAGCAGCTTTAATATTTTGTATTCTTTAGGTTTCTTCCATGTTATGATTTCATTTTTATCTAATTTGTTGTGTTTTCTTAGGAATGACTCTGCCTTGTAAACCTCTTCCCATTTACCGCTTTGTTTGAGTGCTGCCTCACAAAATATCCAATGATTTTTGTAATGGGTTATTGCGTTATTAGCGATACATACCCATACATTGGTTTGAAAACTGAAATACTCGGGTTTGTTGGAAAGTAATGCTTCAATCGTATAAATTGTTCCTGAAAGGTCCACTCCGGAAGTAATTAGAGTTGTTATTAGTTCAGCTTGCCCTTCCTGATACAATTTGAATGCTAATCTGGAGAAAGTAGCATAATATTTATAGGTGTCGGTGGGGAACTGCTCTTTCATGATTTTTCTATCTTCATAAGTAATTTGATAACCACATTCGAGCAATTTTATTAAGTCCTGGACACCGTAAGGGTAGTTGTTTATGAATTCTTGGATTATGCTGTGTCCGTTTTTCTTTTCACAAGGCAGTTCCGACTGGAATATGTTTTTATTGTTAGTTGAATTATCCATCGTTTATATAATTTGAATTTGTTATTTAATGAGTGTAAAAGTATAAAAATAAAGTGTTTATTTTTTTATTGCGGCATTTATTTTTCATGATGTACTGAATGTTTGGAGAGCAAATATTAAATAATGTGTTATTTGCTCTCAAAAGAGCAGATAATCTGCCGACTGATATATATATGGGGCTTTTAAACAAAAACAGTTGTTCGGAGTTTACTCGAACAACTGTTTTTGTACTCTTGTATTTTAATCCCTCACGTTTTGAGGGCAGGCATTGTCAATCGTCGATATCGATTACTCTCATTTGAGAGTCGAATGTAATTTCCCAACGATTGGACAATTTTATCTCATATTCATTATGATCGAATTCTATTTCGAGAATTCTTGCATCCGGATAGTTGGTCTTTACATAATTACGGATTGCTTCCGGTACAACTTGTGCGGGAACTTCACTTTGTCTGCACCGCACTTCCTTCCACTCTCCCGCTTTATCGAATTCTACTTTTTCTCCATTTGTAAAGACTACATCATAGCTTTTGTAGAATACTCCCGATTCCATTTTGGCTAATGCCACTTTATGGTTTTTGAAATAAGTCTTGATAAATGTCTGCGCTTTTGCCGGTAACTGGTTTACCTGTATCGGCTTATCGTTATCTGCCATTACCATTGTGTGCACTGCAAACATACAAACTAACATCATAATAAACTTTTTCATACTTCTTTATTTTTAATGATTAATACTTTATTTGTTTTCGTATTGCAAAGATGGGAAAGGAATCTGGAAAGAATTGGGAAAAACAGAAAAAAGTCTGATTTTTTATTTGGGTGTTTGTTTTGTGCTTTTGTAATCAAGAATGCTTATTCTTTATTTGTAAATATTTGTTTGAACTAAATATTGCTTTATTTTTGCAGGTGGTTTATTGCGAGCCACGTCTGTACCGAGATAATGAAGCTCCCTGAAACACCTTCATAGATGATGAATAATGATATAGAAGCAGTTTGTTATGACAATGAAAATATTAAATAGGTTTATAGATGACTGTGTGAATGTTTTTCAATATCGGTTCATGGACACCTTTCAATACTTTAAAGAAAGGAACAAGAATAAATATTTGGGAGACAGGTTTGAAGAGTGGGTTGTGAAAAATTCTAATATCAGTAAAGATGGATGTTCCGACTTGGATACAGGAAAAATATTCTGGCGGCTTCTGGATTGGCGAGGTGATAAATATGTTGAGGGATACCGGCCTCTGTCTTCTTCATCTCCGGATTTGTTATTGGAATGTGCTGTAGATAGGAGCAGGATTTATAAGGTCGGAGAGATAATAGCCGTAGAATGTAAATGGAGAAGTAAAGTTGGATTTTATCTTGACAGGAAGGATATTGAGAAGTACGAGGTATATATGAATATTAACCAACTGAACCGTCCGATAAAAAGTCTGTTTTACGTTTTTGGCTTTGGATGGGTTAATGATGCTCCGGAGCACGTTTATGTGGTTCCTGCACGGGAATTATACGATTATAACAAGGACACCGGTCAGGTAACGTTTCCTGCCAAAGAAGGTGAAAGCGAGAAGCTGGAACGGTTGAAGCGTTTTAAAAAGAAGGATAATAGATGTTTGATGTATATAGAGTAACCTTTATTTAATTTATTTCCTGCTATTCTCTTCCATGACACTCAATGCAAATTTAATGATGAAGAGAAGCACCACTCCTATTACGGCATACATCGACAATATGAATAAGGAAAACATTACCGGGAAATAGATTACACATACCGATAGAAGACGTTTACCGCTCTGCCGTAGCGCGGTAACGAATTGGATGAATTGAATAACAACCATAATAATGGCATATACCAGTGAAAGTGCCGTCATAAAGTGCCAGAAGCCGAAGTCGAAACATAGTGCTCCCCATATATTATTCTTGGGAAACATATCCAGCGGACTGCTGAATGGGATTTTGATAATCATCACTACCAATGGAACAAGAATAGCGTATAAGGAATAGCTTAAATCCATAGGCACTGCTTTACGTCCTATCCAGGACAGCACATTCTTGAACAATATAAACTCTTGATATACGACAAACATGCTTCCCAGAAGTATCAGCGCCATATTTCCCAGATTATTTTCTACTAATTGAAGCGATGATAGCATCCCTGCCCGTGAGTGAATCATCCAGGCGAAAATACACACGGTCATGGAGAGAAGGGTAGCAAGTGATATTCTGTTGAATGCTTTCCATGAAAGATACTCACCATTCGAAAAATGTGCTGTAAAATTCAGTACCGTTGCCAGAATTGTCAAGGCAGAAAGTGTTGCCGGAAAGATATACTGTGAGTCAATCATAGTTAAAAGGATTTGGTAAGGTCATTAACGAAAAATCCTTGAATTTCAATGAAATTCAAGGATTACATCATTTTTAAAAGTGGTGCCACCAGGAATCGAACCGGGGACACAAGGATTTTCAGTCCTTTGCTCTACCAACTGAGCTATGGCACCATTTTTATCTCTTTTGCGGTTGCAAAGGTAGTGAAAGTTTTGGACTATGCAAGAGGTTAGGAAATAAAAAACGCTGATAATTCTCTATATAGTTAATTATCAGCGTATATTTTTTTAGAGGAGTATGGAATAAATCCGTTATTTATGCCTTCTTCTTTTATTTTATTCTTGAGGTTTTGTCATTTTCGGATTTCTATTTGATATCCTCTTTTCCCCGGTTTTGAGGCATTTTGTCTATTCAACCTCTTCCTGCTGAGCGGCAGATTCCTCTTTAAGCGGATTCCAGCCCTGTGCCTTCAGTTCAAATTCCTGTCCGTCGCGGCTGATGAGGGCGCATCCCAGCTCCGGTTTAGTAATATGGCCTATCAACTTAATGCCTTCCATTTCGGAAACCTTTTCATGGTAGGCGAGGGGCACGGTGCGGAAACCTATTCATTGGCGGAGATGGGCTCTGTGAACAGCAGTTCGTAATCCTCACCGCCGTTAAGGGCGCAAGTCGTCAGGTTCATGTTGAACTCCTCTGCCATGACGGCCGTTTGGTAGTCGATGGGAATATGCTCCTCATAGATGCGGCAACCGACCTTGCTTTGCGTACAGATATGCAGTAACTCCGAGGATAGGCCGTCGGAAACATCCATCATGGAAGTAGGCTGAATACCTTCTTTAGCCAACTTCTGAATAATGTCGCGGCGGGCTTCCGGTTTCAGTTGCCGTTCCAGCAGATACTCTTTGCCAGCGAAATCAGGCTGTAAATCTTAGTCACCCCCTTTAAGGACACTCTTCTCACGTTCCAGCAGTTGCAAACCCATATAGGCTGCACCTAAGTCGCCGGAAACACAGATAAGGTCAGTCTCTTTGGCGCCGTTGCGATAAACGACCTTTCCTTTTTCACCTTCACCGATACAAGTGATGCTGATTGTGAGTCCCGTATAGGAAGAAGAGGTGTCACCGCCTACAATATCCACTCCATATCCGTATAGGAAGAAGAGGTGTCACCGCCTACAATATCCACTCCATATACCTCACAGGCAAGGCGGATGCCGGCATACAACTCTTCCATATCCTCTACGCTGAAACGTTTGGACAGTCCCAGCGAAACGGTGATTTGCCGGGGTGTACCGTTCATGGCATATATATCGGAAAAATTTACTACGGCCGATTTATATCCCAAATGTTTCAAAGGTACATACGTCAAATCGAAATGTACGCCTTCCAGTAACAAATCGGTGGTTACCAGCACTTCTTTGTCCGCCGGGTAGGAGAGGACGGCGGCATCATCCCCGATGCCGTACCGGCTTGATTCGTTTTTTAATTCGATACTCTCGGTCAGGTGGCGGATGAGGCCGAACTCACCGAGAGTTGCTAAAACTCAAGACTATCTAGTTTCATCCATTTATTTACTTACGCTCTGTTAATCAACTCCCTCATAATCTCCGTCATCTTCGGCTGTGCGGCATCCGCAGCTTTCTGCACTTCTTCGTGGGAAACCTCTACAATCTTGCCTTCCACACCTAAGTCCGTGATAACCGATACGCCGAACACTTTGATACCGCAGTGGTTCGCTACGATTACTTCGGGAACGGTAGACATACCTACCGCATCCGCCCCCAGGATACGGAACATCTTGTATTCCGCCGGAGTTTCAAACGTAGGCCCTTGCGTGCCGATGTACACACCGTGCTGCACCTTGATACCCTTTTCAGCGGCAATTGCATCCGCCTTTCGGATAAGCTCTTTATCGTACGCCTCGCTCATGTCCGGGAAGCGCGGGCCATACGGAATATTCCTGCCGTGCAGCGGATGTTCGGGGAAGAAATTGATGTGATCGGTGATAATCATCAGGTCGCCGATTTCAAAATCGGGATTCGTACCGCCGCTGGCATTAGAAACAAACAAGGTTTTGATACCCAGTTCTCGCATTACACGTACCGGAAAGGTCACTTCCTTCATGGAATATCCCTCATAGAAGTGGAAGCGTCCTTGCATGGCCATAATATCCTTATTACCCAGCTTGCCGAAAATCAGTTTGCCGCTGTGTCCCTCTACCGTAGAAACGGGGAAGTTGGGAATATCCTCATACTTTATTTCATACTTCTCGGTAATCTCACCTGCAAGGCTGCCAAGTCCGGTTCCGAGGATAATTGCTGTCTCAGGATGCGTGTGCATCTTACCTTTCAGATAAGCTGCGGTTTCTTGAATACGTTCTAACATAGCCAATAATGTTTTGGTTAAATATATATTGTTGATTTTGTAAAAACTCTATTTCGATGGGAAGCACATAAATGTACGGCTTCAGCGTTTCGTTCAGGTTGGGATGGTTCTTCAGTCGGGTAGCATCTTTCTCTGTCGTGATAATCAGCCTGTTGTTTCCCTTCAACAGGTTAAAATGTTTCTCGATGAGCAGCAAGTCTTTCTCGCCGAAGTCATGGTGGTCGCCGCACTCCAGCTGATTGACGCTGGGGGTGTAGGCTTTCACTTCTTCCACCAGTGGGGCGGGAGAGGCGATGCCCGTAACGAGTAGCACCTGTTCGTCTCCGGTGCAGGTAATTCTGCCTTTTGCCTTTTCGGGGAACAGTGGCATCAGCGAGCCATAGCGGAACCTGGAGAAATACAATTGCTGGTACGGATACAGATTCAACCTCTTGGTGATGATGTTGAAATCTATCGGCTTGATATCATCCGGACACTTCGTTACAATGACTATCTGGGCGCGGTTTTTCCCGCAGGCGGTTTTTCCCGCAGGCGGGTTCGCGCAGTCTTCCGGCAGGCAATAGGGCGTCGTCACACAGCAACCGGTGATAGTCGGTCAGCAGGATATTCATTCCTGCCTTTACATGGCGATGCTGGAAGGCATCGTCCAGTAACACTGCATCCACGGCGGGATTCTTCAATGTAAGCAACTGCTCGATGCCGTGACAGCGGTTTTCATCTACCGCTACCCGTATATCCGGAAACTTGCTCTTTATCTGATAGGGCTCATCGCCGATTTTCTGTACGCTGCTTTCGGCGGTTGCCAGTATGTAACCTTTGCTCTTCCGTTTGTATCCGCGGCTCTGTGTGGCTACGTTTATGCCCTCATTCTGCAATTAATTTATCAGATACTCGGTATGCGGCGTCTTGCCCGT
>ENA-ORLX01000221-ORLX01000221.1-human-gut-metagenome-genome-assembly--contig:-NODE-221-length-13334-cov-5.74381_pt1 | contig 13334 bp, 16 predicted proteins | sample MGYA00243014_ERZ508843 | MGnify/ENA primary metagenome ERZ508843 (study PRJEB26277, sample SAMN04329788) | human gut metagenome | biome: human-associated habitat | host: Homo sapiens | place: USA... | reverse complement strand
GCGGGGCGGGAGGACTAGAGGGTTAGGACCTTGGCGCCGTCTTAGACGGTCATCTTGACTTCCTTACCGTCCACGACACCGCCGGGGCCCACCGCGATGACCTGTGCGACCTGCGGCTTCTCTTTTGCGCTGCCGGTCAGGATCAGTCCGCCCTTGGTGGTCTCCTCAACTTCAACAGTCTTAATGACAACACGGTCTGCAAGAGGAATGATCTTCATAATTCTTGCCCTCCAATTATATTGAATTTATTTGAAACTTTGTTGCGTCCTGCGGGGGCTTCGTGTGTGCCCCACAGTGGTTTAGCACTCCTTTTCTCTGAGTGCTAAGTGTATTGTACTCATCTTGCCCTGAAAAATCAAGGGGTTTTGCGATTTTTCTTTGTTAAGAATTTATGACGCCCAAAAATCGTACTCTGCCACGCAAAAAAAGCGGCGCATCCTTGACAGGACGCGCCGCCTTTTTTATACTTATAGCGCATTAGAAACACACAGCTGCCGCGCTTTGCGGCAGAACGGAGGATACCGTGACAGACAAAAAACTGATCTCATCTTTACAAGGACTGCGGGCAGTCGCATTTTTGTGCGTGGTCATCTCCCATTGCGGGGCACCGTGGCTTGGTCCGTGGGCGATTTCAGTATTTGTGGCGCTGTCCGGTTTTCTGATGGTCTGCAACTATTACGACCGCCCTCGCACAGCACTGGGGCTGCAGTCTGCCATAGCTTTCTCCTTTAAAAAAATACGCCGGCTGTATCCGCTGCACCTTATTATGATGGCTGCCGCCCTGTTATTTGTACTGAAGGGGCTTCTGGCGCAGCCCTCTGCCCGCGGGGTTCTCTCCTGTGCGGCGCAGCTTGCGGTAAGCATTTTCCTGTTGCAAACATGGATCCCGTCCAGCCGTTTCTGGTTCTGCCTGAATGGAGTGGCTTGGTATCTTTCGGTGCAGGCTTTTCTGTATGCCATCTTTCCCACGCTTCTCGCCGTGCGGAAAAAGGCCGATGCCCGCAAACTGCGCTGCATTGCCGCAGCAATTTTCTGCGTACAGTGCCTTTTCTCCCTTGCGGTCTGGAAAGCCGGGCTCAGCGGAAAGGCCGCATTCTACCTGACCTATCTGTGTCCGCTGTTCCGGGCAGGCGATTTTACCATCAGCTGCTGCGCGGGCTGTCTTTACCACAGCCGCAAACAGGAGAGCACACTACCGCGCAGTGCTTTCTCCCTATTGGAACTGGGCGCTGTACTGCTTGCGGGCGGCTGCCTTTTCATTGCTGCCAAGCAGGCGGGGGTTCTGGGCGCAGTGGCCTTCCGGTACAATGTGCTGTTCACTCCCTCTGCGGTGCTGCTGGTCTGGCTGCTCGCCATGGGCAAAGGGTTCATTTCCCGGCTGCTATCCGCAAAGCCGTTTTTGTGGCTGGCACAGCTCTCCCCTTACGGCTTTCTGATCCATCAGGTACTGATCCGGTATATGGAGTGGACTGCGGACAAGTTTAGCCTTACAGCGCAGCCCGTGATCTGGACCCTAACCGTATTTTTGCTCACGCTCTGCCTGAGCTGGTTTTATAAGGCGCTGGAACGCCGGGTGCGGCAGCGTCGTACAAAGGCTGCTGCACAGTAAACAAAAAGACAGCTTCAATCTCTCTGCACTGCGCCAAGTTATGTCATGGATTTTAGTTGCGCATGAGAGGTTCTTCTTTCGTAAAAAACCTCTCACCCCTCCAGCGTTCCCAGAAAATGGAACATAAAGGGAAATTCCAAAATTATTCGAATTAGCGAACAATTCTAGGCTTTTTGATGCCGTCGACAGAGGTCGAACCCGTACTTTGTCTCCAGAAAGGGATTTTAAGTCCCTCGTGTCTGCCAGCCTTCGGCAAAGTCGCTTTTTGTTCGTTGTATCGTTTGGTTTCTCATTGCAAGAGAGATTTTTCCTTTGCGAGCGAGAGGGATTCGCATTTTTTTGATAAGACGATAGTATCACATTTTTCGCCTCATGTCAACCATGTAAAATTGTTTCGTCTTGTCATGCTTGATCTTCGGAGCGTCCGGGGCCCGGGGCGTTCGCCCTGCCCAGATGCGCTCCTCAGGGTGGGTGATAACGGGTTGAATTACGGTTTGATTGGTGCATTGATGGGCTGGCTTGGACGATGCGGTATTTCTGATTTTTGAAGAATACTTTTGAAGAGATTGAAGTTATTTTGATACCAAAGAAAATCATAGGGAAAAAGAGAAATATATTAACTGCGTGTACTTCTGTCATTCCATATGCTGCCCATAAAGTGTGTTTCTCTGCCATAAGTTTCCTTGAAATAGTCCTGCACACCCTTGCTTAGAACGATGATCTCGTCCGCATATTTCACGGCATTTTTTTCGCCCTGACGGATAAATTTGGAACCAAAGCCTGCCTGCCATTTCTCACGCTGCCAGTCAACGCCGCCCGATGTCAAGTCTTGGACAACTTTTTTCACAAACAAATTTGAAAAAGCGCAAAAAAATAAGCCCTACAAGGTTTTCAGTCGGTTCCGAACCGATCTGAGCCTTGTAGGGCTTAACTGTTTTCTCTATATGATTTTATCTTAGACTGCCTGCAGTGGAGTGTTTTCCATCACTTTCTTAAACTGCTCCACTGTCATTTTTGCCTTTTCTGCGGCACGTTCCATTTTTAAATCGCCGTCTCGAACAAGCTGCACCAGCATCCGCATCTCACCAATGCTAATGCCTTCTTCTCTGCCTTCGGCCTTTACGCCCTGACTAAGGTTGCACATAACAAGCACCTCTCTTTCCAGATCTTCGTTCATTGCAACGCCAAATTCTTCTTCAAGAATTTTCTTTTTCTCAGTAGCTGCTCTGGATGAAGAGAGCAGCACATCCATAAATTTCACAATACCTGTATAGTTTTCTGTACCCGACTCTCCCAGACAAATCGTTACAACGCTCATCAAATCATAGTTTTCTGATTTTTCAACAGCATTTCCAATCAACTGCTCTGGCCGAATGGAATAACGAATCAGAGTATTCTGAAACTCTTTAGTTGGATGTGTACAAACCCAGATAGAGTACACTTTTCGGATTTTCCCATACTCTGAGTTCGTGAATATCGGGCCGTGCTGTGCAGAGATCATTCTGCTGCAATAATAGATTGCACGCTTCGTCAAAGGGTACCCCGGATTAAAAGCGGTCTGCGCTTCTACATTGATAATAAGACGTATCACATCTTTCTGTTCAGCAGAACCTTCTAATGCTGGTGCGATTGCATCGAACCGAACATCATAATTGATGGTTCCCTCAGTCAGCGTAGAATCCTCATTATTGCTACCAGCAATTACGTCAGAAGTTTTCTTGGGTCTGTTTGTATCATCAACATGAACGCCAACTGTACCCACTTCTGGAGTTCCTTCGATATACTTCTCTGCAATTTCGTCTACGGAGCAGGCACTGTACTCATTCACGCAGTTCTTCATAATCTGCGCCAGAATCTGTTTGTTGGCCAGCAGCTTCTTGGCAGCCTTATCATAACTCAAATCGTATTCCGTCTGCGTTATCGCATGAGCAAGCTGATTTTCCATCGGCATTCACTTCCTTACAGCAGGGTCAACAGGAGCATATACTATCCCTATTGTGCTTTCATCTTACCATAAAACACCTTGCATATCAAGCAGGCAGATGTAAACTTTTCAGCATAGATTTGTCCATATTGCCCATTCTGATTTGAATTCAGGCCAGCAAAATATTTCAATAGTGCCACACCTGTATTCCAGATTTTTCCGTCTTTTCTAACATTCCCGTTCATCTTTTTCAAGCGATATGATAACTGCGTTTTTCTCAGCTTCATACCTTCCCTTAAACTGATAGTCTTTCCCTGCAGCAAGACCATTTGCCTCTAATAACGCCTGGACGAACTGTACTCCATTGATCCTCATCCGGCACTGTCCGTCGGTCAGCAGCCTGTCCGGAACCTTAAAGGACATTGGATGTTCGGCAGCACATGGCGTAATTGCAATAGACTGCCGATCTTTCCTCTGCAAAATGCAAATATAGGCCGGACTTCCAAGAATACGGATAACATCTTTCCCCACATTCATTCTCCGACTTTCCGCCGGAATCGTCACCAGCAAATTCATAATTCGCTCAGAACTCATGTTGGCATTCCTCTCTCAGCAATCTCACCGCTCTGCTGTTCTATACTTTCAGACTGTTTTGCTAAATCCGGCAGTAATATATTTTCAGAGATTTCGCTTTCTTGGGACATCGACTCTTTTGAAAATGAATCTTCCTCCCGTACTGGCTCATCCAATACTGCTGACCCCTGATATCCAATAAAATCCTCAACCTTTGTCAACTGATGTTCTGCTATGTAGTCATTATAAGATTATCCGATGCGATTCCTATAAGTATCCGGGAAGAATTTCATCTGTTTTTTCTTCATTTCGCCAGTAAGCGGGTCCGCATATTCCTGTGGCTTCGGTGTGAACATGATTGCTTCTTCCAGATCGAACAACATACAAAGGCCCTGATCTGAATTAGCCACTCGTCCAAGCACTTTATAACGGCATTCCCGATTCCAGTTCATGAGCCTGAAGATATTTTCTACAAATTCCAATGATGTAATATCCTTATTCACCCAGTTTTCGCCTTTCTGTCGTGCCCATTCAACAGACGCGCTGTCCTCTTCCGGGCACATAATCAACGCAAGCCGCTTCTTATTAGGGTGCAAAATCGGAAGGACATACTTGATTCCTTCAAAAAGCCGAATGCATGCCATATTAAATTTCATAACACCATATTTTATGCTCACTGCAGGTTTATTCAGCATGGAAAACTGGGTGCGCGGCGGAAGTTCATAGACATCGATCTTTTCGTACTCCAGTTCTCTTTTATGTTCTTTCCGTATCTGTGCAAGTTCACGAATCAAGGAGATTTCCCGAACGCTCAGTTCCTGCGCCCTGCTTTTTTCTTCCATTCTATAAGTTCCTCCTACATCGACATCAAAAGATCATCCAGTTCACGTTGAACTTCATTTTTGCTTGGAATTGCACCAATCATGGGATTTTCTACGACTTGGCCAGATTCCATCACATCATTAACTGTAATGCTCTGAACCCATTTACTCCGATATAACCGGCATTTCAGATTCATCGAACAATTTTCTTGTTCATACTGATTTTTCCCAGTCAAAATCCGGGACTCATCTAATTCAAAAATCAGAAATTTTGCATTTCCCTGACCCCGGCAGATACCACGGCACTGGTAGCGGTAATTCATTTTCCAGTTCAACGTTTGAAAGACAAGCCCAGAAAATGCTCTGGCTGAAAAAACACTATGAACGTCATTGTCATCTCTCCAGTGCATCGCTGTTGAAAAGCCGTGATTGCTCTTTCGCAAAATCACGACCTGCAGAATCGGATGATAGAGCAGTTCCACATACTCGCAGTCGTCCAACCGGCTATGGCAGGCCTTGCTGAAACGGATTCCATTTTTAGAAATCGTCATAACCGGGCTACTCTGGTTGATAAAGCAAGTACCTGAAACCGTCATATATTCAGATTGAAGTGCCTTTCCCAGTGTTGCCCCAGCCCTCATCTCTGCTATATCGTTCAGTTTCATCACCTCTTCCGGCAGATAGGTGCTCAGGCAAAGGCTGCGGATACTTTCAGCATTGATGCCGCTCCAGTTCGGATGGATGCCCACAAAGCCTTTCAATGCTCCCTGCCGGATTACCACAATATCCTGCACCCCGCACTTTTTGCTGCTGGATGCCACAAGATGTGCAGCTCGTGCGATTTCTGGGGAAACAATCGCTTCGTGATGTTCCGGGACATAGGCAGAGCAGCGATTGCCGTTATTCTTCGTGACCTTGCCCAGTTTGTAATCTACCACAATGCTCTTCCTAGCTTCCAGATCACCCCAGCGGCGTTCATTTTTCATGATGTTTGCCACCATCATGCCGTTCCACTCCTGCCTACCGCGCAGGGTGCTGCGCTTTTTCTGCGTCAGGATCATTGCAATCTGATCGTAGTTATACCCTTGAATAAACGCCAGAAAGATAAAACGCACCGTCTTTGCTTCTTCCGGCTCAATTACCAACTGTCCATCTTTGGTATGCCGATACCCCATCAGGTCGGCCACCGGGTACTGGCCTGTCATAATGCGCTGGTCATACGAAAGGATCATGCGGCGGCTCTTATTGCCCGATTCCCAGTCCGCCAGAAGCGCCTGAATGTCAAGGCTGTATTGGCTGCTTGGATTCAGCGTGTAGATATTCTCTGTTTCAAAGTACACACCGATTGGATGTGCCGGGTGCATGGTTTTCAGTGCTGCGATCTGTGTCATGCAATCCGAAAAATTTCGCGCAAACCGCGAAATGCTGGCACAGATAATCAAGTCCATCTTCTGGTCTTTGGCATCTCGCATCATGCGCTTAAACGCATCCCGTTTCCGCAGTGAAGTACCCGATTTTCCTTCATCGCTGTAAATATCCTGCAAATTCCAGTTTTCCGTTTCTGCAATCTTTTTGGTGTAATATAGAGTCTGGTTTTCAATGGAAGAAATCTGTTCTTCGCTGGAAGTGCTGACACGGGCATAAACCGCCACACGCTTCAGGTCGCTGTCGTAAATCGACGGTGTCGGTTTCGCCGGACGAAAGTAATCTTTTGCCGTTTTCTGCCCCTGTTCTGTCTGCTTATGGATTCTGTCACGAATCTCTGCTTTTCGCCTTTCAGATTCCAGATGTCGGCTCTGCCAGTCTGCCCCACTCGGCAGCACTTCAAGGTTTTCTACCGGAATACACTCTACGTCTTTTGGATTATACTGTCCTTCCATGTTCATTTTTTTCAGCCTTTGTCATTTCATGTTCCAGTCGGATTCTCCACTCAAGATAATCTTTCCTTCGGATCGATGTATATTTTTCAGCCAAATCTTTCAGGCTCTGCCGCTGGTTATCAACGTCAAGAATGGTGTCGATTCTCTGGTCATCATCGTCTGTAACAATATCCACTCGCATCGGCAAGTCAAACAGATATTTCAGCAAAAAACAGAAATCACAGGTATTTGCTGCAAGATAGGCCCTTGTCTGCGAGAAAATCAGATTTATGGAACCATTTTTGCAATCTTTGAGCAGATGCACCATTTCCGGGCGTTTATAAATTTCCTTATTCCCTGTGATGTCAATATAAACACCAACCAGCTTTTTATCGCTATCAGTTTTAAACTTTTCAGCATAGTAGGAACTGTGATAGGCTACTGCTGCATCCTTAGAGCGCTCCCACAATTTTGCAAGTTTCACATAGCCGCCAACTTTATACCTGTGGTCCATTCACAGCACCTTCTTCCGGCTGAACACTCCAATACCATCTCCGCTTTTTCTGGTAGCAGTGGATTCCCATTTCTGTTTTTACCATCCGTGCCACTCGTTTGCTGACACCCTCATTGTCCAGACGGCAATAAATTTCATTCGCGCTCATATCGCCTTTTTCAAGAAAATGCTTAATCCAATAGACCGCTTTTTGCTGTTCCGATTCAAATTCGGGTTTTTTATCTGGTTTCTGATTTTCAAAAGATTGCGGCCTGCATTCCAGCCACTGAAAGCCCTTGTCGGCGGAAATGGAAAAACGGATGTCTTCTGCCGTAGGCGCAAGACTGTTTTTGATTTGATGTACGATTCTTATATCAGGATTCTCTGTATCTCGCTCCACCTGCAGGACGCTTCGTGCTGCTGCCACAACATCAATGCTGCCAAGGCTTCGGTACAGCCCTTTGGAGCCTTCTTTTTTATTGAGGTGCCCAATCAGAACAATAGCGCAGTCATAGCCAGCAGCCCACATTCCAAGACGGCGCATAAGTTTCCGTGCCCTGCCTGCGATCTGCAAATCGGAATCACTGCCAAGATAAGCCTGAATCGGGTCGATTACAACCAAGCGCGGCCGGAATTCAATGATTGCCTGACGGATGCGCTCATCGTCCAATGTAAGGCCGTTATAAACCTCTTCATTGATGAAAGCAATCTTCCCGCAGTCTGCCCCACAGCGTTCCAGACGGGGCTTTATCGTGTCAGAAACCCCATCCTCGGAGCAATGAAAAATCACTTTTTGCGGCGCACTAATTTTGCATCCGTCCGGGGTCCTACCACCCATTGAAAGTTCCGCAATCAGATTCATCATCATGGTGGATTTTCCGTCACCGGGATCACCCTGCAGCAGTGTAATTTTCCCGATTGCGATAAACGGATACCACAACCACCGAACATCTGTTGACTGAACTTCGCTGTACAGTGTCAGCAGCCGTTCCATTTCATTTTCCCCACTTTAGTTTCACAGTTTGATTTCATGCTTTTATTATACGCTTGTCAGATGTTTTTTTCTGTAAGCCACCAGTTTACATGTGCATCGAAATGTAAACCAGTAGTTTACATTTCGCTCTCAGAATACACGACTGCTAGAGGTGTACCCACCGAATTCTGAGCTATGCATTTGGCTTTTTTCTATTGTTATAGTGCTAAAAATCAAAAATAATAGTATTAACTTATGTGGGCATTTGAAAGGAATGTTTTGTATGTCCATTAATTGTATTGCTTTGGGGAAACGAATTTGTTTTTATCGTTTGAAGTTCAATATAACTCAAGAAAAGCTAGCAGCCTTGACCAACTGTAGTCGTGAATATATTGCTTACCTTGAAAGTGGCACTAAGACTCCCAGTTTGCCAACCTTGATTGATCTCGCCAATGTTCTACATATTTCTGTTGATGATTTACTCGTTGACAGTCTTGATTATTCTTTTTCCACTTCTGGTTCTGACTTACACCGACTTCTATTGGATTGTAATCAAACCGAGCAAGAAATCATTATCCGCATGGTGAAAGAATTAAAGGCCACACTTGCCAGTCTCGGAATTTAACATTTTTTCGTAATAAAAGCGAAAATTGAAACGGCCCGCATAAGCTACAGACGCACCCTCGAATTCTCCTGGGTGCTGTTTGTGGTTTATACGACCCTATGTTTTTGATTGTCGGAACTCAGTATGTACCTTAGACCACTTTTCCGCATAGCCACTCAGTGTCTGGTTAGGACACCACCTACCTATAACTATCACATTCCTGCGGAATGAAACGCCCTCATAGTCGAGAAGATACTAATCCTCTCAACTATGAGGGCGTTGCTTTTATTCAAGCAGTTCCAAAGGCGGGCTATCCGGGTCTGGCATCTTATATGTACCATACCTGCCGAAGCATTACTGCCGCCAGTTCCAGAAGTACTACCACGCCGCCGACCACCTGCGGTATCATAAAAATCACAAATCCACCGATCAGCATTTGAAGTGCTTCCATTCCTTGCGACTGATGCATGAGGTACGAAAGAATCGCCGTTGCCAATAGCACACTGCCCAGCAGATAGAAAAACCACGCAGAACAGTGATGCAAAAATACCACAAACCACTTCGCCAGCCACACCGCAAGGAGCAGCGGCAGGGTTATCATCACCAGCACCAATTTTAACAGCCATCGAATCGCTTTCATAATGTCCTCTTTCCGGCTGGTCTGTTGCCCATGTTATAGCATACTCTTTGATGTTCCAACATGGACAACCTAGTCCTCTCTCAAATTCAGCTTGTGTGCAGTGCTCTTACAGTATCCTGTATGCTCCGCTCATATTTGAACCGTACCACGATGCGCCCTCCATCATGCACAAAGACATTTTCAATAAAGGCCGACACCATACCCGCTGTGAGCCTCGTCCCGTGCAGGAAATTTTCTGCCTGCTCCGCTGCTGCTCGTACCGTTCCCGGCACAACGCTCTCAGCGGATTCTTCCGCTTGGGATTGTTCAATTTGCTCTTGCACCTCTGAAATTCGTCTGTCACACTCCTGCTTTTTCTGCTTGTAGGTATCCAATGGGAGTGTTCCTGCTGCATATTCTTCATACATCCGCATCTTCTCTCCCTTTAGATTTTTTAATTCCTGTTCCATCAGAGTTTTTCGGCGGTTTGCCTTTTTGTGGGCTTCTTTCAAATCCTGTTCTTCTTTTTGAATATCGCCGTAGAGGGAATCCAGCAAAGAAAGTTCCTTTTTCAGTGCCTGAAAGACAGCATTTTCAATATCACTGACCTGAAAGACTTCAGAGGTACACTGAGTTTGCCCCACAAGTTCCAGTCCTTCTCTGCACCAGAATGTTGGAACAGTCTGTTTGAAATTGTGCGCCATCACTCGCCTGCAATTTCCGCAGCGAACTTTGCCTTTCAATGGGAAGTCCACGCTGCCCATCAGCACTTTATGGCTGTTGCTCTTTATGACAAGCTGCGCTTTTTCAAATTCTTCCCGGCTGACGATTGCTTCATGGGTTCCCTCTGTAATAAACTGCTGTCCTTTGGGGACTGTTCGGACAATGCTTTTGCCGGAAATCAGCGTTTTGGTTTTACCCAAAACCATCGCCCCGGTGTACACATACGCTGTGAGGATTTTCCAAACACGGGAGCTGTCCCAAAGTATTACAGGGGCAATGGTATAGGTCGTTTCCTTGCCATACGCCTTATTCTCTTTGTTATATATGCTCGGCACAGGAACATTTTCGTCATTGAGCACCATCGCTATCTCTCGCGTACCCAGCCCCAGAATCGCAAGATCAAAAATGCGCCGCACGATTTTTGCTGCTGGCGGGTCAATGATAAATGCACCCTTTTTGTTCGGGTCAAATTGATAGCCGAACGGCGCAGCAGATGCCGTTGTGATGCCTTTACGCCACTTGACCTGATTGGCAGTCCGCAGTTTCTTTCCTGCATCCCGGCAGTACATGGTATTTACCAGATTACTGACAATCACATCCATGCCCAGCGTTGTACCTTTATAATTATTGCTGTCATAGTTATCATTGATGGCAATGAGCCGAACGCCCAACAGCGGAAAAATTTGCTCCATGTACTCGCCTACACTAATATAGTCACGGCCAAAGCGAGAGAGGTCTTTTACAATAATGGTATCAATCTTACCGCTGCGCACACCATCCATCATCTGTTGGAAACCCGGTCTATCAAAATTGCTGCCCGTGTAGCCATCATCCACAAAGTCCATTACAGGCAGATTTTGTAAGCTTTCCTTGTGGGAGATATACCGCTGGATCAGTTCTTTCTGGTTTTCAATCCGGGCTATGACGAGTACCGCTATGACCTTGCAAATATCGGACATAACCCACACGAATTAGCGTCCTATCTGACCGCAAAATATCAGAGCTACACCCGCGCCGAGGTACAAAGCGAATTACAGCGGATTTTCAATCAGCAATATAAGCTGACCTTGACCGAGGAAGTGGAAATACGCTACCGGGAGGAAGAACGCACCGACACATGGACAGACGAGGACGGCAACGAGCATACGGACACCTACACGGTACAAGTGCCTTATGAGTATTACATCTTAAACGTCAAGCTGACGAACACCCCGTTATCCACGATTGCAGAAAACAATCTGACCCCGGAACAGCTTGAAAGGTACCGGTGGTACTTACAGCCAAGCTGCAACAAGCCCCTAATCTTAGGCGGCGGTTCTTCCGATACTTCCGCGTCCGAGGATTTAAGCGGCGTGGATTTTGTGAACGGAACGCGCCCCGGCAATACCGCTATCGTTGACCTTGCAAAGCAGCAAGTCGGAAATGTGGGCGGCTATCCGTATTGGAGCTGGTACGGCTTCAACTCCCGCGTGGAATGGTGCGCCTGTTTCGTGTCCTGGTGCTACGGGCAAATGGGATTTTCCGAGCCGCGTTTTGCCGCCTGCCAGTCGCAGGGTATTCCGTGGTTTACCTCTCACGGACAATGGGGAGCGCGGGGCTATGAAAACATTGCTCCCGGTGACGCTATCTTTTTTGACTGGGACTTAGACGGCAGCGCAGACCATGTAGGGCTTGTTATCGGCAGGGACGGAAACCGCGTCTACACCGTGGAGGGCAATTCCGGCGACGCCTGCAAGATTAAGAGCTATCCCCTTGACTATGCCTGTATCAAAGGGTACGGGCTGATGAACTGGAACTGACATACAACAACACATTTGAAAATCGAAAGGAGAAAAATCATTATGGCTATGAGTAAAATTGAAAGAATTGAAAAGGAAATCCAAAAGACCCGTGAGAAAATCACGGAGTATCAGAACAAGCTGCGCGGACTGGAAGCACAGAAAACCGAAGCGGAAAATCTGCAAATCGTTCAGCTTGTGCGCTCTATGCGCCTTACCCCGCAGGAGCTTACCGCTATGCTTGCGGGCGGCGGTATTCCGGGCATTGCCCCTATGCCCGCAGACTATGAGGAACAGGAGGACAATGCAGATGAAGAATAAAATTCTTAGAAGCCTTACCGCACTTTGCGCCGCCCTTATGCTCATGGGCGGCTTTTCTGTTACCGCCTTTGCACAGACACCTACGACGGAAGAAACCGACGACAGCGGCGTGATCGTGGAAACCGAACCGCAGCCCCTTACCCCGGAGGGCAACATGACCCTTGTGGACGACATCGACGGGGACGCTGCCGAGGATAAACAGTTTATCGTCGTGAAAAGCAAAGGCGGCAACTATTTTTACATTATCGTTGACCGGGCAGCCGAGGGTGAAAATTCCGTCCACTTCCTAAATCAAGTAGACGAAAGCGACCTTATGGCGATTATCGGGGAGTAACAGACCGAACAGCCCCCGGCTGTCTGCAACTGTACCGAGAAATGCAAGGCGGGCGAAGTCAACACCGCCTGTCCTGTCTGCTCTGTAACTATCAATAACTGCACAGGCAAGGACACCGAGCCGGAAGCTCCCGCAGAGCCGGAGAAACCCAAAAACAGCATGGGCGGGCTTCTCAGCTTCCTTGCTGTGGGACTTCTTGGCGGCGGCGCAGCCCTCTACTACGTTAAGTTTATGAAACCGAAGCAGAACGTAAAAGGCAGCACCGACCTTGACGAGTTCGATTTTGACGAATACGACGAGGACGAGCCGGAGGAAGAAACTGACATCGCAGACACCGAACAGGAGGACGAGGAAGAATGAAACTTGTGATTTGTGAGAAACCCAGCGTCGGGGCGGCGGTTGCCGCCGCCCTTGGCGTTACGGGTAAGAAAGACGGATATATCGAAAATGACAAGTACATCATTTCTTGGTGTATCGGGCATTTGGTACAGCTTTCCGAAGCTGCCGCCTATGGGGAGCAGTACAGAAAATGGAGCTATGACAGCTTACCCATTCTGCCGCAGGAATGGCAGTACACCGTAGCCGCCGACAAGGGAAAACAATTCAAAATCTTGAAAGACCTCATGCACCGCGCCGACGTTTCGGAAGTCGTGAACGCCTGCGATGCAGGATAGTGCGGTTGGGTGACTCAAGAGAAAGAAAA
>ENA-ORLX01000213-ORLX01000213.1-human-gut-metagenome-genome-assembly--contig:-NODE-213-length-13665-cov-4.66848_pt1 | contig 13665 bp, 14 predicted proteins | sample MGYA00243014_ERZ508843 | MGnify/ENA primary metagenome ERZ508843 (study PRJEB26277, sample SAMN04329788) | human gut metagenome | biome: human-associated habitat | host: Homo sapiens | place: USA... | reverse complement strand
GTCTCCGTGAGCGGTTGTCGTGGCGTTGGCATGTGTTGAAGTAGAAATAAGTTCTACTCCTGCAAGTTGGTGGTTATCTTTATTGGATATTTGTAACTTGATCCGTATTTGTTTGCCGGCTTTGATGTAGGCGGCAATATCATCATCGGTATCGAAAATGGCAGTGACATTCGGTTTGTTTGCTGAAAGTAGAAGTGATTGGTGTTTGGAACTTTTAGGAGAGGAAACGTCTAGGGAAACATACTTGGGAGTCGTCATATCCACTTCTATGGTAGCCTTTCCTTCTGCATTGGTCTTGAAAGTTTTTACTTCATTACCCGGTTTGATTTGCAGAGTAATATTAGGCTGAGGCTTACCTTCACTATTGGTTACGGTAATAGTGAAAGTCACCAGACCTTGTACTGTTGTGTTGACAAAAGATGCCACTTCTTCCCTTTCGGGGCGTGGGGTGCTTTCTTCCGTGGAATAGATTAACCTTTCGGCTGTCCGTGCCACGGTTTCAATGTTGCTGACCAAGAGTAGAGCAGCAGTCAGCGGTGCAAACAAGGCATATTTGATATGCCCTGTGGTGCGGGTTCTTTTTTTGTTCATCATTTTAATTCTGTTTTTTAAGTGTGATAAGTTGAAATTATTATATAAACCGGTTTGTCTGTTTTGGTTGGCTAATCCCAAAAGGTGATATTGATATGCTTTCTTATTTGTGCCGGATTCCATTACTTTATGATCGGCAAGGTATTCCAAATTGAGTCTGATCTCTGTTTTCAGCAGCCATGCAAAAGGATTCATCCAGCAAATGATATTTACTATTTCACTGATAATGACATCTATGGAATGCCATTGGCGGACGTGGGTCTGTTCGTGCGTCAGGATTTCTTGTTTTTCATCTTCTTTCAGTCCGGGCAGATAGATGAAAATCCATTGCCAGAAAGAGAATGGATTGGCAGGTTCTGATAGACTGCGTATGGATATTTGGTCTACATTTATATTCTTGCTTTTTAAGACAAGGCGGAAAATACTGCTTAGTTGGATCATAAATCGTGCGGATAATAGAAGGATTCCAATCCAATAGATGAACTTTATTATATCAAGCAGGTCGGGTGTGGGAATAGCAACAGGAGCTGTGACTACTGTGGCAGTGGAAGTATTTGTTTCTGTCAGCATCATCAGTGCGTAGTAATCTGCCAGTTCATTGATGGCAGGTTGTTCTTTCACCCATGCTTGCATATCCATCAGCGGATAAAGAAAAGAGAGGGCAAGAAAACTCAGCAGTGCGATACGACGCCACTGGAAGAAAGTGTCGCGACAGCAGACCAGCATGTAGAAAGCATAGAATAAGGCGATGCCTATATTTACTTTCAGCATGTAGATGAGTTCGGGTGCTGTAGTTATCATAGTATTTGTGAATTTAGCAGGATTATTTATCTTCTTCTTTCTCTATCAAGTTGATAATGTCTTTCAAGTCGGCTGCGGAGATTTTTTGCTCTTTGGCGAAGAAAGATACCATTTCCTTGTATGAGTCAGCAAAATAGTTCCGGACCACACCACTTACAAATGTGCGTTTGTATTCGCTTTGTTTAACCACTGGGGTGTATTGATAAGTGTTGCCGAATCGTTTGGCCGTAACATACCCTTTTCTTTTCAGGTTGTTCACTATGGATGCCACCGTAGTATAAGGCGGCTTGGGTTCGGGAAATTTAGCAACTATGTCTTTCACGAAACATTCTCCCATGCTCCAAATATGAAGCATCACTTCTTCTTCTTGTATCGTTAGCTTTTCCATAAGAAAATGAATTGATTACGATGTTTTCGCAAATCTACGAAAAAATCGTAATAAGCAAAAGGAATGGGAGTTAATTAGTGTGAATACAGATTGTGGGCAGATAAAAAAACAAAGTGAAGAATCCGGCTGTGATAGATTGAAGCGGACCCTTCACTTTGGCATGAAAATGACAGATGAAGTAAAGTTTATTTTTTGTGTAGAATATAATGGTCTGCTAACTCTCCTGTTATTGCCTGTTTGTCTTGATTGAGAGCGGTCAGGGTATTCTCACCGACTTTATAATATTGCTTATCCTCTCCATTAATTAAAGTCATGATATTACCTTCAACAGAGTAAGTTCCATATTCTTTGAAAGTAGCATCCTGCCGGTCAATATATTCTGATATCAACTCAAAAGTCTTGTCTTTTTTAATAGTCAGGGTCATGTTGATACCTGGACAGTCGGCAGCCGGAAAAGTTCCGGTGTAAGTACCGTCATAATCCAATGAGTTTTCTGCATTGTGCATATCCGTTGTTTCGGTGGAGATTGCAGAATCGTTAGTGTTTTTGGAGTTGCTGTTACATGAAGTAATCAGCAGGCATACGCATGCCAGAATAAAAAGTTTTTTCATCATAAATAATTCATTTAGTTCTTAATTTATAAACAAATTCAGACGACATTTGTTCTGCGTCTTTTCTTAATCTCTTTTAATCTTTCGTATACATGTCTGCGGCTTAAGGTAATCTGACGACGGTATACGATGCAGGTGGTAAGGAAATAAACACCTGTTTGTATCCACAATACCCGGTACTCTGTCAGCACATCGGTCAGTGTGGCTCCCATATTGTTGATGCGTACAAAGCCGTTGATGCCGAAAGTGGAAGGGAACAGCCACGAAACCACCTCCCAGAATTTAGGAATGGCAGTACCTGGCCACGAAATGCCTGAGATAAATAGCAACGGTACTGAGGTAAATACATAAATCATCATACAGGCTTCCCGATGGTGAATAAAGATAGAACAAGTCATCGCGAAAAAGATGCATGCCAGTATATAGGGAAACATGAATGCCGCTAGGGTTCCGGCTTGAGCTATTTGTACCTGGCTGAACATTTTGGGAACAAGGCAGAGCATATAGGTAGCCATGACAGCATATATCATAAGGTAAGTCTGTGATTTGCCTAAAACACTGCGCAGCGTACCATGATAATGGCGGCTCAAGGGGATAAGGTCCCGAAAACGGTTGTTCTCACGAGCAGTTCCGGCAGATAGACCTACTCCTAGCAGTAAAGTTTGTTGGATAATCAGTATCAGTACGGCGGGTATCAGGAAGCTGGCAAAACCGTTCTGCGGATTGAAAATGGAAATATCCTCATACGCTATGGGAGACGTGCTCACTTCATCTTGTCGGATGGTTGTGTTGCCGGAGCGTTCTATCTTTATCTGTTTGTTCATTACCAGCGAGGCATTGGTGTTGGCTGTCAGCATGGCTTTGTAGTATAGCATACCGCTCATGTCACAGTAGATGGTGACATGGGTTTGAACTCCTTTAGTAATGTCGCGGCTGAAGCTTTCAGGAATATAGATGATGCCATACACTTTGCCGTTCTTCAATAAAGTTTTTGCTTCTTCCATATCACTGCAATGAGATACTATTTCCAAGTCGGCACCTGCATCTACCAGGCGCAGGTATTCACGGCTGAGGCTGGAACGGTTGTTATCTACTACAGCAGCAGGGACTTCACGCACTGTTTCATTGGTATATATAAAGGTATAGAGAAGAGGATAGCCTAGTGGTACCAGAATGAAGAAGATAAGTACACCCTGATCCTTTACAACTGCTTTCAACTCTTGCCACCAGATGTAGAAAAGGTCCTTGGTTCCTTGTGAGATGATATCTTTGAGTTTATATGTTTTCATACCTGTTTGCCGTTTTAGGGAATATATACATAATGTAATAGTACTGTGCGCAGTCTTTTCAGTATAAAGAAAGGCAACAGCATGAATAACATCAACGCGACTACTGAATGCCATGCGTATATCAGCGTATATCCGTTAAGTGCCAAATCTACATAAATCAGGAAGTAGTGGCGTAACGGGAATAGATTGGCCAGTGCCTGTAATACAGGATTCATTGCCATAACCGGAAAACTCATACCCGATATGGAGAAAGAAATCACCCCCCATAGGGAGGCGGTGCTCAGTGCCAAGCGGACTGTTGTAAACAATCCGAACAGAAATACTCCGAAAGCCTGTGAAGCCAGTACTAGTAACAGACCGGCAAACAGCATGGGCAGTATACCGCTATTACAGGGATAGTGCAGGAAACCGTATAGATAAACATTATAGAAGGTGGCCATGCCAAAGAAAACTACAGTCTGGGGCAGCAATTTGCCGGTCAGGGCTACGGTGATGGAATTGTCTGCCATGACCTTCCATTCTTTTTGAGTGTTGGTTTACAATTCACTACCAATGGTATAGACGGTCGTCATAAAAAAGAGCAGCATGAGAGTCGATGACTATGGGCTGCAGGAAAGCCATGGCCTGGTCTTCTGTAGCTCCTTTGGCATATAAGGTGGCACGGCCGATGGCTCCACCCGCCAGCTCGGACATGGTGCGCTGGTCTTTATAGAGTTATGAACCTGCTACCAGATAGGAGTAGTTGGTATAAAAGGAAACCTTGGGTTGACGGCTTGCTAATGCCTTCTCGGTAGTTCCTTTTGGAATATAGTAGAAAGCATAGATCTTTCCTTGCTGCATGGCTTTGCGGGCATCCGCGAAACTGGGGTAATGTGCTATGATTTTAGTCTGCTGAAAAGCGTCCAGATTACGGATGATGCTGCGTGTGGTAGCTGTGTTGTCCAAATCGACCACACCTGCCGGCATATCCGTAGGGAGTCCGTTCCACATTAATGTAGTGAAGAAGAGATAACAGAACAAGGGAGCTATGATCATGCAGAACAGATATAGCGGTCTTGTGGCGATGCGGAACACTTCACGCCGGGCTATGCGGAATATACGGTTATGGACAGTATTGTTCATTGTTTGTTATTTCTCGATGATGGCACTCATTCCCGGACGCAATCCGTCTGTTCTCTCTACAGGAACAGCTTTCACCTCGAAGGTCTTCAGGTCGAATTGTCCCGTAGTCTTGGTTGCTTTCCAGGCAGCATATGTACCCAGATCTTTCATATAAGTAACCTTGAATTTTATTTCTTTGTCAAAGGCAGGAATAAATGCGCTAATCTCATTTCCTACGGTAAAGTCTTTTAGGAAATCTTCGCGTACATTAAATGTTACCCACATGTCATTCAAGCGGGCCACGTTCATAATGGGGGCACCGGTACCTACCAGTTCGCCTGCTTTGGGAAAAATTTCGGTCACTTCTCCATCAGCTGACGCGGTCAGTATCGTTTCGTCTATGTAGGAGGAAACTTCGGCTACAGCACCTTTGGCACGTTCTACTTGGGCTGCGGCTGCTGCTTTGTCTTCACGTTGTGCACCGTTCTTTGCCATTTCGTATTGGGAGCGTGCTGCTTTTTCTGTAGCGGGCATGGCATCAAATTGTGCTTTGGCTTCATCACGTTTTTGCGCGGACATTACGCCTTGTTCAAAGAGCCGGTTGACTCGGGTGTATGACTTTTCAGCAATTTCTACTCCGGCTTTGGCGTTCTGCCACATTTCGTAGGCAGCTTGCAGTTGCTCTTGGCGGGTACCTCGTTGTGCTTTTTCATTCAAGGCTTGTGCTGCTTGTTCGGCAGCTTGTGCTTGAGAAAGTTTGGCTTTTACATCGGGGGCTTCAAGGATAGCCAGTGTGTCACCGGCTTTTACTTTGTCTCCTTCCTTTACACGAAATTCCAGAATGCGTCCCGGCACTTTGCTGGATACACGGTATTCGTCGGCTTCTGCTTGCCCCTGAATGATTTCCGGACCTTTACCCAGTGTAAAGAAACCTATCAGTGACACTATGACAATGACTGCTGTCAGTGAAATAAATGCCAGCAAAATATTGCTGTGTTGTGATCTTTCTGCCATATCTTTTCGTTTTTAATCTTTAATTTTTATTTAAGCACTCCCATTGATTTGCGCAAATAGACTTCAGTCAGTTTTACATCAATCTGAGCGTCTATTTTGTCCGACTGGGCAGATAACCAAGCGGTTTGCGCTTCCAATACGTTACTGGTAGGAATGACTCCTTCCATGAATCCCAGTTTGGCATAGCGCAGATTCTCGTCTGCTTTTTCCAGATTTTTTTCAGCCATGCTCAGTTGTTAGTTTGATTCATTTACTTTATAGCTGGCTTGGCGTTCCTGCAAGACTATCTTTTCTTTTGCATCTGCCAGTTGGGAGCGGGCAATGTTTGCTTCCGCTTTGGCAGCTTTTACCTTATACATTCCGTCGCCCCAGTTCCATATTGGAATTTGTACCATAGCGCCAACAGCCCACATGCCGCGGAATTTGCGTTCAAAGCCGTTTACCAATGAGGGATTGGTTACCATGTAATTGGCGGTCAGAGCCACTGTAGGAAGAAATCCCGCGCGGGTGATATTGACTTTTTGGTCATAAATTTTATTAGCTAGATCCAAACTTCGTAATTCTTCGCGATTTGCCAAAGCGGTGGCTACATTATCACCTACATGATATTCAAGGAGAGTTAAGCTTTCTACGTCTTCATCTGCTAAACGTATTTCATCATTTAAAGGCAGACCGCATAATTGGCATAGTACCATTTTAGATAGGCTTAATCCGTTGTCTATTTGTGTGAGCTTCATTTCGGCTTCATTCACTTTTACTTTTACACTTAGTCCGTCGGCTTTGGTGGCGACACCTTCGGTTATCATTTTATCTACATCACTGTCCAGTTGGCTGACCAGTTGCAGATAGCTTTGGGCTAGTTTTTTCTTGTTTATCAGTGAGATGACTTGCCAGTAAGCTTGGTCGGTACTCAAAATGATATCCTGCATACCGGTGGCGTGCTGTGATTCGGCCAGTTGTTCAGCGTATTTGGTGATTTTATTGTAGGCAACGATTTTTCCTCCCATGAAGATGGGTTGGGTAAGGGTCACAGCTCCTGCATACATATTGCGTGTGTCGGTGCGCAACGCATCTACCAAACCTTGTCCTACCTTGTTCAGTGCATTTCCAATACCTGGGATGAGGGGAGCAAGTGGTTGCAGTATTTGTGCGAGTTCGGGATTGGAAGCTGCCAGTTGTTGGAAAGTTTCCTGTATGGAGCCTTGGGCGGTAGTCCCTATCTGACTGATAACTCCCTTTTGTTCGTCACTTAATAAAGAGATTTCTTTCTGAGTGTGCATATAGGTTCCTATAGCCGCAATCTTAGGAAGATAATTGGTAAAAGCCGCTTTCTTTTCATAATGTGCAGCTGTTATCTTTTCAGCTGAAATGCGCAACTCTTTATTGTTGGATAATGCTAAAGCACGACAACTATCTAAGGTGAGTGTGCTTTGGGCTGAAATACTATCTAAAACACCGATAAATAGGATAAAAGCTGCAATCTTTTTCATTATAGTGTTCTTGTTTTGTTGTTTTTAAGTTGTTTATGCAACAAAAATAAGACAAATCTTCAAGAAAGCCATATTCTGGATGTTATTTTAAAATATTTTTATAATTCTGCAATCTGTATGTTTACTGCTTTTGCTTGGTGGAGAAAAAAACAGCCGGTTCGTTTCCAACCGGCTGTTTTTTTATTAAATATATTGGAGGGGAGAATGTTCCTTGTTATTTCATGCTGAAAGCTTGTTGTCCTATCATGGTTCCATCAGCGAAAATATAAACATGATAAGTTCCGGCAGGCAAATATTCCTCTACGTCCCAATATACGGTTACATTTTGTTCTTCTCCGGTGTATTCTATGTATTTCTTGATGGAATAAACCAAATTACGGTTTTCGTATGGGAATGTGTTTGAAGCGTTTTTGGTTAGTATGTCATTGTCTGGTTTGGCAATACGTATATATAAAGTACGTTCACCTGTTTTGGCGGTAATATTCTTGACAATGGTGAACGAGATGGCTATCTTTTTCACATCTTTTACTTTCTTGGCTGTTTTACCACGTTTATTTCTAGGCTCTACGCTAATTCCTGTGGCATCCAATTGGGCTGCCAAGGTGACCTTTTCATTCAGATTTTTTTTCTCTTGCGATAAATTATTGATTTGACGGGTTGCCTGCGTATATTTTTGTTTTACTTCTTGGTTTTCTTCAGCTAGTGCTTGGTTGAGTTTGTTCAGTGAATCTATTTGGATAACATAGGTGCGTAGTACGGCACGTACTGTTTTCAGTTCTTTCTTCAAACGCATGATCTCAGCTGCGTTACTGGTCTTTACTTGTCGTAATTCTTCTAGCAGCCGCTGTGTTTTCAGCTTCTCACTCTCCAGCTTTTCGCGCAAGGAATCATTGTTTATCTGTATCTGAAGTTCATCATATTGGGTGGCGAAAGTGGTATATTCGTTATCCATTTCCAGTTTTTCCACAGCGAAGAGTTCGCTCATTTCCTTATTCTCTTTTGCTTGATGAAAAGCATAAAAAGAAACTCCGCCGATAATCACAACCAGCAGAATAATGACAATAATCAGTTTTTTGCTCTTATCCATAGTGTTACATTGAATTTTGGACAAAAGTACAATAATTTATGTAGACTGCTCGAAAAATATTATGGAAATTTTTCTTTAATTCGGAATATCATTGTAACTTTGCGGTGCTTTTAAGAAGGCGATTTTATTATCAACTTTAAACAAAATATAGAGATTATGTCAAAAGTAACCGTAGTAGGCGCAGGTAACGTAGGTGCTACATGTGCAAATGTTCTTGCTTTTAACGAAGTAGCAGACGAAGTAGTAATGCTGGACGTTAAAGAAGGCGTATCAGAAGGTAAGGCAATGGATATGATGCAGACAGCTCAGTTGTTGGGCTTCGACACAAACATTGTAGGTTGCACTAACGATTATGAAAAAACAGCTAACTCTGACGTTGTGGTTATCACTTCAGGTATTCCCCGTAAGCCGGGTATGACCCGTGAAGAACTGATCGGTGTTAATGCAGGCATCGTTAAGTCAGTTGCTCAGAATATCTTAAAGTACTCTCCTAATGCTATCATCGTAGTTATCTCTAACCCGATGGATACTATGACTTATTTGTCATTGAAAGCTTTGGGCTTGCCTAAGAATAGAATCATCGGTATGGGTGGTGCTTTGGATAGCTCACGTTTCAAATATTTCTTGTCTCAAGCCTTGGGTTGCAACGCTAATGAAGTGGAAGGTATGGTTATCGGTGGTCACGGTGATACTACTATGATTCCTTTGACTCGTTTTGCTACTTACAAAGGTATGCCTGTTTCTAACTTCTTGTCTGAAGAAAAATTGCAGGAAGTTGCTGCTGCTACTATGGTAGGCGGTGCTACTCTGACTAAGTTGCTGGGTACTTCTGCATGGTATGCTCCGGGTGCAGCTGGTGCATTTGTCGTTGAATCTATCATCCACTACCAGGGTAAGATGGTTCCTTGTTCAGTTTATTTGGAAGGTGAATACGGTGAATCAGATATTTGCTGTGGTGTGCCTGTAATCTTGGGTAAGAACGGTATTGAAAAGATCGTTGAATTGCCTTTGAATGAAGAAGAAAAAGCTAAATTTGCTGCAAGTGCTGCTGCTGTTCGCAAGACTAACGCTGCTTTGCATGAAGTAGGTGCTCTTTAATAAGAACAAGCTATAATTTTATATAAAAAGCCGTTTTTTCAGTGAAATGAGAAAGCGGCTTTTAATTTGTACAGAATCCCTGAAAAAGTAAGTTCACTTACTTTTTCAGGGATTCTGAAATGAAAACGGCAGGAAGATTTTCTCCTCCATCAGTCCATCGGGTAAAGGGGTAACCGGGATAAAGGGTAGGAGCTGTTTCATCTATCCATTGGTTGAGAAGCCGGTAGATGGGAATGTCTTCCTTATTCATAAAAGTACCTGTGTATTGGGCATTTTTAGACAACTGATTACCATCGTCATTTTTTCCGATAAAAGTTATTTTTGCATTATCATAGTAGTTGTGGATAAAGAAAGAGTTGGCAGCTATACCTGCGAATAATCCTTTGGTCGTAATTAGATCTATGTTATAGACATAACAATTTTCAATGTGCGCTCCATCCGAAGCTTTCCCGCATATTCCACCATTGTAACTCTCTCTGTTCTTTATTATGTTGTTGGCAGAATAGCAGTTTGCTATCAAACCTTGGGCCTGGCTGGAACCTGCTATTCCACCGGCTGGTCCTGCTTTTATTTTTGAATTTGCGTCATAAATGATTTGGGTGTTGGTAACATAGCAATTGGTGATTTCCCCTGTTGAAGTTCCTGCTATGCCTCCTGTATTGGCTGATTGGTTCGTTTTGGTTGGATTGGCTGCAATTTGGCACTCCTTAACGCAACAATTTAGTATTTTGCCTTTATTGCGTCCGACTAAAATACTTGTACCTTCTGCTGTGCTCTTGCTTTTTGATGTGATAGATACTTTGCTGGATTCTATATGGAGATTTTTAACTATGCCGGTGATATTGACGGCTCCGAATACACCTGTGGTGCCATTGCTGGAATTGATATGGATATTGTAAAGGGTGTGATTTTGTCCGTCAAAGGTTTGGGAAAAGTAATAGTTTGTTTGGGCGTATCCTATTTGTTTTAACTCAGTACAATCCACATCTTTAAAATCAATGTCATTCAATAGATAATAAGTGGTTATTCCATTCATCGTTTCTCCGAAATCGTCCAATGTTTTTCCTTTGTATTGGGTAAATGTATTGCTATTGATAAGTTGACTGAATGCAATCCAATCTTCGGCAGTCATAATTCCCGGAGTTTTTTCAGATATTTTTAAGTGATAAGTATATTCTTTGTTACCGGTAAAAGACTTTGTTTCTAGTTGTGTTGTATATTTCTTTCCATTTGTTACCATATTTATGGCGATGACCATGTTTCCGACAGGAGGGACTATAAACGAATAATTTCCGGAAGGAGAAACTTGGGCAATAGTAGTCGTATGTGTTCCGTTATCCGCTAGAACTATTTCAGCGGATTTTGGGATAATAGAGGAAACAGCAGGACATGTTACCTCTATTTTCTGAAAATAGGTTTGTAAATTTCCCTCCAAATGCAGTGTCAGAAGAGAAAATAAATGTTTGAACTGTAAATGGATGGAATTTCCGGCCGGAAATTCATCCTTGACATACAGTATGTCTTCCAACGAATTGTTTTTATAAAGATTTTCTTGGACATAGTCCAAATCGGGATAGACAGGATATACTGCCGTAACATTTGTTTTTCCTGTTAGGTCACTCCAGCTAAATTCATTTTCTGCTTACCATTGGTTGTCCATATAAGGCAGAATTCAGTTGTCTATTTGAAGACTGCCGGAAGCATTCAGCAGGATTTGATTGCCAGAGTTAAAAGTGGAAACAGGGGAGCTTTCTGTGAAAGCTGCTTGGTATGTATTGCCTGTGAGTACTACCTCGATATCGGTCCCTGTATAAACAAGATTGTCGGTGCAGCTTTGCAAAGCCAGGACCGACAATCCTATTATTAATGAGTTATATTTCAACTGAATAATGTATTAATGAAAATTGCTTTATGGTTCAGGTATTGTGAATTCCCTGTCAGCAAAGAGTTCCATTAGGCCGGATATCTGTTTGAGTCGTAAAAGTTCGTCGGCATCCATGCCAATATTCTTTTTTATCCATTCGTCACTCATTCCGGCTTTGGTCAGTTCTGCCACGATATCTACCATCAGTTCAATGCTGTGAGTGCCGCGGGCGCGGTTGTGGCGGATAGTGCTTGCCATTCTGTTTGAAAGGTCTTTTTCTATAACGACCACGGGAAGTAAACCTTTTTCTCGTTCAAACACACGTTTTGAAGTTTTAAGCACACAATAACGATGATATCCGTCTACCAGTTCATATATATCTTCATCGGGAATATAATAACATACACAAGGCATAGTATAGCCATCTTCCCAAATGCTTAATTCCAGCAATTTCATTTCAGGAGCGGCTACGTGGTTTGGATTATAACTGTTGGCACGTACCTTTTCCACCGGTACTCTGTGCACGTGATACACAGGACTTTCGAATTCTTCTTTCATTTGATAATGTTTTTATATTTCTGCATCACTCTGTCTCTTCTTAACTTTTCTTTTTTAGTTAGGGCAAATCCCATATATTTACATACATGGTCATTTTTCAGAATGCAAATACACATACGTTTATAAGTGGGGATTTCTTTAAACTCTGCGATGTCTATATCGTCTAGATAATCCATTTGGACAGGAAGTTTGTCTGTCTTGTAGTTTGTTTTCTTTTGTACGTAGAATTTTATGCCCAAATCAGTTAATTTACGTATGGTTGATAAATCCAGGCATCCTCCCTTGTATTTCCAGAACTCCCGGCTTACTCTTAGTTTTTCCAAGTAAGACTGTTTGGTTTCTTCGGGTAACGTATCTAACAGGAAATACATATACTCTTTCCATGTGTAGCCTTCTGGTAATTTGATGTTTTGCCATCCCATGGCACGGGTTCCACCATAGATTCCGGTAAAGTTTACTCCGTTTACTCGGCCTAGCATTCTCCCCCAAGTATTGGGATCGATGGCTTTGTATAATTTCAAGGTTTCCTGTGCTGTGCTGAGGAACGGACTGGCTACACGTTGTCTGTCCAAAGGTACTCCGGCTTTATAATAAAGTTCGTACATTTGGTTGAATGGCCATTTGAAACGGGCGTATGCTGTCCATATATCTTCGGTAGTCCAGTCATAGATAGGGTAGGCATTGTATAAATCGTATCCTAGTCTGCGGGTCCACATCAGGTTGTGATAGCTGTTCAGGCGATTGTTACCGTGAATAGTTCTCCATCGGTCCAGGCTCTCTTGAGTTCGGATGCCGACCAGGCAGCAAGTGCGTACTGCATCATGCTTTTTATGGTACCACGATGCAAATGAAGTCTGGAAAGTGTAGTCCCACATTTCCTCATTGTAGAATGGGAAATCTTCTTTCTTATAACAGTTTTTAGGCATAGGCCTTACCCAGTGGGCGTGCATACTTTCGTCCCAAGGGCGCCAATAGGTTTGAAACATAGAAGCACAAGTCACTACTTTGAAAGGAACACAGACATGGTAGATTTCCAATATATCCTGATTTTCTCTGAACGTCTGTTCCACATATTCTGTAGTCATTTGATACTGTGCTTCATAGTCCATGTGGTATACTCCGATTTTCCTGTCCAGATTATGCTCTCTGATATATTGAATACATAAGTTGAGCAAGACACCGCTATCTTTTCCTCCAGAAAAAGAAACATAGATATTATCAAATTCGTTGAATAAGAATTTGAGTCTCTTTTGAACGAGTTGATAAACATTTTCCCCTTTAGTTCTTTTATTATTCATTTTTGTTCGTGTTGTAAATCATTTTAATATAATTAGTCCAACGGTGTTCGGTTTGAAAACCACAGTTGGAAAAAATAGCTTCGTGTTTGGTTTGAACAATTGCATATAAATTGTTTTTAGGCTTTACTGCTCCCAACAATTCAACCAGCACTTCCTGATCATCGTTATGGACATAGTAGTTGTTAATGACATAACCGCCACTTTTCTGCTCTACAGGGACAAAACCGGTTACGTCATTATCTTCGACGGCAATGTACCATTGAAAACGTTCGGTCGTTTTGAAGGGATAATTGTTATTAGCCCTTAGGACTTTAGGATTCATAGCCAATGGTCCAATTAAATTAAATAATTGAGGTTCAAGGCCATCTAGTTGTAATATTTCCATAACTTAATTTATACATACGTTTTCTTAAAGCTACAAATGTAAATAGAAGATTGGATATACCAAAATAAAACGATCCCAAACCTACACAGC
>ENA-ORLX01000192-ORLX01000192.1-human-gut-metagenome-genome-assembly--contig:-NODE-192-length-14504-cov-5.96526_pt1 | contig 14504 bp, 10 predicted proteins | sample MGYA00243014_ERZ508843 | MGnify/ENA primary metagenome ERZ508843 (study PRJEB26277, sample SAMN04329788) | human gut metagenome | biome: human-associated habitat | host: Homo sapiens | place: USA... | reverse complement strand
GAGAGGGATATCGTATCAAGGCGTGAGGCTGTAGAGGTACGTGGTAAGAGAATACTTGGCGGAGGGACGGGTGCCGGAATAGGGATGAAGGAAAAGATAGCTGATCTAAAGCATCTCATTGCGGCATATCGTTCGGGTGAGATTGCAGAGCGCGATGATTAGAAAGAGGGGATATGATGTATGTAGTTGATGGGTTTGAGTTTCAGACAAAGGAAGAGGCAAGGCAGGCTAAAAAAGAAAGTGACGGAATACGATATATAAAGGATCAGACTGATATGTCTGACCCGGATACGGTATACAAGCTGTATTTAAGGCTTAACAAGCCGGGGTATTTTTTTACTCCTGTTGGGCTATCGTTTCTTGTTGAACTGCAGGAATATCTGCATACTATCCCATATTTCAAGAATGAGGATATCCGTCCGATTTATATTCCTGAGGATAAAAAAGCGGTTGTCGAGGTAAAAAAACAGACGGAAGGCTATAAGAAAAAGTTCCATGTGGCATTGTTTTTTACTATTGTATTATCGGCTGCCATAGTAACTATGTTTGGCATCACATATGTGAGTGGACACAGTCCGTATGTGGTGGACTACGAGAATGAGCTGATAGACAAGTATGAAAACTGGCAGAAGGAGCTTGAAAAAAGGGAAAAGGCAGTAGAAGAGAGGGAAAAAGCACTGGATGAAAGGCAGGATGCAACAGAGTGGACAAAATAAAGATACTGGTGGTAGATGACGAGAGCAGGATGAGAAAGCTCGTGCATGATTTCCTTGCAAGGGAAGGGTACGAGGTACTTGAGGCCGGAGACGGCGAGGAGGCACTTGATATATTTTATCAGCAGAAGGACATAGCACTGCTGGTGCTCGATATAATGATGCCAAGGATAAATGGTTTGGAGGTATGCCGTGAAATCAGACAGACTTCAAAGGTGCCGATTATTATGCTTACAGCTAAGGGCGATGAGCGTGATGAATTAAACGGCTTTGACATTGGTGCTGATGAGTACATTTCAAAGCCATTTTCTCCAAAGATACTGGTGGCCAGGGTAAATGCTCTCCTTCGCAGGGCGAATAAACTGGGCAAGGAGGCAGTAATAAGCGAGGCCGGTGGTATTGTCATGGACAAGACGGCACACACTGTAGCTATTGATGGCAGGGATATTGAACTTTCGGTAAAGGAATTTGAGCTTTTGGATTACTTTATGAGCAATCAGGGAATTGCTCTTACCAGGGAGCGCATACTTGACAGTGTGTGGAGCTATGATTATTTTGGCGATGCGAGGACTATTGATACACATGTGAAGAAATTAAGAAGCAAGATGGGCGCTAAAGGCGACTATATAAAGACTGTCTGGGGTGTGGGATATAAGTTCGAGATACAGTAGGTGCTAAGCTTAGGACTAATGGATTCGGGATAAGAGGTGTCACCATGAAAAAGAAAAAAACGCTATCCACGCAGCTTACGCTTGTGATTTCATTCATTGTACTTCTGATAGTAGGCATGTTCTGGATGGCTAATAACACACTGCTGGAAAAGTATTATGTATTTAACAAGGAAAAAGAGATGCTTGCTGTATACAAAATGGTGGACCTGGCTGCAAAAAATGACAAACTTTCAGATGATACGTTTGCTGTAGCATTTGAAAAGAAATGCGTTGGCGCCAATATAGATGCGGTTGTGTTCAACAAATACGGTAAGGTCATCATTGAGGGAACCACTGACAATCAGGAAATATTCCAGCTGCTTTTGGAGGCGAGCATGTCGTCATATTCGGCAGACTACAACAACCTGAATATGACAAGGCAGAAGGATAAAAGGCTGGGAACAGAGTATATTATCATAAATAATAGACTGATTGACGGTAACTTTGTATACATGAAGACACCGCTTGAGAGCATTAAGGAGAGCGTGTCCATATCGAACCGCTTTTTTGCAATAGGCACAGTGGCTGCTATTGTTGTGGGAGTGTTTATGGCATATATTGTTGCTCGCAACATGACCAGGCCGATAAGAAATATGACTGAGCTGTCGACAAGGATGGCGAAGCTTGATTTTGATGCGAAGTACATTGATACGGAAAACAGTGCAAAGGAGCTTTATGTGCTTGGTGAGCATATGAATGAGCTGTCGCAGACACTTGAGCAGACAATCACAAGACTAAAGGTGGCAAACAATGAATTACAGCGTGATATAAAGAAAAAAGAAGAGATTGATGAGATGAGAAAGGAGTTTTTGTCAAATGTGTCACATGAGTTAAAAACTCCGCTTGCTCTGATCTCAGGCTATGCTGAGGGACTCAAAGAGGTCGTAAATGACGATGATGAGAGCCGTAACTTCTACTGTGATGTCATCATGGACGAGACTGACAAGATGAACCGCATGGTTATGAAGCTTTTATCTCTCAATCATCTGGAGGATGGCAGTGATGTGCTTGAGATGACGAGGTTTGATCTGACACCACTTGTCAGAGGGGTTATAGATTCATCTAGGCTTCTGGCACAGAAAAATGAGGCTGCAATTGAGTTTGACCGCACCGATTCCGTATATGTGAGCGGTGATATATACAAGATTGAAGAGGTTGTGACAAACTATATCAGCAATGCGATAAATCACTGCACAAGAGGTGGTACTATCACTGTATCATACAGCATGTACAGCGACCGTGTGAGGGTCAGCGTGTTTAACACGGGAGAGCCGATACCTGATAAGGATATAGAAAATATATGGAATAAGTTTTATAAGGTGGACAAGGCCAGAACAAGGGAATATGGCGGAAGCGGCATAGGACTGTCTATAGTAAAGGCCATTATGGAACTGCATCACAGAGGGTATGGTGTCATAAATCACAAGGATGGTGTAGAATTCTGGTTTGAACTTGAGTTATTTATTGCAAACAATCAATAAATGTGTTACTATATGTATTATTAGGATAAAAGTCATAGAATAAGAATGGGTTTATTGCAATGATGGGAAGAAATATAAAAATGGCAGCTGTGGCATTTACAGCAATTATAACGTTGACAGGCTGCGGAACAAAATTATATGATATGACTGATGCGGAACAAGGCCTTATCGCTAATTATTCAGCATATGTTGTTGCAAAACACAATATATACCAGCAGGATGGCATGACTAACGCTACGGAGAAACGTGGGGATATGGAGGATGCTGACGACACTGAGAAAGTGGACGAGGCGTCACCTGATAATTCACTTTCGCAGGATAATAAGACATCTGAAGCTGGAAATGATAAGAGCAGCAATTCGCAGAAAGAGCCTTCTGCCACGCAGGAAAAGAAGGTGTCACTTGCCGAGGCAACAGGCTACGGCAGCCTTGAAATTACATTTGATGGAGAAATCGAGTCAGATGTGTACAATGTGGGCTCATACTATACAATAACGGCAGGAAGCGGTAATACTTTTGCGGTTATGAAATTCACTCTTAAAAATCCGACAGACGAGGATATAAATGTTGATATGTTTGGCAATGCCAGGACATATAAAGCCACTTTCCCCGATGGAAAGGAATACACGGCTGAGGGCACATTCCTTACATATTCCCTTAATACTTTTCAGGGAACCGTAAAGGCGCACGATGCGGTTGATGTGGTGCTGCTTTTCAAGATACCTCAGGGTACGGCATGTGACAATATTAAGATGTCGGTTATAAAAGATAACGAAAAAAGTTTGATTGAATTATAAAACATATGATATACTTAGATTACTAAGAGGTGGAGGTTGTATTATGGATACGAACATATTATTGGAGTCAGGAACAAACGAGCTTGAAGTGCTTGAATTCACGTTGGGAGACAATCACTACGGAATCAATGTCGCAAAGATCAGAGAGATTTTGCAATATATGCCGGTCACTCCTGTTCCGAATACTCATCCGAGTGTTGAGGGAATATTTATGCCACGTGACACAATGATTACGGTTATCAATTTAAAGAATTGTCTTAATCTGCCACAGACGGATGAAAAGGGCTTATTTATCATTACGAATTTTAACAAACTCAATGTGGCATTTCATGTTGATCTGGTTATCTGTATACTCCGCGTATCGTGGGAGAATATTATAAAGCCTGACGAGACACTGACGGGCGAGCATGGCAGCACTGCTACAGGTGTTATCAAAATGGATGACAGGCTTATAGTTATCCTTGATTTTGAGGCTATAGTTGCTTCTATTAGTCCACAGACAGGACTTAGGGTTAATGATATCGATGAGATGGAGGCAAGAGATAGGAGTGATGCTACAATTCTTATCGCAGAGGATTCGGCTTTATTGTCAAAGCTCATCACCGAGTGCCTTAAGAAGTCGGGATATACCAATCTCATAGTGGAAGAGAATGGTCAGGAGGCCTGGGATGTGATAGAGGCTATGCAGGCAAAGGGCGATATTACAAAGCATCTTGACTGCATTATAACTGATATTGAGATGCCACTCATGGATGGACACAGACTCACAAAGCTTGTAAAATCAGATGCAGAGCTTAGAGATATACCGGTTATCATATTCTCTTCACTGGTAAATGAAGAGATGAGGAAAAAGGGTGAACAGCTTGGAGCAGACGCACAGCTTACAAAGCCTGAAATCGGAAAGCTTGTAGAGGCGATTGACAAGCTGATTGATAAAGCATAATATATTTAGATACAAGGGGTGTGGCTTGTTTAGCTGCACCCTTTAATGGATTATAGATGGAGAATACTAATGAGCGATAAATCGACAGAAAACTATCTGGACAATTTGCTGGATTCAATGAATAAGCTGCAGGATACAGATACGAAGATGTCTGGGGCTGATCAGGATGAATTCCTCAAAAAGTTTGAGGACGAGCTTGAAAATGAGACATATGATGAGTATCTGTCGAACTTTGAAAAGGAACTTGAGAGGGAAAATGAGCAGGCCAAGGGTCAGGCTCTTAATGTACAGACTCCGGCTCCTGATGACAAGGATGCTTCACTTGATGATATGCTCACTGAGTTTGACCGCAGGATGAAGTAACAGGAGACTCAGGGAGATAAACAGGAAAACAAAGCAGACAATAATCTAAGCGATGCGGTATTTAATTTTACACCGGCAGATTCTGGGATAGAGATGATGGATGCAAACATGCCGGAAATGGCTGAGAATCCCAAACAGGAGGAGACTCCGGAGAGTATAATAACAAATGAACCTCAGATGGTTGAAGAAATAGGAGAGCCGGATTTGGCAGGAAATGCATCAAAGGATATACTTGACATACTGGGTAGTGATGGTCTGGATAATATCGGTGATCTGCTTGAAGGAAAAACCGGTGAGACAGGGGCTGATATAGATGATTATGCAAGCAGCCAGATGAAAGTGCACGAGACGGCTGATGCAGCAGTTGATGCACAAGATACTGAAAAAAAGAGCCTTTTAAAAAGAATAATATCATTTTTTACAAAAGAGCCGCAGTCAGATGATGTCACAGATATACAGAGCACAGCAGAAGGTGCAGAAACTGACGCAAAGACACTCTCAGATGAGAATAAGCAGATACTTGAAGCGCTGGATGCTGACGGAGAGCTAAACGAAGCCACAGATAAGCCAAAGAGGGGCAAAAAGCCTAAAAAAGAAAAGAAGCCAAAAAAACCTAAAAAAGAAAAAAAGCCAAAGGCTCCAAAGGAAAAGAAGGAGCGCATTGGATGGGAGAAGGGACCTAAGCTTCCTAAGGGACCTGTTATAGTAATCTGGGTATTTGTTATGTCGATAGTTGTGTTTGTTCTCATATGCACCTTTTTGCTCGGAAACAACTCCAAAGTGACTGATGCTCAGAATACGTACAATCAGGCAATAGCTGATCTGGGACAGAATAAAGCTGATTCAATAGAGCTGTATACAAAGGCCTACAGCAGGCTGAGTGGCTTGAAGCTTTCGGGTGACGATAAGCAGTTGTACAATAAGCTGTCGGTGCTTGCTGCAGTGTCAGGCAAGTATGATGCCTATAAGAGCTTTAGCGATTCAGGCTATGTAACCATGGCAGCGGATTCCTTAGTATGTGCGGCAGGACGATGTGCTGTAAATGCAGACAATGCAAAGGAATACGGATGTGAGCTGCAGCTTGAGCAGCTTAAAAACATTATTTCTGATACCCTGAGCAGTCAGTATGGCTTATCATATGATGATGCCATTGCTCTATATAATATAGATGATAGAGATGACTATACACTGGCACTGACACAGAAATTAAATGAATTAGGCATTAAAGAGGAGACAAAATGATATGATTGCAATCATCGATTATGGAGCAGGCAACCTGCGAAGTGTGAAAAAGGCTCTTACAGCTATAGGCGAGGAGAGTATTGTGACCAGAGACAGGCATGAGATTTTAAATGCCGATAAGGTAATACTTCCCGGAGTCGGAGCTTTTGGAGATGCAATGAATTCGCTTAAAAAATACGAGCTGGACAAGGTGATTCACGAGGTTTGTGACATGGACAAGCCATTTCTTGGCATATGCCTGGGACTTCAGCTATTATTTGAGGGAAGCGATGAGAGTCAGGGCGTTGAGGGGCTTCATGTGCTTGACGGACAGATACTTCGCATACCAGATAAGGAAGGACTTAAAATACCTCACATAGGCTGGAATTCACTTGATTTACAGAACAATGGAAGGCTGTTTAAAGGTCTTTCAGAGCATCCGTATGTATATTTTGTGCATTCGTACTATCTGAAAGCCGCTGATGAAGCAATTGTCACAGCAACGACAGAGTACAGCACACACATTCATGCGTCTGTAGAGAAAAACAATGTGTTCGCCTGCCAGTTCCATCCGGAAAAGAGCAGCACAGTCGGACTTTCGATACTTAAAAATTTTGCAGGGATAGGTGAGGCATAATATGTTTACGAAGAGAATAATCCCATGTCTGGATGTGAATAACGGACGTGTTGTGAAGGGCATAAACTTTGTCAATTTAAGAGATGCAGGTGACCCGGTTGAGATTGCGGCTGCTTATGATAAGGCAGGTGCAGATGAGGTGGTTTTTCTGGATATTACGGCGTCAAGCGACAACAGAAATACTGTTGTGGATATGGTCAGAAAGGTCGCTGAAAAGGTGTTTATACCGTTCACGGTGGGCGGTGGCATCAGAACAGTCGATGATTTTAAGGCACTGCTTAGAGAGGGTGCGGACAAGATTTCAATAAATTCAAGTGCTATAAATACCCCTCGGCTCATAAGTGATGCGGCTGACAAGTTTGGCAGTCAGTGTGTGGTTGTGGCAATCGATGCAAGACGTCGTGCTGATGGAAGCGGCTGGAATGTATACAAGAACGGAGGACGCATAGATACAGGTCTTGATGCCATTGAATGGGCTGTTAAGGCAAATGAGCTTGGAGCGGGAGAAATCCTTCTTACAAGCATGGATTGTGACGGCACAAAGGATGGCTACGATATCGAGCTTACAAGGCTTATTGCCGATAATGTTTCTGTTCCGGTTATCGCATCGGGCGGTGCAGGCACAAAGGAGCATTTTTACGAGGCTCTGACAGAAGGAAAAGCGGACGCAGCGCTTGCAGCTTCACTTTTCCACTACAAGGAGCTTGAAATTATGGATTTAAAGAATTATCTGGCAGATAAAGGTGTGTCGGTCAGAAGATAGGCGGGAGATAAAGATTATGAGTATGCTTGACGGCGAGTGGGCAAAGGCTGTGGGAGCCGAGTTTAAAAAACCGTATTATAGGGATTTGTACAATTTTGTGAGAGATGAATATGCCACACATGTGGTATATCCTCCGGCAGATGACATATTTAATGCCATGCATTTTACGCCACTTGACAAGGTGAAGGTGCTCATCCTCGGACAGGATCCGTACCACAATGTCAATCAGGCGCATGGATTGTCGTTTTCAGTGCTTCCGTCTCAGAAGGATATTCCACCATCACTGCAGAATATCTACAAGGAACTGCACGACGATTTAGGGTGTGATATCCCCAATAACGGATACCTGAAGAAATGGGCTGATCAGGGAGTTTTGCTATTGAATACGGTGCTCACTGTCAGGGCTCATCAGGCAAACTCGCATCAGGGACACGGCTGGGAGAAGTTCACGGATGCAATCATAGAGGCTGTAAATGAGCAGGACAGACCTATAGTATATATGCTCTGGGGACGTCCGGCGCAGTCGAAGATTCCTATGCTTACAAATCAAAAGCATCTGATATTGACAGCACCGCATCCAAGCCCGCTGTCGGCTTACAGAGGCTTTTTTGGCTGTAAGCATTTTAGTAAAGCCAATGAGTTTCTTAAGGAGCATGGAGTGGAGCCTGTTGACTGGCAGATAGAGGATATATAAAGGACGACAATACCGGCTCATATGTTAGTAATACCGGGCTGGGTAATACCGGCAGATATTATCTTGACATAAATTGGAAAAGCGTCTATATTAAAAATATATAGAAGGTAACGGATTACATGATTATCAAAGGAGTGATATTATGAGAGGAATAGGAATGTGGGATTCGTCATCCATATCCACATTGTTTTCAGGCTTTAGCAGCAGTAGAAGCAGCAATGCAGCGTCGTCTTTTATTGCCAATATGGATATGACTACATATAGCGGCATTAGAAGTGGCAGCTATTTCAAACTTCTCAAGTCATATTATGGAAATAACCTTAATTCAAAGGCCCAGTCTCTTGTCTCATCATCTGTTTCTACATCTAAGGATTCAGCGAAGACACTTGCGTCCATTGAGTCGGAGTCAGAGGACATGGTAAAGTCGGCGCAGGCTCTTTACAAAAACAGCCGCAAGGACGATACAGATGCTACGTACAAGAAGGTGTCAGCTTTTGTGTCTGATTACAACAGCCTCATTAATGCTGCGGATGATTCCGAGACAAAGCAGATTTCGAGAAATCTTGAGTCTATGAAGTCACTTACAGATATCAATTCAAAGTCGCTTGCGAAGGTGGGAATCACAGTGGATTCCAAGTCCGGCAAGCTGTCTGTTGACGAGGATACATTTAAAAAGGCTGATTCGACTAAGGTTGATGCACTTTTTAAGGGGAATGGCTCTTATGCTTACGCAGTGGCAAGCAAGGCTTCAATGCTTGAGTATGCCGCAAAGAATGAGGCAGAAAAGACTAACACGTATGGCGCCAATGGAAGGTATACACAGGCCTATAACAGTGGATATAATTATAATATGTTTTTATAGTCAAAGACAGGCAGGGAATCACCCACCTTACTTTACGGCTTAATAAAAGAAGCATCCCGGATTGGGATGCTTCTTTTTAATTAATTAGCGTTTAGTTGTCTTTTTCATCGTCCTCGCTCATTGAGTAGACCTGACGCTTACGTGCCATCTCATCGCTCTCAAGATATTCGTCGTAGGTTGTGATCTTGTCGATCATTGAACCGTTTGGCAGGAATTCTATGATTCGGTTGGCGGTTGTCTGGACTACCTGGTGGTCACGGCAGGCAAAGAGGATTACTCCCGGGAATTTTATCATTCCGTTGTTTAATGCTGTTATTGACTCCATGTCGAGGTGGTCTGTAGGCTCATCGAACATGAGTACATTGCTTCCCATGATCATCATGCGGGAGAGCAGTACACGAACCTTTTCTCCTCCGGAGAGTACACGCATTTTCTTTACTCCATCCTCACCGGCAAAGAGCATACGGCCAAGGAAACCTCGCACATATGTGGCGTCCTTGATTTCTGAGTACTGTGTGAGCCAGTCGACGATGAGCTCATCAGTATCAAAGATTGTGGTATTGTCCTTTGGAAAGTATGACTGGCTGGTTGTGACACCCCATTTATATGAGCCCTCGTCAGGCTCAAGCTCTCCGGCAAGGATTTTAAACATAGTTGTTTTTGCAAGCTCGTTTCCTCCGACAAATGCAATTTTGTCATCGTGGTTGACAGTGAATGAGATATTGTCAAGTACCTTTACACCGTCGATGGTTTTTGAAATACCCTCGACAAAGAGCACATCGTTTCCGATTTCACGCTCAGGACGGAAATCAATGTATGGGTATTTACGGCTTGATGGACGTATTTCATCAAGCTGGATTTTTTCTAGGGCACGCTTTCTTGATGTAGCCTGCTTTGATTTAGAGGCATTGGCAGAGAAACGCTGGATAAATTCCTGCAGCTCCTTGATTTTTTCCTCTTTCTTTTTGTTTGCTTCCTTCATCTGACGGACAATAAGCTGGCTTGATTCATACCAGAAATCATAGTTTCCTGCGTAGAGCTGGATCTTACCGTAATCCATGTCGGCGATGTTCGTGCAGACCTTGTTGAGGAAGTATCTGTCATGGGATACAACGATGACCGTGTTCTCGAAATTGATGAGGAATTCCTCAAGCCATGAGATGGCATCGAGGTCTAAGTGGTTGGTAGGCTCATCGAGAAGCAGTATGTCAGGATTTCCAAACAGTGCCTGAGCGAGAAGCACCTTGACCTTTACTGCACCCGGCAGATCTGCCATCAGAGTGTAGTGATCATCAGTAGGTACACCGAGACCGTTTAAGAGAGTAGCTGCATCCGACTCAGCATTCCAGCCGTCCATATCGGCAAACTCAGCCTCAAGCTCGCTGGCACGGATTCCGTCCTCGTCTGAGAAATCCTCCTTCATATAGATGGCTTCCTTTTCCTTCATGATATCATAGAGACGCTTATTACCCATGATAACCGTATCAAGTACTGTAAACTCATCGTACTTGAAGTGATCCTGCTGTAAGAATGACAGTCTCTGTCCCGGAGTGATTGCGATATCACCGCATGTAGGCTCAAGCTGTCCTGAGAGAATCTTTAAAAATGTAGACTTGCCGGCACCGTTTGCACCAATAAGTCCGTAGCAGTTTCCCTCTGTGAATTTTATGTTGACATCCTCAAATAAAGCTTTTTTACCAATTCTTAATGTAATATTGTTTGCACTAATCATTTTGTCTTTATTCAATCCTTTCCTATTTAATAACCTGTTCGTTTCTGTAACACATCGTTTCTATTTTAACGTAAAACCAGTATTTTGCAAGTGTTTTACAGGCGATTTATAGCCATTGTGCCCTTTTGTACATAAATTTTACCTTGTTAATAAATATTTTAGGGTTTTTGTACAATGTATTGCTAAAAAAACTTGATTTTTTACAGCGCACAAACTAAACTATTATGTAGAGACATTCTGATTCATGTCTATAATTGAACATTTATTTTACAGGAGGAAATATCATGTCTAGAGCAAAACAGTCGATGGATGGAAATACCGCTGCCGCTCATGTAGCATATGCCTACACAGAGGTTGCCGGAATCTATCCTATCACACCTTCTAGCCCAATGGCTGATACAGTTGATCAGTGGTCAGCAGCAGGACAGAAGAACATTTTCGGAAGCACTGTAAAGGTAGTTGAGATGGAGTCTGAGGCAGGTGCCGCTGGTACAGTTCACGGATCTCTTGCAGCTGGTGCACTTACTACAACATTTACAGCTTCACAGGGACTTTTACTTATGATCCCTAATATGTACAAAATCGCAGGTGAGAATCTTCCTTGCGTATTTGACGTATCAGCTCGTACAGTATCTTCACATGCACTGAATATTTTCGGTGATCACAGTGATGTATATGCTTGTCGTCAGACTGGTTTCGCAATGCTTTGTGAGACAAATCCACAGGAGGTTATGGATCTTTCACCGGTTGCACACTGTGCAGCACTTGAGGGAAAGGTTCCATTCATCAACTTCTTCGATGGATTCCGTACTTCTCATGAGATTCAGAAGATCGAGAAGTGGGATTATGAAGATCTCAAAGAGATGTGTCCAATGGATGCAGTTGCAGAATTCAGAGCACACGCTCTTAACCCAGAGCATCCAGCAGCTCGTGGATCACACGAGAACGGAGATATCTTCTTCCAGCATAGAGAGGCATGTAACAAGTTCTATGATGAGCTTCCAGCAGTTGTTGAGAAGTACATGGACAAGGTTAATGCTAAGCTTGGTACAGATTACAAATTATTCAACTACTACGGAGCACCTGACGCAGATCGTGTAATCATCGCTATGGGTTCTATCAATGATGTAGCTGAGGAAGTAATTGATTACTTAACAGCAAAGGGAGAGAAAGTCGGACTTATTAAGGTACGTCTTTACCGTCCATGGTCTTCAGAGGCTCTTCTTAATGCTATTCCAAAGACAGCAAAGAAGATCGCTGTATTAGACCGTACAAAAGAGCCAGGATCACTTGGTGAGCCATTATACTTAGACGTTGCTACAACACTTCGTGAAGCAGGAATGAACGATGTTGTATTAGTAGGCGGACGTTACGGATTAGGATCTAAGGATACACCACCTTCTTCAGTATTTGCTGTATATACAGAGCTTGAGAAGGATGCTCCTAAGCACAGATTTACAATTGGAATCGTGGATGATGTTACAAATCTTTCACTTCCAGAGGTTAAGCCAGCTCCTATCACATCTGCACCTGGTACAAAAGAGTGCAAGTTCTGGGGTCTCGGCGGAGATGGTACTGTAGGTGCTAACAAGAACTCTACAAAGATCATCGGTGACCACACAGACAAATACATCCAGGCATACTTCCAGTATGACTCAAAGAAGACTGGTGGTGTTACAATTTCTCACTTGAGATTTGGTGACAACCCAATCAGAAGCCCATACTACATCAACCAGGCAGACTTCGTAGCATGCCACAACCCTGCATATGTTATCCAGGGCATGAAGATGGTTCAGGATGTTAAGCCGGGCGGAGTATTCATGATCAACTGCCAGTGGTCAGATGAAGAGCTTGCTCATCACCTCAACGCTGACGCTAAGAAATATATCGCTGACAACAACATTCAGCTTTACACAATCAACGCTATCGACAAGGCTATCGAGATCGGAATGGGTAAGAGAACTAACACAATTCTCCAGTCTGCATTCTTCAAGCTTGCTGACGTAATGCCTATCGATAAGGCTGTAGAGTACATGAAGGCTGCTGCTAAGAAGTCATACTCAAAGAAGGGTGACGCAGTAGTAGAGATGAACTACAAGGCTATCGATGCCGGTGTTGACGCTGTACATAAGGTAGAGGTTCCAGAGTCTTGGAAGAATCCAGAGGCAGATGCTCCTAAGGCAGAGCGCACAGGACGTCCAGAGGTTGTTAAGCTTGTTAACGAGCTTCTTGATCCAATCGCTAAGATGGATGGAGACAGCCTTCCAGTTTCAGCATTCGCTGACAAGGCAGACGGACAGTATGTAACAGGTGCTTCTGCATACGAGAAGAGAGGAACAGCCGTTACAGTTCCACAGTGGGATCCAGAGAAGTGTATCCAGTGTAACAACTGTGCATTTGTATGTTCTCACGCTACAATTCGTCCATTCTTACTTACAGATGACGAAGTAAAGGCAGCTCCTGACAACATGAAGGTTGCTGATATGAAGCCAAAGGCAGGCGCTTACAAGTATACAATGAGCGTATCTCCACTTGACTGTATGGGATGTGGTGAGTGTATCACAGTTTGTCCTACAGCAGCTATCTCAATGCAGCCACAGGAGTCTCAGGCAGCAGAGCAGCCAGTATTTGATTACTTAGTAGCTAACGTTTCTAAGAAGACAGATGCCGGAATGGTTGATACAACACCTAAGGGATCACAGTTCAACCAGCCACTCCTTGAGTTCTCAGGCTCATGTGCAGGATGTGCTGAGACATCTTATGCTAGACTTATTACACAGCTCTTCGGTGAGCAGATGTACATCTCTAACGCAACAGGATGTTCTTCTATCTGGGGTAACCCGGCAGCTACATCACCATACACAGTAAATATCAACTCTAAGAAGGGACCAGCTTGGTCTAACTCACTCTTCGAGGATAATGCTGAGCATGGTTTAGGTATGGAAGTTGGACAGAGATATCTCCGTGACCAGGCTATCGAGCTTGTTAAAGAGATCGCTGCATCAGACAAGGCTACAGCTGAGTTCAAGGCAGCAGCAGATAAGTTCCTTGAGACAAAGGATGACACAAAGGCAAATGTTGAGCCAACAACAGCTCTTATTGCAGAGTTAGAGAAGGCAGCAGCAGCCGGATGTGAGAAATCTAAAGAAGTACTTGCTAAGAAGGATTACCTCGGAAAGAAATCTGTATGGATCTTCGGTGGTGACGGATGGGCATATGATATCGGTTTCGGTGGATTAGACCATGTACTTGCTTCTGGTGAGAACGTAAACGTAATGGTATTCGATACTGAGATGTACTCTAACACAGGTGGACAGGCTTCTAAGGCTTCTAACATCGGTGAGGTATGTCAGTTCGCAGCAGCTGGTAAAGAGACAAGCAAGAAGTCACTTTCAGAGATCGCTATGAGCTACGGATATGTATACGTTGCACAGATCGCTCTTGGAGCAAACCCAGCACAGGCTGTTAAGGCTATCACAGAGGCTGAGGCTTATCCGGGACCATCACTCATCATCGGATACGCACCTTGCGAGCTTCACGGTATCGCTAAGGGTGGTATGAACCACTGCCAGGATGAAATGAAGAAGG
>ENA-ORLX01000187-ORLX01000187.1-human-gut-metagenome-genome-assembly--contig:-NODE-187-length-14602-cov-5.03746_pt1 | contig 14602 bp, 27 predicted proteins | sample MGYA00243014_ERZ508843 | MGnify/ENA primary metagenome ERZ508843 (study PRJEB26277, sample SAMN04329788) | human gut metagenome | biome: human-associated habitat | host: Homo sapiens | place: USA... | reverse complement strand
CAAGATAAACAAGACCTTCACGGTCGAGGCCGGAGATGGAGACCGCATCCTGACCTGCAACGAGGCCGCAGAAAATTTGACCGAGGCGACCGCCATCGCTCTGGCCGCACTGATCAGCGCGAATAAAGGCACCACGACCATGAACCTTACGCTCAAGGGAAGATGGTACATTTTCGCAACGGCTTGCGTCCTGATCGTTGGCCTCGGCAAGTTGAGCGGCAAGTATTACGTCGACAAGGCGATTCACACGCTCGGTGGAGACAGCGGATACAAGACCGCCCTGAAACTCCGAAAGGTGGAGAAGCGCATCACCGATGTAAAAACTCAGTCCAGCACGGTCGCGGAGCGATCCAAAAGCAAAAAATCGTCGTCCTCCAAAAATAGCGAGAGTTCCTCCAGCGGCACTCCAACTAAGGGCGACACCTACGAACTCAAGACCACGAAAAAGGGATACTACACCGCAGCCGAGGCAGCAGCAGGGCAAGTCAAACCCGGAAACCCGTCCGGGGTACGGCGGCCCGGAACCTACTACGTCTTCAACACGTCGCAGGGTATGCTCAACCTCACGACCGCCAAGAGCGTCCCCGGCTCGTGGATAAACCCCAACTAGGAGGTGGTGATCCAGTGGCCGACAGCAATATCCTCCGCATCGGAAAGATCAGCAGCATCAACTACCCGGAGGGCACTGCAAGAATTTCCTACGAGGACAAGGACGGCAGCACCACATCGGAGTTACCGTTCCTCGCATGGGAATACTGGATGCCCAAAATCGGCGATCAGGTTCTCGTGGGTCATCTCTCGAACGGCAGCTGCGCTGGCGTGATCATCGGCCCGGTGTGGCACGGCGACTACCAGCCAGCAGATGGCCGGGAGGGAGTGTACCGCAAGGAATACTCCAACGAGCCGGGCACCGCAAACGAGACCTACGATGCCGGGGCCAAGGCATACAGCCAGACCATAGATGGCACCGCCGAGGTGACCGCCACTGAGAGCTGGACGATTCAGGTCGGCGGCTGCACCATTCAGGCCAACAAGGATGGCACCATGACCATCATGGCCAGCAAGAAGATCACCATCAACGCCCCGGAGGTGGAATTCTTGGAAAAGGTCACGATCAAAAAAGAGACCACCCTCAAAAAGACCTTGCTTGTCGAAAAGCAGATCACCACCCACGATGGAGTTACTGCAACGAACGATGTCAAGGCTGGAACGATCAGCCTGCAGCAGCACAAGCACACTCCGCAGGGCTTGACCAGCCCGACAACGCCTCCAATCCCCTAAAAGCAGGAGGTATCTGCCGTGATAATCGGAAACTGGGGCCTCGGCCTGATTTTCCAGACCTCCGACCGGCGCGTTTTTACGCCGGAGAACCTCAAGCGCACGACCTCTGCAGTGTGGGCCACGCACAGCCGCATGGGGCTGAAAGATCAATCCGAGTTCATCCGCCCCGGCCTCGGACAGATCACATTTGACATCCAACTCAATGCAGAGCTTGGTGTCAGGCCCCGGCTGATGATGGACTACATCAACAACTGCGTCGAGACAGGCGACGTGCAGATGCTGGTCATCGGCTTTCGGAGGGTCGGAAAGCACCGCTGGAAGATCACCAATGCCTCAACCGCATATGAGGTGGTCTACAGCCGGGGCGAGATCGTCAAGGCAAAGATGACCCTGACGATGGAAGAATATCTTTGATGGGAGGGATTCGATGCAGATCTCTGACGTACAAGTCAGCTTCGATGGTGACAGCACCGAGCTGGAGGACATCGCCCGGTGCGTGAGAAACATCATCCTGACCCCTGCGGGCACCTGCCCGCTTTATCGTGATTTCGGAATCAGCTACGATTCCGTGTCTCACCCGGTGCAGGTAGCCATGAACGAAGTGGCACTGGAAATCATGGAGAAAATCGAAAAGTACGAGCCGCGAGTTGACTCCTGCGAGGTAAGCTTCGAGGGTACGGACGAAGTCGCCGTGATGAACGGCAGCCTGAAAGCAAAGGTGGTGTGTTCTCTTGCCTGATACCCTGCAATCCGTTTTCGACCTCCCGGAGGTCTCGTTCATCGACAACGACACGGTCGATGCGATGATGAACCGCATGGTCTCCAACTTTGAAAAAAAGTACAAGGAGGTCACCGGGAAGAGCCGCAGCCTTGCACCTGCAGACCCGATGCGCATCCTGATCTACAGCGTCGCTCTGGACCTTTACCAGCTGGAGAGGTACACCGTCCGGGCTGGCAAGCTGGATCTGCTCAAGTACAGCTACGGTGAATTTCTTGACAACCTCGGCGGCAACCGTGGCGTAATTCGGCAGCAGCCGAAAGCAGCGACCACGACTATCCGCTTCACCCTTTCGGAGCCGAGAGGCTACGCCATCGGCATCCCAGCTGGAACCCGCGTCACCAACGGCGACGGCGTATACTTCGCCACCTCTGAGTATGGCGAGGTCGAGGCCGGGAAAGAGAGCGTAGACATTCGGGCCACCTGCACCGTGGATGGCATCACTGGCAATGGCTATATGCCCGGTCAGATCTCCACCATCGTGGACCCGGTGGCTTATGTGGAGAGCGTATCCAATGTGACCGAGAGCGGCGGCGGTGCAAACCTCGAAACAGACGAGAGCCTCGCCGAGCGAATCTTCCTCGCCCCGGATTCGGAATCGACCGCCGGGTCTGAGGGGTCTTACATCTACTGGGCAAAGACCTACAGCACCGAGGTGGGTGACGTTGTCCCGTTTTCCCCGGAGCCGTGCAAGGTCGTGATCTACGCCCTGATGAAGGACGGCACTCTTCCCAGCAGCGGATTTCTGAAAGGGCTTCAGGAATCCCTGAACTCCAAGACGATCCGGCCCATCACGGACAACGTCACCTGCTCTGCTCCGGCAGTCCAGACCTTCAACGTCGATGTGCCCTACTACATCAACCGCAGCGACATGGCACAGGCGGCCACCATCCAGAACGAGGTGACCGAAGCCGTGAACGCCTACGTCTTGTGGCAGCGCAGCGACATCGGAAAGGACATCAACCCCAGCGAGCTGGAACACCGCATCCGGGCAGCCGGGGCAAAGCGGGCAGTGATCCGCTCCCCGGCATTCACGGTGGTCTCGACCACAGAGGCAGCACAGCCCGGAACCGTCAACCTCGTATACGGAGGGCTGGAAGATGACTGATCTCTTCACCGGCCAGCTCTCCTACCTGCGCATCAATGCCTACTGGAACGACCCGGAGGGGATCGCGGTCTCCATCGCCATAATGCAGGAAAAGCGGCGCATCATGCAGGAACTGGCTCAGACCCGGACCATGTCCGTCATTGATGACCTGCCGGAGAGCATTCTGGACGTTCTGGCCGTGGAACTCCGTACACCTTACTACGTCGACAGCCTGAATGTCGATGCCAAGCGGGAAATCATCAAAAAGAGTTTCCTGTGGGCAGCGAGAGCCGGAACCGTGTCAGCGGTCGATGAATTGATTCAGGCAGTCTTCGGAGAGGGCGAGGTGGTCGAGTGGCCGGACTTCACCGAGGAACCGAGGGAGCCTGGCACGTTCGACATTGTGACCAGCGGCCAGTTGACCCCGGATGCCGCCACCTTTTTCACGCGGGTGGTCAAGCGGGTAAAGAACGTCCGCTCCCACATCCGCAGAATTCTGATCGAGCGGCACGAGAAGATGCAGATGTACGCTGCAGCCGGGTCTCTTTCGGAACCGCACCGCCCGGTGCTGAACCATCACAAGAACACGGCCAGCGGCAGCCTTCAGGAATCGGCGGCAGCAGCCATCGCCGCTGCGCCGTCCGCAGCGATCACCAATCATCCGCAGGGCAGGACCGGGAACGCAGATCTCATGGAGACCTCCGCTGCAGCAATGGCAGCGGCCCCGGCAGCCCATATCTACAACCACACCCCAGCCCGCACCACAGCGGCGCAGGGTGCAGTATTTATCCCAGCTGGCGGCTTTTCGGCCCCCAGCACAAACATCCTGAACCACGCTGCATCCCGGCAGCGGGGCAACGCAGCAGCGCAGACCGTCACCTCGGCGTTTTTTGTTGAGAGCCGCACCGTTCGGATTCTCAACAATTTCAACAATGTCGAGTTGAAAGCCATCGCTGCGCAGAGTGCCCCGGCAGCCGCCGCAGCCAATTCACACACCATCATTCTTTGACAGGAGGTACCACAATGGCCGGAATTTTCAAGGAATCCGTTTTGACGAAAAAGGGCATCGCCCTTCTCGCCAAGGCACAGGCCGGACGCTGCACCATCAAGCTGACCAAAGCAGCAGCAGGTGACGGCAGCTACACGAGCGGTGAGGATCTCACCACCCGCACCGCCCTCAAGTCGCAGAAGCAGACCTTCCCCCTGATCACGACCACCGTTCAGAATACCACCAACGTTTTTGTGAAGTTCATCATGTCGAACCATCAGGACAGCGGCGACCTGAAGAACGGCTACTACGTCAAGGAGATCGGCATCTTCGCCACCGACCCGGATGAGGGCGAAATCCTCTACGCACTCGCCATCGCAGAAACGGATCAGTGGGACTATATGCCCGCTTTCAACGACCTGCTGCCGTCCACGATCACCATCGACTTCTTGCTGGAGGTCAGCAACGCCAAGGATGTCAAGATCCATATGCCGAACAAGCAGTACGCCTATGATGACACAACCGGCAAGAAGTACATCATCGGCATCGACAACGGCCTTATTTATTTTCAGGAGGTAACGGAATAATGGCAGGAGAAAAAGTCTATATCGCCGACAAGGAAACGCTGGACAAGATCTACAATATTCTGGCGGTCGATCCGATCTACGGCTTCATCGAACACATGAACATTCTCAGCCCGACGCAGCGCATCGAGTACATCGGTCTGAACAAGAACTTCACCCCGGTGAGCCGCAACACCAACGGCAGCATCTCCCTGAACGACTGGGCTGGCTTTGAGATTCTGGAAGCCAACAAGCCCTACATGGTCCGTTCGGACGGCACCCCGGACTACCGCCTTCAGGACAACGACTACTCCAAGAAGTACAGCGACGGCTCCGCTTCGGACGTGGCCAACACCTCCTACAACGGCGGCGCATTCAGCTGGCTCCAGAAGATCTACAAGAACGAGACCGTCGTCGGCGATGACCGCATCGTGAAGTTCAGTCTGACCAAGCGGGAGGGCTACGAGCCTGTCGGCTTCATCGACCCGGACAACAAGGAGCTGGAGGGCGTATGGCTGCCCATGTTCTACGGCTCCATCGTCGAGGACAAGATGCGCTCCCTGTCCGGCCTCCAGCCCGACTACAACAAAACCACAGCCGCCCAGAAAACCGCCATCGATGCGGTCGGCAACCGCGCCAAATTCCTCGGCGGCGCAATCGTCGAGACCATCGCAGACCTGCTGCTCATGTTCGGCAAGAACTCCAACATTCAGGACGTGTTCGGATACGGCAACTGCTCCGGCTACGACCAGAGCCTGACCCCGACCATGGGTGTCAAGCAGAACGCCGTGGTGGGCGGTGGCCAGTTCTACGCCACCACCGACCAGAAGAGCCTGAACAAGATCTTCCACTCCATCGTGCTGGGCAGCTACCAGCAGTGGATGCGCGACCCGTACACCCTGCTGGTGAACGGCGACTACAAGGTCAGCAAGAACTACACCTACGACGTGACCGGGGCGACCTACCACAACACCGGCATCGTCCTGCCGACCACTGATCAGGACAAGTGGGACTACCCCTCCCACTACACCGTGGTGCCCGGTTTCGGAGCTGTGGCAATCGAGCCGTTCAACGGCAGTACCGTCCTCGGCGGCTGCGACGGTGTCTATTACCATGCCGAAGGCACAAAGGTGGGCCTACGGTTCGGTTATTGCAACTATGGCACCCCTACGGGGCCTCGGTGCATCAATCTGAACAATGACGCTGGCAACGCGAACTGGAACATCGGCTCGGCCTGATTCTATCTGCAATCTACATCCTACGCCAAAGCCGCCGCACTCTGCATTTTATGCACTGCGCCATGATGGGCGCAGCCTACACCGCTGACCGCTGAAATGCGGCTTACTCGCCATAATTGGAAAGATGAGTGGAAATAGGTCCGATACAGGGCGCATGGCAAAGCGGTCGCACCTACCATGCGCAGGAGATAGAAGAAAGAATATCTTATAGGCGTACAAGTTGAAAGAGTACAAGTATCTGTATCAAGCAATGCTTTCGGAGAAAACAATCCGCAAGGCATACAAGAACCTTCGGAAAGGCAAAACACGCCGAGCGGAGGTAAAGTATATCGATGCCCATCTGGACGACGAAGTTCAGAAGATGCACGATATGATTTTGAACACCAAACCCGATGGGATAGAAGTCCAGAACCCGAAACTCGGATTCAAGCCCCATAAGCACACCCCGAAGATCATCTACGAACACGGTAAGATTCGGAAGATCTTTGAGCCGGAGATCCACGAACAATGGCTGCACCACATCATCGTGCTGGTGTTGGAGCCGATCATCACCGGCACCGCATACAAGTACAGCTGCGGCAGCTTCCCGAAACGCGGCGCACATTACGCCAAGCGGAGGATTGAGAAGTGGCTCCGTTCAGACCCGAAAGGGACCCGGAACTTCCTGAAAGTTGACATCCGGCATTTTTACGACAGCATCCGGCTGGACGTTTTGATGCGGGAGCTTGCAATCAGGATCAAGGATGAATGGTTTCTCCACGTCATCTGGCTGTGCCTCCGGGAGTTCAAAAAGGGCATTCCGCTGGGGTTCTACATTTCGCAATGGCTGGCCAACTACCTGCTGGAGCCGCTCGACAAGTTGATAACCGAGACCCTCGGCCTCGACAAACTCGTGCGGTACATGGACGACGTGACAATTTATGCAGCGGCCAAGAAAGCCCTGCACAATGCCGACGTTCAGATCCGAAAGATGCTGGGGCAGCGGTTCCGTTTGAAGCTGAAGAAGAACAGGCAGGTCTGCAAGTTCTTCTATCAGGGCAAGCGGAAAGCAATGGGCCGACCTCTGGATTTTATGGGCTTTGTATTTTACCGGGACAAGACCATCATTCGCAAGCGGATCATGCTCAAGGCCACACAGACGGCCCGGCACCTCCACAAGGCGAAAGAGGCAGGGCGTAGCTACTGCCGCCACAACATCGCAGCCATGCTGAGCTACATGGGCTGGTTTTCTTGCACCGACACCTACGAGTGCTTCAAGCGCAGGATCAAACCGAACGTGAAGATCGGCAAGCTCAAAGAAATCATCTCAAAATTAGATCGGAGGAAAAAGAACCATGAAACCTTGGGTACCCGAAGTATGCTCCAGCCAGCCTGAAGAACTCCAGATCATCGGCCCGGAGACCTACATCCAGCGGCGCAACATCACCGCCGTGGAGCATCCCGAACAGGACGGCACTCCGGCCTACACCGACTACAAGTGCGAGAGCCGGGAGATCACGTTCTCCGAGTATCAGATGCTGGCATCGATCACTGAGATCGACACCAGCAAGGCCATTGACGACTACACCATGCAGCTGATCGAACAGGGGGTTTTGTAATTATGACTGCTACTACTTTAGTTGAGAGCCTGTCCCGCCTCTATGAACACGGTCGTCTGACCAAGGCTGGCATCGCAGCCCGCGTCAAAAAGGGCACCATCACCGAGGACGACTACAAAACCATCACTGGCGAGGATTACAAGGATGCCTAACTCCTCTGGCGGGCTGGAGCTCATCGACTTTTTAGTCGATGCCGTGGCGACCCTTCTCCGCATCGCCAAGGCGCAGAACGAACAGCTTCAGCAGTTGGGTGCCGTTGCAGCCGAGGAAGAATCGCTGCACGACATCGAGTGCGCCTGTTCTGCCGTTCTGCCCAGTCCGGCCAGAGGGGAGGTGGAGGAAGATGTACATTGACCTCGACACCGTAATCAGGGCCGCATCGGTGATCTCGTCCATCGGCGTGATCATCGGTGTGATCGTGGCCGTCTACAAGGTCTTTCAGATCAACCGCAAGCAGAGCGACTTCATCAAGTCCATCGAGGACGAGCAGACACTGCTCTGCTACGGCCTGAAAGGTGCCCTGCAGGGCTTGGTCGAGCAGGGCTGCAACGGCCCGTGCAAGGATGCGCTCGACAAGCTGGAGAAGCACCTGAACAAAAAGGCCCACGAAACGAACGACATCTAACAGGAGGAAAGCTATGAATATCACCGAAATCGCAACCGCCATTCTTCCCAGCGTCATGGAGATCATCGGCACCATTGCAATGCTCATGGCTGCCAAGATCGGCATTCCTTGGCTCCGCGAGCAGCGCATCTTCTCGCTGGTCCGCAAGCTGGTAAAGGGCGCAGAGAAAGCCGCAGAAGCTGGCAAGATCCCCAAGACCGACAAGCACGCTCTGGTCATCAAGTTGCTCAAGATGAAGAACATCGAGGTCACGCCCTTCTTGGACGCTTTCATCGATGCCGCCATCAAGGAGATGGACGAGGTGGCCGAGAACATCGCCGACGAGATCACCAAAGACTAACACATTCAGACCTTCCCCGGTGGGTACAGAAGCCCGCCGGGGAGAAAGGAGGTCGCTCCCATGAGCAACAGTTCTCTGATCTCCTACACCAAGATCAGCCCGAACAGGACAAGCCCCCGCAAGAAGCCCATCCGCAAGATCACCATCCACCACATGGCTGGCAATCTGACCGTTGAGCAGTGCGGCGCAGTTTTCGCCCCGACCAGCCGAAAGGCAAGCTCCAACTACGGCATCGGCACCGATGGCCGCATCGGGATGTATGTCGAGGAAAAGGACCGGGCATGGACCTCCAGCAGCCCGGACAATGACAATCAGGCTGTCACCATCGAGGAGGCGAACAACACACTCGGCCCGAACTGGACTGTGAGCGACAAGGCGATGGCCTCGCTCATCGACCTGTGCGTAGACATCTGCAAGCGCAACGGCATCCAGAGGCTCAACTTCACCGGCGACAAAACCGGGAACCTCACGATGCACTGCTACTTCAAGTCCACGCTCTGCCCCGGCCCTTACCTCATAAGCAAGTTCCCGTACATCGCCAGCGAGGGCAACAAGCGGCTTGGTGCAGAGGCCACCCCGGAGCCGTTCATCGTTCAGATCACGGCCAGCAGCCTGAACGTCCGCAAAGGGCCGGGCACGAGCTACGCCGTCGCCCAGACTGTGCGTAAGGGGCAGGTGTTCACCATCGTGCAGCAGCAGGGCGGCTGGGGCAAGTTGAAGAGCGGAGCCGGATGGATCAGCCTGAAGTACACCGCCAGAAAGTGAGGGCACCATGCAAGCAGAAGAACAGAAGTATTTGTCCCACGAAGCGGTCATCAAAAAGGTCGCACCACTGGCCACCTTGGACAACGTCACGTCCGGCATCCCGGCAGCGTTCACCCTCGCCCAGTTAATCATCGAAAGTTTCTGGGGCCGGTCTCCGCTGGCCTCGGCTTCCAACAACTGCTTCGGGGTGAAGAAGAACCTCTCCGGCAACAACTGGCCCGGCTCCACATGGACCGGGAAGAGCATGACGTGGGTATCTTCAGAGGCCAGCAGCGGAGAGACCGTCCGGCAGCCCTCCGAGTTCCGGGTGTACGCCAGCGTCGAGGACTCCATCTCCGACCACAGCGCATATCTCGCCGGGGCGATGAACGGCACCGACCTGCGGTACAAGGGACTGCGCTGGCAGCTGGACTACCGCACCGCCGCCCAGATCATCAAGGACGGAGGGTACGCCACCGCCCCGGACTACGTCGAGGTTCTCTGCGCCATGATCGAGCGGTACAACCTGACCCAGTACAACGTGGCGCAGCCGCCCTTTCTGGTTCGGGTGACCGTCCCGATGGTCGCCGCCCGGAAAGGCCCCGGCAGCGAATACCCCGCCACCGTGGTCGTTCGTGGTCCGAACATCTTCACCATCACCGAGGTACAGGGCAGCTACGGCAGACTCTAGAGCGGAGCCGGGTGGCTCAATCTCCGCTATGCAGAGTGGATCTGCAGCGAGTAAAACCACACGCAAAACAAAGGGCAGATGCACAATAGCACCTGCCCTTTTCTGTGCCCGCACAGAAAGCCCATGCGTGGCGTTTTGTGTATTCAGAATAAAGTTACACCCCCGGAGAGTTTACACGCTTCTCCGGGGGCGTTTTTTCCGTTGGAAAAATCAAGGCTCAAGGGGCGGCTTTAAATCCCATGCGAGCAAGGTACTTCTCAGCCTGCGGCAGCTGGGTGAATGTGCGGCTCCTGCGCTTCTGACGATCACGCCCGATCACAAGCGTTTCGCCGATGCCCTGAACCACCCACGTCTCCTTCCCGTGCTTCCATGCCCGATTGAAATAGACAGCCTCGCCCTTTGCGTTCACCATTTTCATAATTTCGTCCTCCTTAAATATCCATCCCGATGCAATGATATGCGTACCAGCGGCCCCGCCGCCTGAACACTTTGAACCACTCGGTAAACAGGCACCCGGTACAGTCGTATTGAGAATTCACTCCGTGGATGTACCGATTCTCCGTGAACCACGCCTCAACATCTTCCCGACACCATTCAGGGTTGACAGGCAGTTCTTCCAGAGCAATGCGCCCGCCACCATCAAAGAAGATCACGTTGCGAGGCTCTCCGTCATCACGCTTGATCCACTCACGGAGATCGCGTTTCAGATGAATTAAGTAGTCGTTCGTAGCGACGACCTTCTTCCCGCTTATCCGTTCCATATCCTCTGCGGTACGAATCGCAATGTACCCGGCCCGCAGTTCATAATCGCTCATCTGATAACCCATCACGGCTCCTCCTTCACAACGACAATCGACATACCAACAACCCCGCCGAGAGGCTCATACAACTCCGGGAAAGTCAGCACCACACGGTAGCCTTCCCACTCGGAATCGTTCTCCGCAGCGAACTGCACCGCCCCGAAAAACAGCCCCTCCTTTTTACACGGAAACGGATGATCAATGTAAATCCAGATCGGGGTGTCGTCCTCGATCACGTTCAACAGATCCAGCAGCTTCATAATTCAGCTCTCCTAAAATTTTGTTCACGATATGCAGGTGGTTCCCGCGACCTTCCCGGCTGGCTGCCGGGAGGTTTCGGCCCTTACCGGGGGGCCATCATCAGGCGGGGGAGTTTACCACTCTTGCGAATTGAAATCATCCAGCGCATCACGAAGTCTGCAAACTCTGTCAAATGCCTTCTTCCTCACATCCACCAGCGCACCAGACGTTAATTTCCCATCGGGATCTGCCTTTTTAAGCGCGGAAGTAGTAAGTTCGAGCGATTTTTCCGCGGCCTTTAGGTCGTCTGTAAGGGCTTCGTAAATCTGCACAAGTGTTTGATACTTCATCGTTCAGTCCTCCTTAGTCTTTGATCTCACACACGTCGGTCACTTCGTAGACATCCAGACCGTGCCCAGTCTCATCGACCAACCGCTGCACTGCCACGTTCCGGGCATCCACCGGGTCCTCGGCAAGGACCTCGTAGCAGTCCCAGAACTTATCAACCGTGTTGTAGACGTACACCTTATAGCGTTTCACGATTCAGACCTCCTTCTTAGTAGCAAACCGTGGATTCGTTGATGCGGATGAACTTTCCGTACTTCTTGCCGAGCCGCTCTGCGCAGATGTAATTGTACACATCCAGCCGGTTTCTGAACTTCGGATCTCTGTCGGTGAAAACCAGCGTCTCGTTTCTGAAGATTGCCTCGAACTTCGTATACTTGGTCATTTTGTATTTACCCCCGTCCTTTATTGTGTCTATATATTACCATACATACGCATGGTTATCAAGATGTATACTGCACAAATAGCAATGCGTATGTATGGTTATTTCGTCAAATTGACAAAGCCATACACACGCAGTATAATAGACGCTGAAAGGGAGTGATCACCGCGTGAGAAAACTGACGATGACCGAGAACATGACCCCCATCGACAAAAGGCTGATCGAAAAGGGCATGACCAGATCCGACCTGTCCAAGCAGAGCGGGGTTCCGCTTCGGACCATTGAGTCATGGTGCCGCCGCCTCCGGGTGCCCCGTGACGTTTACCAGTTGCTCAAGCTGGCAAAGGTTCTCGGCTGCCAGATCGAGGACCTGATCGAGCCGGAGGCCGTGGAACGAAAGGAAAGCAGCGAATGAAAATCAAGGTAACAATCACCGGGACTATCGACGTGCCGGATTCATGGGCAGACGGCAACTGCGGCGAGTTGCGCACCGCCGAGTACAGATACAACGACCAACTCACGGCAGAGGATGCCCTCGGCGAGCTGGCAGAAAAGCTGGCAAAGCACCCGGACGATCTGGATGTAACGGCGACATAAAAGAACCCCCGGCATCGCTGCCGGGGGCCTTTTCGTTATTTGAGATATTGCCGCAAGGCTTCGACGATTACGTCCGTTCGCTTTTTGCTGCTGCGCTCCATTTCCTCCTTCAGCTTTGCAACAACATCCGGGGGAAGAATTACGGATACAGTCTCCGATTCGCCCTCGGAGATCTCCCCAAAAATGCGCTCGTAAGAATCGCCGTCCAGACGATCCTTGGCCCACTTCTTAGCCCGGTCCTCGCTGATCGGCTGGATCAGTTCACCGCTCGACCACTCATTCTGCCCGATCTGCTGATTATACCGGCTGGCGGCTCCGCCGTAGCACCACAAAAAATAGTTTCCAGACTTCGTGCGGTAGAGGGACTCTTCTTCGTGGTACAGGCCACGGTAGTCCTGATCGGACTCCCAGTCGCCGAGTTTCTTTGCGGTCTCGGTGTTGTACAGCTTGCCGTTGATGATCTTTTTCATTTTTCGTTCTCCTATTCTTTTGCTTTTTGAAGAAAGCTCCCGGTGTCCACTGTGGACACCGGGGGTTTTGTCGTTTCGGTCACATATCTTCGACGGTGTAAGACACGCTGCAGCCGTCCAGCAGGTTGCCGTCCTCGTCGTACTGGTACTCAAAATCGGTATTGGTACCGTTTGCGTAAGTAACGGCGTAGTCGATCAGATAATCGACATCATCCACCTTGTTCGCATCCAGCTCCATGTTGTAAGGGAGCTGACCAATCTCAAAGAACTCGTTCTCAAAGTCGATTCCCGTCCGGTCATCCGTCATGGAGATGCTCAGGATCTTCTTGCCGTCATAAAACTTCGTCATTTTTGTTTTTCCTCCGTTTAGTTCGTTTTGTTTGTTTCCCTTGCTGTGATTATAGTATACACCAAAATATTATTTTTGTCAAGCATTTTATCGAATAAAATAATATTTTCTAAAATAAAATACCCCGGCACCAGCCGGGGCGTTTCCGATATTCAAATCTCAAACCCTGCGTTTTTGATGGTCTCGGCGATGGCGTTATAGGTGCGCTTGCCAAGAGTGGAGTACCACCGCTCCTTGTAGGCATCCCTCCGACCGTCCGAATAGAACCACACCCGGCAGACCCCGGCCTCCAGATTGACGAACAACTTGACCTCCAGCGTGGAGGTCTGCTCTCCGTACCAGCAGGTCTGCACCTGCATCTCGTACTTCTTGGAGCGCAGCGTGTGTTCACACGCGAACTCCATGGACTGTGCGTCGGTGAAGCCCTGAGCCTTCAGCATATCAACCAGAACGTTCTTCATTGCGGTGCCCTCCTTAATTCCTGCTGGCGGCCAGTGCCCGGTTCAGGTCGGCCATGACGGTGAATTTGTTATCGACGAAGATCTTCAGTTCAGCGGCCTCATCGCTCCACAGCTTCAGAGCGGTGATCAGGTAGTCGTAGGAGCTGCCATAGTAGGCGAGAGCCTCGGCCTCTTTACGGTTCAGCGTGATCTGATATTTTGCAGAGTTTGCAAAGTATTTAGCGGTCATTTTGGATTTACCTCCGTCCTTTATTGTGTCTGTATATTACCATACACACGCATGGTAAACAAGAGCTAGACTGCACAAAGATACTGGCGTGTATATGGTCTTTTTGTCAAAAAAATAAACCCCGCCTTTTCGGGGCGGGGTGCTTGTTACAGCAGCTCTTTTTTCAGGGTTTCGACGACTTCCAGAGCCTCGTTCTGATCCGCGATGAACTTCTGAAATTCTTCGGAATTCAGCGCACCATAGGAAGTGGTCTGGATGGAGAAGTCCGGGGCTTTCTCGCCGAACACGTCCTCGTTGTAGTAGATCTTCGGGAGATAGCAGCCGCTCTCATACGGCTCGGTGACGGAGATGGAGCGGCGGGTGCGGCTGTCTGCGTAGGCGGCATCGTCGATGCAAACCTCATAACGACCGACCATGTAGGTGCGGCGAGCGTAGCTGTTGCCGTTGGCTTCCTTGTGCAGTTCCTCGACCTTAATCATTTTCATTTTGTTGTCCACCTTTCCTTTACTGTGGCTATATATTACCATACATACGCATTGCTATCAAGGTGTACAATGCACAATTATTGACCGCACTATGTTGTTTATATTGTCAGCGGGGCAAAAAAGAATAGGCACCCGGCGATCAAGGCCGAGTGCCTATTTCTTCACCGCTCAGGGAGCGGCATGGTCAGGACGAAGAACGCACCCACGAAGTAGATCGTGGGGGGTTCGCCTGATTCACATTTGGTGGAGGTGACGTGACCTTGTGCGAACTTTTTGGACAGTTAGCCAGCCGCCGCCTCCGCGTCCATGAC
>ENA-ORLX01000186-ORLX01000186.1-human-gut-metagenome-genome-assembly--contig:-NODE-186-length-14655-cov-6.33007_pt1 | contig 14655 bp, 9 predicted proteins | sample MGYA00243014_ERZ508843 | MGnify/ENA primary metagenome ERZ508843 (study PRJEB26277, sample SAMN04329788) | human gut metagenome | biome: human-associated habitat | host: Homo sapiens | place: USA... | reverse complement strand
AAGGATAGCTTCCCTTGTGTTTGACATACCGTTTGATGAGTTCACAGTCCTTCAAAGACGAAATGCAAAGTCTGTAAATTTTGGTATCGTATATGGTATCAGCGCGTTTGGTCTGTCTAACGACCTGGGGATTTCAAGGAAAGAGGCACAGGGCTATATAGACAGCTATTTTGTCAAATATCCAAAGATTAAGGAGTTTTTGGATCAGACGGTTTTGGATGCCAAGAAAAATGGCTATACAAAGACCATGTTTGGGCGTATCAGACCGATTCCCGAGCTGAACTCGAGCAATTTCATGCAGAGACAGTTTGGAGAGAGAGTTGCGATGAACTCACCTATTCAGGGTACAGCAGCCGATATCATAAAGATTGCCATGATACGTGTGCATGACAGGCTTCTTGACGAGGGCTTAAAGTCAAGACTTATCCTTCAGGTGCATGATGAGCTTTTAATTGAGACAAAGGAAGCTGAGAAGGATAAAGTGATTAAGCTTCTGGAGAAAGAGATGCGTGGTGCGGTGAACATGAAGGTATCCATGGAGGTGGGCACCGAGTGTGGCTATGACTGGTATGATGCGCATTGATGACAGAAAAGGAAACAGTATGATTTTTATAGGAATAACAGGTGGTGTAGGTGCAGGAAAATCGGCAGTGCTTAGCTATCTTAAGGAACTTGATGGCGTAAGGGTCATGCTCTCCGATGAGATAGCACATGAGCTGATGGAGCCGGGAAGCGACTGCTACAACAGATTAAAGGAATTGTTTGCGGGCGAACCGATATGGCTTGAGGACGGGCATTTTGACAGACCGGCACTTGCCGGAGTGATTTTTTCGAATGATAAAAAAAGAGAGCTTCTAAATGAAGTAGTGCATCCTGCAGTAAAGGAATATGTGCTTAATGTAGTTAAAGAGGCAAAAAAAGAAGGTCTTTTCATGCTTGTGCTCGAAGCAGCACTTCTTATAGAGGAGGGATATGGTGAAATCTGCGACGAGCTGTGGTATATTTATGCAAGTGAAGAAGTCAGAAGAAAAAGACTTAAGTCATCACGCGGATATTCAGATGAGAAGATAGATAGTATCTTTGCAAGCCAGCTTAAAGAAGCTGAGTACAGAAGGCACTGCAAGGAGGTTATCGATAATGATGGAGATATCGAAAACACGATAGCTTCAATAAATAAAGCGCTTAGCAAATACAAGGAGTAGTGGAAATGAATAATGTATTCGGTTTGGATATTGGTACAAGAAATGTTGTAGGAACTGTCGGCTATCAGACTGATGACAAGGAATTTGTGGTTACAGCACAGTATGTCAGGGAGCATGAGACCAGAGCGATGCTTGACGGTCAGATACATGATATAGGCAGGGTGGCAAAAACCATTAAGGAAGTAAAGGACGAGCTTGAAAAACAGACAGGACAGCCACTTGAAGAGGTGTGTATAGCAGCCGCAGGACGAGTATTAAAGACTGTTACGACGCATGTGGAGTATGAGTATGCGCAGGAGTCTGTGGTGACCGGCGAGGATGTCCATACGCTTGACCTGCTTGGCATAGAAAAAGCACAGGAGGCACTCAAGGAGGTTAACGATACAAGCTATAAGTTTTACTGCGTGGGATATTCTACAGTCAAATTCTTTTTGAATGATGAGGTGTTTATCAGCCTTGAAGGTCATAAGGCAAACAAAATAGGCGAGGATATCATAGTTACATTTCTGCCGGAGGATGTAGTGGACGGACTTTATGCGGCAGTGGGACAGGCAGGGCTAAGTGTTGCCAATATGACATTGGAGCCTATCGCCGCTATCAATGTGGCAATTCCGGAGAACTATCGTATGCTTAATATCGCACTTGTCGATGTGGGAGCCGGAACGAGTGATATCTCAATCACAAGAGACGGAAGTATCATAGCCTATGGCATGATACCGCATGCAGGAGATGAGCTGACAGAAGTTATTGTGCAGCATTTCCTCGTGGATTTCAATATGGCGGAGAGTATCAAGCTTCAGTCTACGACAAGTGATACGGTTACATACAAGGATATCATGAGCATCGAGCACACAATTCCTGCACAGGATGTCTGGGATGTGGCAGCACCTGTTGTTGATAATATTGCGCAAGAGGTATCGACTAAAATCAGAGAGCTAAACGGTGACAAAACAGTGAGTGCCTGCTTTGTAGTCGGAGGCGGAGGCAAGATACACGGCTTCACGGAAAAGCTTGCGGAAGACCTTGACCTGCCGGAGGAAAGAGTTGCTCTAAGAGGTGAGGAAGTGCTTGGCGATGTGACCTTTGAGCAGGAGGATATTAAGAAGGATCCGCTTCTTGTCACTCCAATTGGTATATGTCTGAATTATTATGACCAGAGAAATAATTTTATCATGGTCAGATTCAACGGTGAGAGAATAAAGCTCTATGACAATAACAGGCTTACAATAGTCGATGCGGCGCTTCAGGCGGGATTTCCAAACGATGAGCTGTTTCCAAAGCGCGGCACCCCGATAAACTTTACGGTAAACGGTGTGGCAAGGCTTGTAAGAGGCGAGGCCGGAGATGGCGCAGTGGTGACCATGAACGGAAAGCCAGCAAGCATCAACACACCGCTTGAGCCAAACAGTGAGATAGTCATCGAGCCGTCCACAGCAGGAGAGGCAGCAGTGTATAAGATATCGCAGCTTGATGAGTACAATCATTCTGTCATTACATTTGTCATAAATGGCAGAAAGGTATCATGTCCTAGGTTTGTCCAGGTAAACGGAGAGCTTGAGCCGGAGGATTACAGCATCAGGGAAAATGATGTGATTGAGACAAGAAATTACTATACAGTGCGTCAGATTGCGCAGTTTATGGATCTCATTATTGACACAGACCAGATGATATTTGTAAACAATGAAGAGGCTGATCTCGACACTCTTGTATACGAAAATTTTTCTGTTGAGTGGAAAACAGATGAATATAGTGTTGCAAGAATCGACAATAACACTTATAATGACGCACAAGAGTCTGATACAGATGAGGCTTCGGTCTTAGCAGAGCGGGATGCAAACAGCACAGAGTCAGACAACACAGTGACCAGAACATCAGAGCAGATGATGAATCAGGTGCTCGATGAGCTGCATGATGAGTTTGCTAAAGAAGCTGAAGCACCTGCTGTGCCGGAAAACGAATTGCCGGAAAATGATATACAGGAAGAAATACACGAAGAAGACTCATCAGAAAATACAGTTACAGTAATTGTAAATGGTGAGCCTGTAGAGCTGTCCGGCAAGGATACATATATATTTGTCGATATATTTACCCATATCTCATTTGATTTACAGGCAGGAAAGGGCAGGGCAATAGCCACTGTAATAAATGGCAGAGATGCCCGGTTTTCCGAGGAGCTTCATGAGGGAGACAAAATAGAATTATACTGGAAAGAGAATTAACATGTTAGAATTATGCAGCATTGCCAGCGGCAGCAGTGGAAACTGTATATGCGTGGGTACGGATGATTGTCATGTGCTCATAGACGCGGGCATCAGCGGTAAGAAAATAGAAAACGGACTGAATGAATTTGATATGACTGCCACAGATATGCATGGGATTCTCGTGACACATGAGCATATAGACCATATCGCAGGGCTTGGTGTCATGGCAAGACGCTATCATATTCCGATTTATGCAACAAAGGCCACAATCGGGGCCATAAAATGCACAAAATCCGTTGGAAATATAGATGATGAGCTGTTTCATCCTATTGAGGCAGGCGTCGATTTTACAATAGGCGATATAGAGTTTGAGCCGCTTCACATATCACACGATGCGGCTGATCCTGTCGCGTACAGATTTAAAAACGAAAATCATGCGATGGCGGTCGTGACAGACCTTGGCACGTATGATGATGCACTGGTTTCAAAGCTTCAGAACCTGGATGGGCTGCTGCTTGAAGCAAATCATGATATAAATATGCTCCAGACAGGGGCATATCCGTATCCGCTCAAGCGCAGAATCATGGGTGACAGCGGACATTTGTCGAATGAGAGAAGCGGGCAGTTGTTATGCGAGCTTCTTCATGATAAATTTGGCTCAGTAATACTGGGACACCTTAGTAAAGAAAACAACTACGAAAAGCTGGCGTATGAAGCCGTCAGGCTTGAGGTCACAATGGGAGACAATCCATATAAGGCAAGTGATTTCCCTATGTATGTGGCTAAGAGAGACAGGGCATCAGACCGCATAGTCGTAGAATAAGAGAACAGGAGAATAAGTTGTTATGGATAACACAAAGAACAAAGTAATCATCACAGTTGTCGGAAAAGACACAGTAGGAATCATCGCAAAGGTATGTACATATCTGTCAGAGGGCAGTGTAAACGTGCTTGATATCTCACAGACTATCGTTTCAGGTTATTTCAACATGATGATGATTGTGGATATGGCAAATGCTACAGCTTCATTTGCAGAGATTTCTGACCAGCTTGATGCACTTGGAGAAGAAATTGGTGTAACAATAAAGTGTCAGAAGGAAGAAATCTTTGAGATGATGCATCGAATCTAGTTTAGCATAAAAATGTCATACACAGTTAAAGGAGAACAGCAAAATGATAAATATTGGTGAAGTAATTGAGACCAATGACATGGTGGAGAAGGAAAATCTTGACGTGCGTACAATCACACTCGGTATCAGCCTGCTCGACTGTATAGACTCAGACCTTGCAAAGGTAAATGAGAATATCTACAACAAGATTACAACACTTGCAAAGAATCTTGTATCAACAGGAAAAGAGATAGAGAACAACTACTGTATCCCTATCGTAAACAAACGTATTTCAGTTACACCTATCGCCCTTGTCGGCGGTGCGGCCTGCAAGAGCTCAGAGGATTTTGTTACCATAGCAAAGACTCTTGACAGAGCTGCCAAAGAGGTAGGTGTCAACTTCATCGGTGGATACTCAGCACTTGTGTCAAAGGGCATGACAAAGGCGGATGAGCTTTTAATCAAATCCATCCCTCAGGCAATGCTTGAGACAGACCTGGTATGCAGCTCTGTAAATGTTGGCTCAACAAAAACCGGAATCAACATGGATGCAGTAAAGCTGATTGGCGAGATGATAAAGGAGACAGCAGAGGTGACAAAGCACCTTCCTGTATCAGGCTGTGCCAAGTTTGTAGTATTCTGCAACGCTCCTGATGACAATCCGTTTATGGCAGGAGCCTTCCATGGTGTGACAGAGGCAGATGCCATCATCAATGTAGGTGTCAGCGGACCGGGAGTAGTAAAGACTGCTCTTGAAAAGGTAAGAGGCGAGAATTTTGAGGTGCTCTGTGAGACAATCAAGAAGACAGCCTTCAAGGTTACACGAGTAGGACAGCTTGTGGCAAAGGAGGCTTCAAAGAAGCTTGGAGTGCCATTTGGAATCATAGACCTCTCACTTGCACCTACACCGGCTATCGGAGACTCTGTAGCTGATATTCTCTGTGAGATAGGCTTAGAGAGAGCCGGAGCTCCGGGAACAACAGCTGCACTTGCACTCTTAAACGATCAGGTGAAAAAGGGCGGTATCATGGCATCCTCATATGTTGGCGGACTCTCAGGTGCCTTTATTCCTGTATCAGAGGATCAGGGAATGATAGATGCCGTAAACGATGGTGCACTCACTCTCGAAAAGCTTGAGGCTATGACCTGTGTGTGCTCAGTGGGACTTGACATGATTGCAATCCCGGGCGATACAAAGGCCACCACAATTTCAGGAATTATCGCAGATGAGATGGCTATCGGTATGATAAACCAAAAGACAACAGCCTGCAGACTGCTTCCAGCAATAGGAAAGGATGTAGGTGATGTGGTAGAAATCGGAGGACTCCTTGGATCTGCACCGGTTATGCCGGTAAACAGATTCTCTTGTGATGCATTTGTAAACCGCGGAGGAAGAATCCCGGCACCTATTCACAGCTTTAAAAATTAGTAAATAATGGTATTGTTTACAAGCATGTACTTATAAGAATAACTTATAAGTACATGCTTATTTTAAAGTGGTACTTGACAATGACAAAAATACATGCTTAAATAAAGACAGTTATATGACTGACGGAAGTGGATAACCACATGGAGTATAACAGTTGATTGCCGACCGTCTGGGCGCACATTTTTATAAGTTTCCTGCAGAGCTTTATATTATTATGTGTGTTCAGACGGTCTTTTTTATTCCGGCAGGCCCGAGTAATTTGGGGATGCAGACCACATTATCAGAAAACATGGAGGATGACATGGAAAGAGTATCATTAGCAAAGGAATTATCAAGCACAACATACCCTGGCAGAGGTATCGTAATCGGCCGCACAAAGGACGGAAAGCAGGCCGTCACAGCATACTTTATCATGGGCAGAAGCGAAAACAGCCGCAACAGAGTATATGTAGAGGATTGCGAGGGCATCAGAACACAGGCATTAGACCCATCAAAGCTTGAGGATCCAAGTCTTATCATTTACGCACCTGTAAGAGTGCTCGGCAACAAGACAATTGTCACAAACGGTGACCAGACAGATACTATCTATGAGCTGATGGACAAGCAGCAGACGTTTGAGCAGGCCTTAAGGACAAGAGAGTTTGAGCCTGACGCTCCTAACTATACACCTAGAATTTCAGGAATCATGCATATTGACAATGGTGAGTTCAACTATGCTATGTCAATCTTAAAGAGCAACAACGGCAATCCTGATGCATGCAACAGATACACATTTGCATACTCAGCACCGGTTGCAGGAGAGGGACATTTCATCCATACATATATGGGTGATGGCAATCCGCTGCCAAGCTTTGAGGGTGAGCCTACATGGGTAGACATCGATGGAGATATCGATGAGTTTACCGATATGGTATGGGAGAACCTTAACGAGGACAATAAGGTATCACTTTTTGTCAGATATATTGATATCGCAACAGGCGAGTATGAGAGCAGAATCGTAAACAAAAACAAATAAAACACTATATAAACGGTCAAATATACAAGATAAGCAGATAAAAACAGGAGAATAGAAAAATGCAGGAATACGAATTAAAATACGGATGTAACCCAAATCAGAAACCAGCCAGAATATTTATGAAGGAGGGAGAGCTTCCTATAAATGTGCTTAACGGCAGAGCCGGATATATCAACTTCCTTGATGCTTTTAACGGATGGCAGCTTGTAAGAGAGCTTAAGAAGGCAACAGGTCTTCCAGCCGCAACATCCTTCAAGCATGTTTCACCTGCAGGTGCAGCAGTAGGACAGCCACTTTCAGATGTGGAGAAAAAGATTTACTGGGTTGATGATATGGATATTGAGTTTACACCACTTGCAAATGCATACATCAGAGCAAGAGGAGCTGACAGAATGTCATCATTTGGTGATTTTATTTCACTTTCAGATATATGTGACAAGAGCACTGCACTTGTAATCAAGAGAGAGGTATCAGACGGTGTTATCGCTCCGGGCTACACAGACGAGGCTCTTGAGATTTTAAAGGCTAAGAAAAACGGCAATTACTGTGTTATCGAGATTGACCCGTCATATGAGCCGGCACCTATCGAGAGAAAGGATGTATTTGGCATCACATTTGAGCAGGGCAGAAACGAGCTTCATATTGATGACGATTTCTTCTCAAATATTGTGACAGAGAACAAGGAGCTCACAGAGCAGGCTAAGATCGATCTGGCAATCTCTATGATTACATTAAAGTATACACAGTCAAACTCTGTATGCTATGTAAAGGGCGGCCAGGCAATCGGTATCGGAGCAGGCCAGCAGTCTCGTATCCACTGTACAAGACTTGCAGGCTCAAAGGCAGACAACTGGTGGCTTCGTCAGTCTCCACAGGTGCTTGGACTTCAGTTCGTGGATGGTATCAGACGTGCAGACCGCGACAATACTATTGACCTTTATATCGGTGAGGATTATATGGATGTGCTTGCAGAGGGCGAGTGGCAGAAGTTCTTCAAGGTAAAGCCGGACGTATTTACAGCAGAGGAGAAGAGAGCATGGCTTGACAAGAATACAGATGTAGCACTTGGATCTGATGCATTCTTCCCATTTGGTGACAACATTGAGCGTGCTCACAAGAGTGGCGTGAAGTATGTAGCACAGCCGGGTGGATCTGTGAGAGATGACCATGTTATTGAGACATGTAATAAGTACGGTATGGTAATGAGCTTTACAGGAATCAGACTTTTCCATCACTAATCACAAGGTATAGCGGCTATTAAGCTGAATTTAAGCACAATAAGTAATTCAATAATAGGGGACTTCATGATATAATTACAGTATACATTTTACACAGTAGTTAATCATGGAGTCTTTTTATGTCATTACAGTTTATCACAGGTAATTCAGGAAACGGAAAAACAAAATATCTCTTTAACAGGATAGTGAAAGAGGCAAAGGCAAACCCAAGGGACAATTATCTTGTAATAGTGCCTGAGCAGTTTACAATGCAGACGCAGAGACAGCTTGTAGATTTGTCGGAGAATAAAGCTATCATGAATATAGATGTGCTAAGCTTTAAGCGCTTAGCCTACAGAGTGTTTGATGAGCTTGGAATCACAAATCTCACGGTGCTTGAGGAGACAGGTAAGAACCTTGTACTCAGAAAGCTTGCGGCACAGGAGGCGGATAAGCTTGGCGTAATAGGCAGAAACTTAAACCGCATCGGCTATATAAGCGAGGTGAAGTCACTGCTTTCGGAGCTTGTGCAGTACAATATATCACCTGAGGAGCTCGGAAGATATATTGCCTCAGGCATGCTATCGGATACACTTTCAGATAAGCTTAAGGATGTGCTCGTGCTATACGAAGCATTTGAGAAGTTTATGCAGGACAAATATATCACTGCAGAGGAAATACTTAATGTGCTTAGCAATGTGGCGGAGGAGTCTGCAATTCTAAGAAATTCAGTCATTGCATATGAAGAATTTACTTGATTTACACCTATACATTACCAGCTTATCAAAAAGCTCTTTGTCATTTCAAAGAAAATATATGTAACGCTCACAATAGACTGTCGTGAGGATATCTTTAAGAGCAGAGGCATGCAGGAGCTGTTTGACATGCCAAAAAGGACAGTGAAATCACTCACCGAAATGGCAGCGTTTTATGGCATAGAAGTCGAGGAACCTATTATCCTTGATAAAAACTACCGGCTTGCAGAAAACGAAGAGCTAAGCTTTAAGGAACAGCAGCTTTTCAGAAAACGAAGATGCTCCTTTAAAAAAGCACCAAAGCACATTCATATAGACTGTCTGCGTGACCCGAAGCAGGAGCTGACAAAGATAGCCAGAAGAATCAATGAGCTTGTAAGGAACGAAAACCTACGTTACCGCGATATTGCTATAGTCACAGGAGATGTGAATATATATGCAGGTTATGTGCGTGAAATATTTGACAAATACAATATTCCTTACTTTATCGATGCCACACAGGAGATACTTTTCCATCCGTTTATTGAGTTTATCAGGTCAATACCCGATATTGCGGCACAAAATTTCTCGGCAGATGCGGTGTTCAGATTTTTGCGGTGCGGCTTTAGTGAGCTATTGGACAGTGAAATAGATGTACTTGAAAACTATGTGCTCGCCTGTGGAGTAAGAGGTAAAAGCGCATGGGACAAAAAGTGGGTCAGGCTGCCAAAGCATAAGGCAGGCTATGACCTTGAGCTTTTAAACCAAAGCAGGGAGTATATAATGGAGCTTCTAAAGCCGGTATATCAGGTGTTTTCCGATAAAAAGTCAACGGTAAAGGACTATGTGCTCGCTATATATAAGCTGATAGTTTTGCTTGATATACCTGATAAGCTTGCAAAAAAGGAGCAGGCACTGCTTGATGCAGGGGACCAGACCGCATCAAAGGAATACGGACAGATATACAAAATAGTCATGCAGCTCTTTGAAAAATATGTGGCGGTGCTGGGTGATGAATGCATGGATGCAGAGGAATTTACACAGATACTGGATGCAGGACTGGATGCGGCAGATGTAGCAGTCATACCGCCGGGATACGACACTGTGACCATCGGAGATATTGAGAGAACTCGTCTGACCAACATAAAGGTCATGTTTTTTGCAGGCGTAAACGATGGGATTGTGCCAAAGGCAGCAGGAAGAGGTGGCATCATATCCCAGTATGAGAGAGAGGCACTTAAGGAGCTGGATATAGAGCTTGCGCCTGGGGCAAGGGAGCAGGCATTTATACAGAGGTTTTATCTGTATCTGAATATGACAAAGCCATCCAGGGAACTTTATATCAGCTATACGAGGCTTGACAGTGAAAAAAAGGCTGCCCAGCCATCGTATCTCATAGGTATATTAAAGGGGATGTTTCCGGAGCTTGTCGTGACTGAGACAGAGGATGTAGAACAGCTTTTGGATATATCAAGCAGGCAGAGTGCTCTGGATTATCTGCTGTCAAATGAGGTGGATGACAGATGGTGCGAGATTGCAGCAGCGGTGATGCTCTATGACGCATCAGTCAGTGATGCAGGGGACTGTAATGAAGTAGACGATAAAGAATTTACTCAAAAAAATTCCGTGGAGAGGCTCATCAATGCAAGGTTTGAGCATTATTCAAAGGATCCGATTAGCCGAAATGTGGCAAGAAGCATATACGGCAGACACATGGAGGGCAGTATCACGCGCTTTGAGCAGTTTGCCAGATGTGCATATGCGCATTTTTTAAATTATGGATTGAGGCTTACAGAGCGTGAGGAGAGCGGCTTTACATCCCTTGATATGGGTAATATATACCATGAAGCACTGGAAAGATACAGTAAGAAGCTTGATAGGGAGAGTACTGACTGGTTTAGCGTGACAGATACAAAAAGAGATGAGCTTGCGATGGAAGCAATAAATGAGGTGATTGATGAGTATGCAGGCTTTGGCACATTTGATACAGCGGAAAGCCAACATTCGATATCACATATGAAGGCTGTCTTTAAGCAGACAGTATGGGCACTCACAACCCAGATACGAAGAGGCAGCTTTGTGCCTGAGAGGTTTGAGTTTTCCTTTTACGAGAGCCTTGATATGGCAAATGATGTGACGGTTGATATAAAGGGACGCGTGGACAGGACTGACACATATACGGATGAGGGCAGGCTTTTTGTGAAGGTACTGGATTACAAGTCGGGAAATACAGTTTTTGACCTGGTGAAGCTGTACTATGGCACGCAGCTTCAGCTTGCAGTGTACATGGACGCTGTCATGGAACAAAAGAAAGAGGCGCTAAAGCAGGTAAGTGTGGAGCCGGGCGGTATGCTGTACTATCACATCGACGATCCTGTAATTGATTTAAAGGATGTGACACCGGGCACTGAGCTGTCTGAGGAAGAAATCAATCAGATGATATTAAAGAAGCTCAAGCCTGACGGGCTTATCAACTCTGACGAAAAGGCATACAGAGGCATGGACAGGGACTTTGAGAAAAGCTCTGACGTAATCCCTGTTACCTTAAAAAAGGATCAGACACCGGCTGCAGGCTCAAAGGTGGCAAACGCCGAAGAGTTTGATGTGATAACAAGGTTTGCGAGAGAGAAGCTTCGCGAGATAGGAAGAGAAATATACGATGGAAATGTTGCCGTCAATCCTATCAAGAACAAGAAAATAGACAGCTGCGCATATTGCGCTTTTCAGGCCATATGCAGGTATGATTCAAGGATACCGGGCTTTAGCGAAAGAAGCTTTAACGGTGACAATAAGGAAGATGTACTTGATAAAATGCGTACACAGATTGCAGCGGCAGAGCATAAAGCATGCTATGGAGATAATAATATAAAGCCATAATCGGGAGACATAATATGGATGTTAAATGGACCAGTGAACAGAAAAAGGTTATAGATTTAAGAGACAGGGATATACTTGTATCGGCGGCAGCGGGCTCAGGAAAGACAGCTGTACTCGTTGAGCGTATAGTAAACAGAATATGTGTGGATAATCCGCCGGTGGATATCGACAGGATGCTTGTGGTGACGTTTACCAAGGCTGCAGCTGCTGAGATGAGGGAGCGTGTCAGTCGTGCGATAGACAGCTTGAAGGAGCAAAAGCCGGACGATGAGAACCTGCAGAGGCAGTCGACACTGGTTCACAATGCGCTCATCACTACAATCGATTCGTTTTGTCTGTTTGTGGTGCAGAATAATTTCGCACAGCTTAATCTGGATCCTGATTTCAGAATCGGTGACCAGGCAGAGCTTAAGCTTATGCTAAAGGATGCTTTGGCACAGGTATTTGAGGACAATTATGCAAGAGAAGACAACGAGGCATTTATCAACCTTATAGACACCTACAGCAAGGGGAGAAATGACTCTGCCGTCAGGCAGATGGTGGAGGATATCTACTATAAGGCGGGCAGCTCATCATGGCCGAGAAAGTGGATGAACAGCCTCCTAAGGCTCTATGATATAAAGTCAGCTAAACAGCTTGAGGACTCAGAAATCATTAAGGAGATAGTGGATTACAGCAGGGTGCTTTTGGAGGAGGCTGTTCAGGAGCTTACAATGGCAAAAGACCTGGCATCAGCTACACCAGGGCTTGAAAAGTATGCACTTACACTTTCAGAGGATATAGCATTGTTTGATGGAATGGCGGATGTGACAGGCTATGTCGGCATGCAGGAGTTCTTAAACAAAATATCCTTTGGCAGAATTGCTGTCATCAGGAAATTTGACGGAGACGAGAAGAAAAAGGAGCGCGTGAAAAGTATGCGCGATGCTACCAAGAAGAAGGTAGACGGAATAAAGCAGAAATACTTTGGCATGTCAATTGAGCTTATGTATGAGCAGCTGGAGCGTCAAAGACCATTTGTTAAAGAGCTGATAAGGCTCTCACTTGAGTTTTATGATGCGATGGAGGCTGTAAAGACAAGAAAAAGAGTATTTGATTTTTCTGATATAGAGCATTTTGCGCTTCGCATACTGGTGGATGAACAGACACTGGAGCCCACAGAGACGGCGCGTGAGTTTTCAAAACATTTTGAGGAAATCATGATTGACGAGTATCAGGACTCAAACCAGGTGCAGGAGGATATACTTACCGCTATTTCAAGAGAGCATCAGGGAGTCGGCAACATGTTTATGGTGGGCGATGTAAAGCAGAGCATATACAGGTTTCGAATGGCGCGCCCTGAGCTGTTTATGGAAAAATACAACACATATACATCAGATGACAGTGCACACCAGAGAATAGACCTGCATAAAAATTTCAGAAGCAGGAATGAGGTGTTAGACTTTACTAACGACATATTCTACAAAATCATGGCAGCAGATTTGGGCAATGTGCAGTATGATGACGATGCGGCACTGTATCCCGGTGCAAGCTATCCGGATGAGACGATGCGTCCTGAGCTTTTGCTTGTTGACTACAAGGATGAGGATCTGTCTGAAATTATAGAGGATGAGGATGGAGATAAGGTGCAGATAGAGGCACTTTTGATTGCAAACCGTATCAGGAGTTTGATGGAAAACGGCATGGTGACCGATAAAAAGACAGGGCAGCTAAGAGCCGTGCAGTACAGGGATATAGTGATACTTTCGAGAAGTGTTGCAACCTGGGGCAATACAGTGGCAGCAGTATTAAAGGACTGTGATATTCCGGCGCATGTAGAGTCGAATACAGGCTACTTTTCATCGTATGAGATACAGGTTATTCTGTCGATGCTTCGCATACTCGATAATCCGCTGCAGGATATTCCGATGGCAGCAGTGCTTGCCTCGCCTATCGTGGGCATGGATGATGAGGAGCTGGCACAGATTAGGTCTGCCTTTAAGGGGGTAAGCTTTGCACAGGCTGCACTTAGCGCCATGGCAGGTGAGAATGGCTATGAGGACGAGAAGCTTAAAGCCTTCGCTTTGGTATTTGAGAGACTAAGAGGTGCTGTAGCTGATACGCCAATCCATGAGCTTTTGTACAGGATGCTTGATGAGACAGGCTTTTACAGGTATGCATCGGCCATGCCGGCAGGAAAACGGCGCAGACAGAATATAGATATGCTGATTGAGATGGCCGCAGCCTATGAAAAGACCAGCTACAAGGGGCTGTTTCACTTTGTCAGGTACATAGATATACAGCAGAAATACGAGATAGACTACGGAGAGGCCGATACCGCAGGCGAGAATGACGATGTGGTGCGCATTATGACAATCCATAAGAGCAAGGGTCTTGAGTTTCCTGTAGTGTTTGTTTCTGGGCTTGGCAAGGGCTTTAACACGCAGGACACAAAATCAGACCTGGTGATACATGAAAAGCTTGGGCTTGGCCTTGTGGAAAAAACAAAAAGCCCAAGGACAAAGCGACCATCACTAATCAGAAATGAGATAGAAAGCCGCATTAAAAGGGAAAATCTGGGAGAGGAGCTGCGTGTGCTGTATGTAGCGCTCACCAGGGCGAAGGAAAAGATTATCCTGACAGGGGGACTTTCAAATGCCCAAAAATCCTTTGAGAAGTATAGAGGCAATGTAAATGCGAACCAGCCAATAAGCTTTGGACAAAGGGAGGGAGCAGGGTGTTACCTGGACTGGGTTATACCTGCCATGCTGTCGTACCCGGATAAGTATACGATATCCACAGTCGCTGCAACAGAGTTCGCTGCACGAACTGCGAAGAAAATAGCTGCAAACGATAAATCAAAAGCGAATCTAATATCTCACATAAGAAAAA
>ENA-ORLX01000185-ORLX01000185.1-human-gut-metagenome-genome-assembly--contig:-NODE-185-length-14712-cov-5.72778_pt1 | contig 14712 bp, 13 predicted proteins | sample MGYA00243014_ERZ508843 | MGnify/ENA primary metagenome ERZ508843 (study PRJEB26277, sample SAMN04329788) | human gut metagenome | biome: human-associated habitat | host: Homo sapiens | place: USA... | reverse complement strand
ATGGATCCAGTACGTGCTCAGGCTATGGATATACGCGCCCTGCGCACGGATTACCTCACCGAATACGCCCTGCTGCGCCATATTCAGCGTATTCATCTCGAACCAGTCGTAGCAGCAGTTCTCCAGAATCATACAGTGCTTGCGGGTCTTTTCACTCATGTCGACCAAGGCCCAGCACTCTTTCAGATTCATGGCTGAGGGCACTTCGATGGCTACATTCTTGCCGTTCTCCATAGCGCACATCGCCACGGGGAAGTGATGCAACCAGTCGGTGGCGATATACACCAAATCTATATCATCGCGCTTGCAGAGTTCCTCATACCCCTTTTCGCCGGAATATACGGCTGCTTTGGGCAAGGATGCCTGCTTCAGATATTTCTGGCACGCCTCGGCACGTCCTTGTTCGTAATCGCAAAGCGCCACGATCTGCGTACCGGGGATATGGGTAAACCGCTCCACAGCTCCGGGGCCACGCATTCCCAAACCTACGAAACCCACGCGCACTACCTCCATTTTAGGCAGTGCCAGACCTATCACGCTTTTCCGGTCTGCCGGACGCTGGGGAGTTTCAACGACAATCGTTCCATTCTCCCACTGCCACTGAGTTCCTTTGTCGTTTGTCTGCACAGTGGATGTCGGTGAAGAACAGGCGCATAATGCGACACATGCGCCCAATAATAATAATACTTTCAAGCTCTTCATGCTTCTCAAATTTAAAGTTAATCGATACGGATACATCTTTTCGCTGTTCCGGTTTATTTATGTGTCTCCACAATCTTGGTAGGCGCCATTTCCATATTCCGGCGGTCAACCTGGCGGACTACGGCAGCAGCCAGTTGCAGGAAAGCGCGTCCGGTCACAGTATTCTCGTCCAAAGCGACGGGAGTACCCTTGTCACCGCTCTCACAGATGCTTTGCACAATGGGAATCTGCCCCAGCAGAGGAACATTCATCTGCTCCGCAAGCTGCTTGGCGCCTTCCTTACCGAAGATGTAGTACTTGTTCTCCGGCAGTTCGGCAGGCGTAAACCACGCCATGTTCTCTACCAGACCAAGGATAGGCACGTTCACCTTATCATTCGTAAACATGTTGATACCTTTGCGGGCATCGGCCAGAGCCACCGCCTGCGGCGTGCTGACAACAATAGCTCCCGTCATGGCAAGCGTTTGCACTACGGTGAGGTGAATATCGCTGGTTCCGGGCGGAAGGTCTATCAGGAAATAATCCAGTTCGCCCCAGTCGGCATCGGCAATCAACTGTTTCAGGGCATTGCTTGCCATACCGCCGCGCCACAGGGTAGCCTGGTCGGGGTCTACGAAGAAACCGATAGACAGCAGCTTGATACCATACTTTTCGATAGGGATAATCAAATCACGGCCGCCGATGTTCTCTGCATACGGACGTGCATCTTCCACCTGGAACATCTTGGGCATGGACGGACCGAAGATGTCGGCATCCAGTAAACCTACCTTATACCCCAGTTTGGCAAGGGACACAGCCAGATTTGCCGATACGGTGGACTTGCCTACACCGCCCTTACCGGAAGACACGCCGATGATGTTCTTCACCTGCGGCAACAGTTTGCCCACTTCCGGGCGTGCCGCCTGACGGCTTTCCGTGGCAATCTTCACTTCCACTTCCGGTGAAACGTAAGTATGTATCGCTGTCTCGGCAGCTTTCACCATGGACTTCATAAAGGGGTCGGTCGGCTTCTCGAAGATAAGCGAGAAACTGACCTTCATCCCGTCGATACGCAGATTGTCGGCAACCATTTCGGCCTCAACGAGGTTCTTCTTGTTGCCGGGATAACGCACCGTTGCCAGTGCATCGAGGATTAATTTAGGATAAAGAGTCATGTTATTTACTATTTTAAATTTTCAACGGTTTGAGATAACCGTTTGAGAAATAAATATTCAACTGAGCATTTGAGTAGTAGTAGTAACGAATTAGCAACCTGCGAATTCCAGCGATTTGCAGTGCAATGTTGTCAAATAACTCTGTCACAAAAGTAAATAAATTCTTTAGTCAGACAAAGAGTTTATCTACTTTTTAGTCGTAATCGGTTCTATTTAGTCGTAAATAGTCATAATTCGCCATATTTAGTCGAAAAACGAGACTTAAGACTATTTTACATACCATATTCTACCCTTGACTATAACTATTTCCGCCTCTTTCATCTCTGCAAGGATATTTCCAACCATTCGTTCCTGCTGTTCCGGGGTCTTATTTCTGGGAAGAACATCTCTCAGATAATCGAATATAGCATCCCGTTTAGCTCCGACCGAACCCGCATTTTGGAGATACTGCAAAATCATATGTTGTAACTTAGCTTTATCCAATCCTCTGTTATGGGTATAATACGGCAATTGCCTTGTCTTTTTAGCAATATCAAGTGATATGTTATACTCTGAAGTATCACCCTCCAATAGTCCCCTATTCAATAGAGCAACCACATCTTTTTCAGAAATACGATGCCTTTTCTGCACTGCATCCAATAATATGCAGTCCTCCAATGTAAGAGTATTGTTTTCTTTGAGCAATTCAGTATATTTCTCATTAATTGTATTGCCATATATTTTTACTCCAACTTCCTTATTGAGTGCATCTATCTCATAATCCGGCATTGGGAAATGACGCTTCCATTGCTCGTTGAACATCTTCTTGATACCCCGACTCACGGTGTCAATCATATTGAAATTTACCATAGCACGGCAAAGGCATTCGTTGCGGAAATAGCGTTGAGGTCCTTTGGTTGTCAACACATTTTGCAATGTACCCGGAATGAAACTACCACCGTTGGCGTAATAAAGATAGCCGGGATTTTCAACAAAGTTGATACGCTGCTGTAATGTGTAATCCTGATGAGCTATGGCATTGTGCAAAGCTTCACGGATGGTATAGTCATCATATTGCTTCATCGTTTCCGGAAACAATGTACCTCCGGGAAGTTCCCTCATTGTAAGATTGCGTATCTTACTTAAAATTTGGTCTACAGTAAGAATAAACGGTGCAGTGAAGTGTTCGTAATCTACCACTTCTTGCCGTTCATCTCTCAAAGTCCAAGTTACCTCAACTACAGCCGGGCGAAGTTTGAAGACTGAAACAGGCTTGCCCAACAGTATAATGGCGGCACGAGTCAGTTTTCCGTCTATCATTATACCGCTATTCGACAACAATTCTTCCACTGTCCAAGCATCTATTTCTTCCGCCGGAATCTTAGAGGCATGTACTTTCTTGAACATTACACGGGCTTTGGCTACCGCCAATTCGTCTAAATCTGTCAATACCGCATTTGGAACAATCTCCGCCGACCAGTCTTTTGCCTCAAAAACAGGTTCTTCAAGGATTGCCGCAAGTCGTTCCGGTGTCATTTCCACCAATGAATCTTCCACCCGCTGCCATGCCTTCTTATGGGCATACACCGGGCGGCGGGGCAAATGTTTCGGTATATGGATTATCCATACCGTCTTATGGCTATCCTCTGTTGTGTATTCATCTATACTTAACCCCTCAGACGACAAGTTAGTGCAATGTTCCAATAGTTTCCACACGGCAGATTGTGCGTTCAAATTAAATTTGGAAAGGTCCGTGCCCACAATCTCCTAAGACTTATCCTGCACGCCAATTACAAGATGCCCTCCTTCCATATTGGCTATGGCTGCAACATACGATATTACATCATTCTTTTCGTCTCCTGCAAATAAGTTTTTGAGATTCTTCATCTCTTTCCACTCACAACGAGCATTCTCTTGTGGAAACTCACGAAGCAGATATTGTTGAAGTTCTTGTGAAGTCATAATAATTAAGATCCAGATGAAGAATTTCAGAATCAATCATTTTTGCTATACTTTCAGCTCTCATGTTTGGATTAAAACCCATAGCAGGCTCGACAACCATTGTTTATTTGCCGGTCTGGAGACTACTGCGCTTGCTGCGGTTGTAGCTGCGGTACTCGTCCAATTCTATCTCTACATCGGGTTCTTGCAACTCTCCGCACTGAGGAAGCCGGAACTTGACGTATTTTATGGTCAGGCCGCGGTCCAGCCACTGCTGTTCGTAATAGGTGCGGATGCCGAGAATATCATCCACCAGTCCGGAGTGGTAGAGGTCGTCGGTGATGAACTCTACGGGAAGCCCGTTCTTCTCTATCATGTATTTGGTGTAGGTGAACATGAAGTTGCTGTCGGTCTTTACATGGATAGTGCCGCCGTCTTTCAAGAACTTGCGGTAGCGTTCCATGAAGTAGGTGGACGTAAGGCGTTTGGTGGCTTTCTTCATCTGCGGGTCGGAGAACGTGAGCCATATCTCGCTCACTTCGCCCGGAGCGAAGAAGCGGTCTATGATTTCGATGTTGGTACGCAGGAAGGCAACATTTTTCATGCCCAACTGCAAGGACTCGGTAGCTCCCGTCCACATGCGCGCCCCTTTGATATCTACGCCGATGAAATTCTTGTCGGGAAACATGCGTCCCAGTCCCACCGTGTACTCTCCACGGCCGCAGCCCAGCTCCAGCACAATCGGATTATCGTTCTTGAAAAACTGTTGATGCCAGTTGCCCTTCATCTCAAACGGCACGTTGTCTACCGCCGAGTACGGATATTCAAACACGTGCGGATAACTCGCCATATCGGCAAACTTCTCTAACTTATTCTTTCCCATTCGTATGTATTAAAGTGTTTCTACCCGACCGGTATAATTATAAAAAGTACGGTCGGCAAAGCATTGGTGAAACAATGCGTATTTATCAATGCCCGTACAATGACAAACGCCCAGCCGTTGCGGCAAATGGCTTTCAAGGAAACGGGCTATCACATCAAATTTCTCTTTCTCGGTATTACGGATATGGAAACCTCCCAATACCAGTTTCAGCGAGGTCTGCGGAAAATATTCCTGCACCGCACGGATGATATTCGTAATGCCCCGGTGCGAGCAGGCACTCAGCACGGACACTTCAGCGCCCTGTTTCAACACCAGCGCCAGTTCGTCCGTAAAGGTATCGGCCTGTTTCCGCCCTTCCGCCCACGTGAAGAAGTGTTCAAAATGCGTATCTTCTTCATCCGTAACAGGCAACTGCGGAAAGACAAACACACCGCGGCACAATTCAGTAACCTCATCCACAAAACGGAAACGGGTGCTGTCCAAAGCATTGGGCTGCATCACTCCGTTTTCCCGTTCATCCTTGAACTTCGGCCGGAAAAGTTCTCTCTTGCAGATAACCTGTGCCTTGTCGTTCACGGCAAGAAAGTGATGCAGTCCGCCGGTGTGGTCGCGATGTCCGTGCGACAGTACCAGAAAATCCACCTCCTTCAAGTCAATCCCAAGTATCCGGGCATTGCGTATGAAAAGGTCGGAAGCTCCGGTATCGAACAGCAGGCGATGCTCACCCGTATCAACAAGCAGGGAAAGCCCGTGCTCTCCCTGTAGTCCCTTGCCGTAAACCGAATTTTCCACAAGGGTTGTAATCTTTATGCTCATGCGTTATTCCACGACAGTTACCCAACCGTGCGTATCGGGCTCGTCACCGTATTGGATAGCACGCAATTTGTTGTACAGCTTCGTGCAGACCGGTCCCGGTTTTCCGTCTTTGGCAATCACGTACGACTTACCGTTCTCCACATCGTCGATGCGCTCTATCGGACTGATAACGGCAGCCGTGCCGCAAGCGCCCGCTTCCTCGAAAGTAAGCAGCTCTTCTTCCGGAACCGGACGGCGTTCTACTTTCATGCCCATATCCTCGGCCAGTTGCATCAGGCTCTTGTTGGTGATGGACGGAAGAATGGAAGTGGATTTCGGAGTGATATACGTATTGTCCTTGATACCGAAGAAGTTGGCTGCGCCGCACTCGTCGATGTATTTCTTTTCCTTGGCATCCAGATAGAACTCGCAGGCATAGCCCAAATCGTGCGCTTTCTTATTGGCGCGCAGGCTGGCCGCATAATTGCCGCCCACCTTGTAGACGCCTGTGCCCAAAGGTGCGGCACGGTCGTATTCGCGGATAATAACGTACGGAGAGGTGGAGAACCCGCCCTTGAAGTAAGGACCTACCGGCGTTACAAACACTACAAACAGGTATTCTTTTGCCGGATGTACGCCTACCTGTGCTCCCGTCCCCACCAGCAACGGACGGATATACAGGGAAGCTCCCGATTCGTAAGGCGGAATGAAACGCTCATTCAGCTTCACAACCTTAAGAATAGCCTCTTTAAAGCGTTCTGTCGGCAACTCAGGCATCAGGATGCCACGGCAGGTAGACTGCAAACGCGCCGCATTCTCTTCCAAACGGAAAATACGTACCTTGCCGTCTTTGCCCCGGAAAGCCTTCAAACCCTCGAACGCTTCCTGACCATAGTGCAGACAAGTGGCTGCCATGTGCATAGGAATGGTTTCCTCGCTGCATACTTCCAATGCGCCCCACTGTTCGTTACGATAGTAAATTCTCACATTGTAATCTGTCTTCATATAGCCGAACGGCAGATTAGCCCAATCCAGTTCTTTCATAACTCGCTCGTATTAATTTAATTTCAAGACTATCTATTTGTAACAAAAGTAATGGTTATTCTTCATATTTCCTAAAGAAGCACTGTTTTTTTACAACCTAAGAGTGACGATACGTTTTTTCCATCACATGCCAACTATGATAAAAAGATAAGCAGCCAGATTTTCATTGGTTGGAACTTTCTGTTTCCCTTAGGAATACCCTAAGTTTACCCTAAGTAAACTGATAGTTTAATGCGGTGAAACGAATAGTTTACTTAGGATAAACTATTCGTTTTTCCTGATGAAACTTTCCATCTTTACAGAGAAAATACAAAATACAATGAGACCCTATTAATTAACCCCATTTTACACAATAAGGAAAAGCTACCGGTTCATCCTTTCCTCGTGGAGATAACAGTGTGACAGATGTTTTTCGTTTTTCAAACTTTATGTAGGTTTCCTGTAAAGCTTGTCCGATATACGCAATAATCTCCGATATTTTAAATTTCTGCTTAAATCTTCTTCAGAATTCTTTATTTTATCAAAGATTTTATCTTTCGTTTCAGGGCTTCCCGTTTGGTAGCTGACGTACCATGCTCAGCCATCACCACAGTACCTTCCTTGTCTATAACAACGGTAAGAGGAAAACCGTTGTTACCTACGTATTTATAAAGTACGGTATCGTTTACAAGCGGAATCCAGTTAAATCCGCGGCTCTCTATGACGGGGCGGGCTACCTTAGCCGACTCAAAAGTAGACGAGAAAAACATCACGCCGGGCATCTCGTCTTTCCAGGCAGATAACTCCGGCATCTCGGCACGACACGGGCCGCAACCGGTGAACCATACGTTCAGCACCATTACCTTACCCTTTACATCGGCATTGCTCCACGTCCTGCCATTCATGTCGGTAGCGGTGAACTCAGGAAACTTAGTACCTTCCTTAAGCAATGGCTCCGTCCTACCCGACGATACCCCAATCCCTTCTGACCTTGCTTGTGCTTCGTCAAATCGCCGCAAAAGTTCGGCTGCTTCGGGCACTTGCACCATCGGTATAGTATCACGTAGCACCTCGTTGGTCAAAGGCTCCGGCATCTTTATCCCGACGGCCTTTGTCCCATTCGGAGTGGATAACATAAAAAACTTTATTCCATCGGGAGTCATCATCTTTGCAACCTCTTCCGGCAGATTACGGAAAAACTTGCCTTCTATAATGGTAATTCTCTTGGGCACCGATGTCTCTTGAGCAACTGCACCACAAGCCATCATTGCAAAACCGGCCGCCAATATAAGTGTTTTCTTCATAAAAAATGCTTTTGTACAAAAATAGGAACAAGCGAAAGCAAAAACAAATTTTATTTGCGGTTTCTTGCTATCGGGACAAAGTATCCAAGACAAATTCCGAATCTGCCTCCAAAAAGGATTTTATAATATCAATACATTCGCAATCAAGCTGGCAGAAAGTCTTTTAAGCCGACTCAGTCTTCCTGCTTGTCCGATAGAAGTTTCTGAACCTCACGGTCTGCCTTAGTCAACTTATCACTGCAAAAAGCAATGATTTCATTTGCCTCCTTTATCTTTACGGCAAGTTCATCTATTTCCAGTTCATTGTTGTCTATCTGACTGACAATTTTCTCCAACCGTTCCATCGCTTGGGAATAAGTCTCTTTTTTCTTGGGTGCAGGCATAGGATTATTTATTTTTTTGACAGTTTATTTGTTACTACTGAAACCACTTCTCCTTTATACAGGCGAGTGATAATTTCATCACCCTCATTTAAGAGAGAAGCATTCTTTATTGCTTTACCGTTTTTCAATGTAATGCTGTAGCCACGGGCTAATTGCTTTTCCGGAGAAGCATCCGCCAGCCGTTGTTGCAGTAACTCCAGCCGATGATGCTGACGAAACAAGGAGGCTGTTACAGCTTGTACAATGTCTTTTCGGACGGTAAGCAAAGTTAATTTTGCATCCGAAATGCAACCATAAGCAGCAGAGGGAATACGGTTCCTGTATGATACTAACTTCTGTTGCTCTTGTACCAGCAAATTCCGGACACCAGCGCATAGGCGAGCAGCCAGCGATTCCAATTCATCGGCAGCCTCATTCATGCAGTCTATCAGAAATTCGGCAGCAGCAGTGGGAGTCTTGACACGGGTATGGGCCACGGAATCGAGAACCGTATCGTCGCGTTCGTGCCCGATACCCGTGATAACAGGCAAAGGAAACTGCGCACAGGCAGCCGCGAGCAGATAAGTATCAAATCCGGAAAGGTCGGAAGTTGCCCCACCGCCCCGGATAATAACTACTACATCAAAACTGTCCGAACGGGAATTTATCTTATCCAAAGCAGACAAAACGGATTCTTCAACACGATCACCCTGCATTAATGCCGGAAAAAGTTCCGTATAGAAGTAAAAACCTCCCGGATTATTCTGCAACTGGTGGCAAAAGTCACCGTATCCGGCAGCGGTTGGGGAAGAAACAACCGCAATACGCTGCGGCAAACGAGGCATTCTCAATTCTTTATTTAAAGTAAGCACCCCTTCTTCTTCCAATTGTTTCAAAATCTCTTTACGGCGACGGGCCATATCACCCAAAGTATAGGTGGGATCTATATCCTGTACTGTAAGGCTATATCCATACAGTTCATGGAAACTGACGGTCACTTGCACCAGCACTTTGATACCCGAAACAAAAGCCTGTCCCGTAGCTTCCTCAAAATAGGGTTTCAACAAACGAAAGACGTTCGACCATATCGTTCCTCTCGCCTTAGCTATCAGACTATTACTACGGGCATCTTTCTGTACGAACTCCAGATAGCAATGTCCGGTGCTGTTGGTACGTACATCACTCAATTCTGCCTGTATCCAATAGGCATCAGGCAGACATTGCTCCAAGCTGCGACGCACCAGCGCATTTAATTCGTATAGTGATAAGGCATCCATTCTTTAAGTATAAGTATGCAAAGTTCCTGTCTTTACTTCATTTTTAATTTATAGCTATTATATGCTTTCCACATATCCGGCACGCCATAACCGTAGATATTATCCGGATAGTCGGCACGGTCACCGGAAGCACGGACTAATTCAAGCAACTCTTTCGCTGTCAGCCGGGGGCATGCCTGCCATAAGCAAGCCACCATTCCACACATGACGGGCGAAGAGAAAGAAGTCCCGTTTGCCTTACCCTGATTTCCGTCCGTGCGAATCACATCCGCTCCTTCGCCCACAGCTACAACATCCGGTTTAATCCGGTTATCAGCTGTGTTGCCAATAGAGGAAAATGGCGCCAACACCGCCTGTTTGTTGATAGCGCCTACCGTCAACACATTATCAGCATCTCCCGGCGGGGTTATTTTTTTCCAGGACCCCATTCCCGAATTACCGGCACTGCACACCAGTACCATACCCTTATCGGCTATATGCGAGGCTTGACGCGACATCAAGGCATGATGTCCGTCCAAATCACGATATTTGTAATTTTTCGATTTGTCATCGAACGCATAATACCCCAAAGAAGTATTAAGCACATCAACTCCCACACTGTCGGCAAACTCTACGGCAGCAGCCCAATAATCCTGTTCCACCAAGTGTTCGGAAGCCTCATCCTCACTACGGAAGAGCCAAAAGGAAGCTTCCGGTGCAGTACCTGTCATAATTCCCGGCTGATTCATTCCAATGCAGGAAAGCACACTCAGTCCATGACTGCTTGCCGCAAATAAATCCGCCTGAGGATTGACAAAATCTTTCATGCCCAAGACACGGATATTCCGCATAGCCGTTATCTTATCCAGATTATGAAATCCGGCATCAATCACGGCAATCGTCATTCCCTGCCCCCTGAATCCGGCATCATGCAACTTATCTCCATTGCTCAACTGAATTTGAGTGAGAGCAGGACCGTAAATACTGTCTGTATATATCTTCGGCTCATTGATTACAGAATCGCGCATTGCATCCCCCACTCCTTCATTCATCTTCGGAGCAGTCCATACTTTCTCCGTAGCGCGTACAAACGGCAATGCGGCAATATGTTCTATCAAAGCGGAATCATTACAGGAAACCGTAACAAAATTTTCCCATTTCCCTACAACTACAATATTCACTCCTTGTCTGCGTATTTCATCAATATACTGACGGCAAACCGGCAGGTCGGTGGAATCAACCGCCAGGTTCTGTTTTTGACGTCTTGCAATGGCTTTCTCCGAAAGGAACTGTTCAGGATGCTCCAATGAATAAACGGTAGCTGCCTTGTCTCTTAAACTAATACGGTATTTCAACGTATCTTGCTGTGCCGACGCACTTGCCAGAAACAACACTAAAGCTGAAAGAATAATCAATCTCTTCCCCATTAATCTCTTTTTATTTTCAAATTTCAGTTTTTAATTTTCAAATATACATGCCGATACCACGTTGTGAAGCAATGAACGAACCGCCTACCACCCTTTTTCCGATATAGAATACAGCTGATTGTCCGGGCGCAATGGCAGATGCTTCCGTCTCAAAATGCACCAGCAATCGCCCGTCTTCCAGACGCTTTACCGAACAAGGTATCGGTTTGCTCCGATAGCGGATGCGAACCGTCAGCTCCCCGCTTCCGAAAACTTCCCCCTCATCAATCAGATTATCCTGTTCCGCAAGCATATATTCCGCTTTGAGCTGCTCGGCATCTCCCAACATTACGGTATTCTTCTGCGGATTGATTTTCAGCTCATAAGACGGTTTTCCCAATGCGATTTCAAGTCCTTTCCGTTGCCCGATGGTATAGTAAGGAAAGCCCTTATGCTCTCCCAGCTTCACTCCTTCCGAATTGACAAACCATCCCGGGCCTACTTCATTGTCTATCTCCGGCGAATGCTCACGCAGGAAGTCCCGATAATCTCCTTTTATGAAGCATACTTCCATGCTCTCTCCTTCCTCGGCCTTCGGTGCATAGCCTTTATCCCTCAGATAATCGCGCACTTGCATCTTGGTATAGGTTCCCAACGGGAACAGACAATGTCGCAAGACATCCTGCCCTAAGCGCCAAAGGATATAAGACTGGTCTTTCTTATCGTCATCCCCTGCAACTATATATATTTTCCTATTCTGTTCTTCCAGACGGGTATAGTGCCCGGTAGCAATATACCGGCAGTTCAATTTATCCGCCCACTCCGTTAGAATGCGGAACTTGAACAGAGGATTGCACATCACACAAGGATTGGGGGTACGCCCCTGCCGGGATTCATCGATAAAGTTCCGGACAATCACCTCACGAAAAGCCTCTCGTTCATCAGCCACATAATGTTCAATGCCCATATTCTGAGCAAGCTGGCGGGCTTCCAACGGCTCTTCTCCCCACACCCACATCGTAAGACCGATTACCTCGTACCCCTGCTCTTGCAACATCAGACATGTAGCGGTACTGTCAATGCCACCGCTCATTCCAACCAACACTCGTTTTTCTGCCTTGTTCATTTCTCGGATATACATCGTTTAAAATGCTAAAATACAGGTTTTCAAACAGAAGAAAGAGAAAAGGCATGCCTTTTTTGCAAGAGTTCACATAGCTGCATATCGTTTTGCCCGTGACTTTGTAACAGAAACGAAACACATATGACATAAAATCACAACACATACGACCGTATCTTTGCCAACATAAACAAACCGACAACAAATTATGAAATAAAGCGCATTTATACTGTTCCTCACCCTGTTGCCCTTTATGGCAAAAGCCCAAAACACCCAAAACAGCGAAGACGGAAAGAAGATAGACAAGGAAAAACTGGAAAGCAAGGATTATCTGCCCGAAATACACGGAACAATCCGGGGCAAATACGAATACCAGACCACTATGGGCGCCGGACGTTTCGAAGTGAGAAACGCACGTGTCAGCGTTACCGGCAATGTCTTGCCGATTGTTGCCTACAAAGCCGAAATAGACCTGTCGGACGAAGGAAGCATCAAAATGCTCGATGCCTACGCACGCCTGTTTCCAGCAAAAGGGTTGACAGTGACCGCCGGGCAGATGCGCGCGCCGATTACCATCGACGCACACCGCTCACCCCACCAGCAATATTTTGCCAACCGCTCGTTCATAGCCAAGCAGGTGGGCAACGTACGCGATGTAGGTATCACACTGGGATATACCCTGCCTACCGACCTGCCTATTACGATAGAAGGCGGACTGTACAACGGTTCGGGCCTGACCAATCAAAAAGAATGGCATAAAGAAGTGAATTATTCTGCCAAAGCCCAATTTCTTTTCACCAAAGGGCTGAACCTGACACTGAGCATACAGAGTATCCAACCGGAGGAAATACGGGTGCAATCGTACGACATCGGCGCTTACTATGAGTCCGACCGCTTCCATATCGAAGCGGAATATCTGTACAAGCAATATTCCGACAATGCCTTCAAAGATGTACTAGCCGTAAACACATTCATCAATTACGACCTTCCGCTGCGTAAAGTATTCAATAAAATGTCTTTCCTGCTACGCTACGACATGATGACGGACCAAAGCGACGCCAAGACCACCGATGAAGAAACCGGCGCATTGGTCACCACCGACTACAAACGCCAGCGACTGACGGGCGGTATCACCTTCAGCCTCAGTAAAGCATTCCGCACAGACCTGCGCCTGAATTATGAAAAATATTTCTATGCCAACAGCAGTATTGCAAAAGAATCTGAACAAGACAAAATAGTATTGGAATTAATGGTACGATTCTAAAAAAATTACATATCTTTGGAATAAGCAAATTGATGTATGACAAATCCGCTTATTCCGGGCATCACTGCCGCAGAACAAGACGTGTTGTATCAAAAGCTAAATGAATACAACCTGAAAAAAGCTTCTTTCAAAGAGGTAGGCGCCTATCTTGTGGTATTGCCAAGAGCAGATTGTCCCCGATATTCACTTTGGATTTACTCCCCTCTGCCCGAAAGGCAATCCATATTTTACATATTCGACCTGAGCGAGGATATACACGAAGCCTTACGAATGGCAAGCACCTTATGTTACTACTCCCCCCGTCCTCTGTCGTTAGTGGAGTATAATGCCAAACGAATGCAGAATAAGGGCGACGATATTATCTCGTTCGGCAAATATCACGGACATTATCTGCACGAAATCCTGCGGATAGACCCCGGCTATCTCACCTGGATAGCTTTCAAGTTCACTCCCCGAATTCCTAAACAGGAACGCTTCGCACAAATCGCCCGGATATACCATTCCGTATACATTGACATCCTGCAACGGAAAGCCAAGCAACCGCCTGCCGGACGCTTTCTTGGGAAAGAAGGGGAAAAAGTGACAGATCTGACCCTGACCGTTCTCAGTGTCCGGCTGGAGGACGACCCCTACAAGACACAAGTCAGGGGTACGACCCCTTACTTCTATGTCCGGCAAATACTAAGGCTGAAAGACACCTCCGGAAATCTTGTGACTTTCCGCGTCAACTCCCGCACGGCAAGCAGGCATTCGTGCCAACTACCCGCCGTGGAACATGCTTACCGGACAGACGAAACCGTCCATATAGCCTCGGCACGCATTGCCGGTACGTACACCATCGGAAAAAACAAATGGACGCGACTTAATTATGTAAAATTTCATCCATAAGACCGAATCCGGTCAAAAATTCCATTTCAAATATCAATTCATCCACCCCTTACCGAAAAGAAACCCGTATTTTTGCTCCATACATATTTAAATACGTAATACCATGAAAAAACAAACTGCACTCTGGTGCTTATCCCTCCTATTGGTGATGGGAGCCTGCACCACATCCTCCTCCCGGCAAACGGCCGGAGAAAGGGCAAAAGTACCCGGAACACTAAAAAATATCGTACCGCCCGTATTCGCCGATACTGTTTATGATGTAACCGACTACGGAGCAAAGAGCGATACAACTTTCGACAGCCGCCCCGCCATCCTCCAAGCCATCAGTCATTGTAACACGAACGGTGGCGGTACCGTACTCATTCCCGCAGGAAATTATTTCATCAAAGGAGCCATTACACTGAAAAGTAACATAAACCTGCACATCGCCGAAGGAGCACGTCTGGAATTCTCTACCGAAGCCGCCGACTACCTGCCTATGGTACTGACAAAATGGGAAGGAACAGAATGTTTCAACTACTCCCCCTTTATCTACGCATACCACTGTACGAATGTCGCGGTAACCGGCAACGGAACTATCGACGGAAACGGTTCGGAGACTTTCCACGGCTGGCATGCCCTACCGGGTCCTGCCG
>ENA-ORLX01000182-ORLX01000182.1-human-gut-metagenome-genome-assembly--contig:-NODE-182-length-14760-cov-8.29745_pt1 | contig 14760 bp, 13 predicted proteins | sample MGYA00243014_ERZ508843 | MGnify/ENA primary metagenome ERZ508843 (study PRJEB26277, sample SAMN04329788) | human gut metagenome | biome: human-associated habitat | host: Homo sapiens | place: USA... | reverse complement strand
CTCACCTTGCACAGAAGCTTGAGCGCAAAACAAAAAAGAGCGCACCAAACAAAGCCATCTGCTCTGTCAGTCGCTCTCCTGCTCTGCGCAAACATATTCTGTGCTTATTGTACACGCTCCGCAAGCAAAATACAAGCATCCGCGCAATTTTTGGATATTCCGTACAACACCGCCGCCCCGCCGTTGAACACTCTGCCGAAAGACATTTAAAATGCGCTCCGCTTCGCTCTGCGCATAAATAGCGGAACAATTCTTTATATTTCGCGTTTGTCGCGGCCTGCGGGCCGCTCCAAACGCATTTTCACGGAAAAGGCCGCAGAGATAAACGACATTTCCCGCCATGACCCCTCCTGTGAAAAAAGGGTTCAGGAAAGTCCGCAGACTTTCCTGAACCCCAAATCAAAAATAAAATTTCCTTGAATGATGCGCAAAGCAAACGCGGCGCGCATTTCAAATCGTTCTGCCTGCCCGGCGGGCGATCACTCGATCAGGCCGTTGAGCAGGGTCAGGCACTTGCGGCTGTGCAGCTTGCGGATGGCCTTGGCCTCGATCTGGCGCACACGCTCGCGGGTGACGCCGAAGTCGCGGCCGACCTCTTCCAGCGTGCGGGGACGGCCGTCGTCCAGACCAAAGCGCAGACGGATGACCTTTTCCTCGCGGGGGGTCAGGCTCTTGAGCGCCAGATTGATCTGCTGTGCCACCATGGCGCGGTCGGCTGCCTTGCCGGGTGCTTCGGCGTTTTCGTCAGCAACGAAATCGCCCAGAGAGGAATCCTCTTCCTCGCCCACGGGGCTTTCCAGGCTGGCGGGCTCCTGTGCCATGCGCTGGATCTCGCGCACGCGCTCCACGCTCATGTCCATGGCCTTTGCCAGCTCTTCCGGGGTGGGCTCGTGGCCGTTCTGGTACACCAGCTGGTTGGTGGCCTGACGCATCCGGTTGATGGTCTCCACCATGTGCACCGGAATGCGGATGGTACGGGCCTGATCCGCGATGGCGCGGGTGATGGCCTGACGGATCCACCATGTAGCGTAGGTGGAGAAGCGGAAGCCGCGGTCGCAGTCGAACTTTTCCGCAGCCTTGATCAGGCCGATGTTGCCCTCCTGAATGAGGTCAAGGAAGGCAAGATTATGACCGACGTGCTTCTTGGCGATGGACACCACCAGACGCAGGTTTGCTTCGCTCAGGCTGCGGCGGGCGTTCAGGCCGTCGCGGCGGGTCTTGAGCAGTTCCTGACGGCGCTCCTCGCTCAGAGGGCCGTTCTCCACGGCTTCCATGGCCTTTTCCTCGTCTGCCTTTTCCTCAGCATCCTCGGCGGACTTTTCGCTGTCCTCGTCCAGATCCTCGTTGTAGCTGCGGCTGTTCTCGTCCTCTTCAAAAGAGAAACGGGCGCTGTTCTTCTTGATGTACTCCGGTGCATCGTACTTCTGGCGGTCTGCCTGCAGAATGTGCGCAGCCTCGGCACCGGCATGGATGCGGCGGCTCAGTTCCACCTCCTGCTCGGCGCTCAGCAGCGGGATCTGACCGATCTGCTTGAGGTAGTTCTTCACCGGGTCATCCAGCAGCTCGTCCATGGCAGCCTTCAGGTCTGCCGGGTTCTCCTCGGCATCCTCTTCGTTCTCATCGGCAAGGCCCATGTCATCGTTGTTGTTCTCGGCGTTCTCCACCTCAGCAATGATGCTGTCCACGTCCAGACTCGGCTCGTTCTCTTCCTCCAGGATCTTGATGCCGCGCTCTTCCAGCAGGGTGTAGAGGGTATCTACATCCATGCGGCATTGTGCCGCCAGCGCCTTGGCCTCCTGTGCAGAGAGGGTGCCCTCGCCCTTAGTCAACAGTTCCTTCAAAGTCATGCCCATTTTTTCTCTCCTTCCCGCTCCGGGGAAAATTGTGTAATATTGCCCTGTGCATCAGATCACAAGACCGCCGTTCACCCCGAACACCTGCCCGGTGATGTATCCGGCATCCTCGCCGGCCAAAAAGACCAGCAGCTTTGCAACTTCTTCCGGGGTGCCCAGCCGCCCCACAGGGGTCTCCTCGGCCAGCGCCGCCTTGTCCTCGGCGGTAAAAGCCGCCATCATGTCCGTCTCGATGACCCCCGGCGCTACGCAGTTCACCGTGATGCCGCTGGGGCCTTCTTCCTTGGCCAGTGCCTTGGTCAGGCCGATGAGCCCGGCTTTCGCAGCAGAATAGTGCACCTCACAGCTGCCGCCGGTCTGGCCCCACATACTGCTCACGGTCAGAATGCGACCCTGCTTGCGGCGGATCATGCCGGGCAGCGCCAGCTGGCACAGGTGGAACGCGCCGCTCAGGTTCACGTCCAGCATCCGCTGCCACTCCTCCGGGGTGATGTCGGTAAACAGCTTCTGCTGCGCGATGCCGGCGTTGCACACCAGCACATCCACCCTGCCCATGGCCTGCTCCACTGCATGGAACGCCAGCTCACAGCTGGCGCGGCTGGCTACATCGCACTGGATGGCGATGCACCCGGGCAGCTGCTGCTCCAGCGCAGCGGCAGCGGCGGCATTCTGGTGGTAGAGCACCGCCACCTGATACCCTGCTGCCGCAAAGGCGCGGGCAGCGGCAGCACCGATGCCCCGGTCACCGCCGGAGATCAGCACCCGGCGCGCCGCAGCGGGCGCGGCAGGGGCAGGCTGTTCTTTTACGGGCTGCGGCGCTGGCTCTTCGGGCTGCGGCGGCGCAGGCGGCTGTGGCTCTGCGGGCTTTTCCAGCGTGATCACCCGGGTGGGTTCGTCCGCCACAGGTGCTGCCGGTTTTTCCAGCGTCATGATGCGGGTGGGCTCGTCCACCACCGGCTCCACCGGCGCAGCCGACTTTGCAGCCGGTGCGGCAAGGGGCTCCGGTGCGCGCTCTTCCTCCGGCACCTGAAAGGTCAGTTCAAACTCGTCCTCGTACAAGAGTGTATCCCTCCTGTTCGGTATTCTCGGCCGGGCGCAGTGCCCCAACCGGAAAAACCCTGTGCCCATCCCCAGACAGTGCAGCGTTCCGTTCGTATGTCCGGCAAAGGTCCGGTGCTTTGGCGTGCCTGCCTGTGCTTATGATGGGTTTCGACAAGATTCCATTGAATAATATACCACAATCCAGCCCAAAAAGAAAGTGGGAACCGCAATTTTTTACGCAGTTCCCACTATTTTTCCTTATTTTCCCCTGTTTTCAGGCACCGGGGGCTTCCAGCGGGGTCTGCCCGCCCGCTTTTCCCGCAGGGAAACAAAAAACGCCTGCAAAAGCTGCTGCGCTTCGGCCTCCCGCAGCCCCTTTTCCACCACCGGGTGGTGGTTGAAGGGCAGCGCGAACAGGTCGGTCACCGAGCCGCAGCACCCGGCCTTGGTGTCGGCAGCGCCGTACACCACCCGGCGCAAGCGGCTGTTGATGATGCCGCCCGCGCACATGGGGCAGGGCTCTAAGGTGACGAACAGCTCGCACTCCCACAGCCGCCAGCCGCCCAGCGCCTTGCAGGCGGCGTCAATGGCCAGCAGCTCCGCGTGGTGCAAGGCGTTTTTCTCGGTCTCCCGGGTGTTGTGCGCCATGGCTACCACCTCGCCGTGCCGCGCCACCACCGCGCCCACCGGTACTTCGCCCAAGGCGGCGGCTTTGGCGGCCTCTTCCAGTGCAAGACCCATCAGTTCAAAATCGGTCATGTATCCCATCCTCTCATCCCATCGCCAGCACCAGCAGGTTGTTTGCGCTGTGCAGCAGCATTCCCGGCCAGAGATGTCCGGTGCGGTCGGCAAGCCATCCCAGCCCCAGCCCGCACACCAACGCGTAGGCCATGGCGGCGGCGCTGCCGTGCTGCAAGGCAAACAGCACCGCCTGCAAAAGAATGGCCTGTTCCCTGCCCAGCGGCTGCGCCCGGCGCTGCACCGCGCCCCGGAACACCCCTTCCTCCACCAGCGGAGCCAGCAGACAGACTCGGAAAAACCGTGCCGCGCCGCCGGGCGGCACGGGCAGCAGCACCGCCAGCGCCTTGCCTGCCAGCAGATACCCCACCGCCCAGCCAAAGGCCGAAAGCAGTGCGGCGGTGCGGGGGGTCAGCTTGTGCATGGTCGGTCTCCTCCTGCTATGGTTCGTTCCCGGTTATAGTACCATATCTGCCGCCGGGTGCGCAAGGTTTCGGCGTTCTGTCGTGGCAAATTTATGCAAATTATTGACATATCGCCCTAAATGGTGGTATAATAATTTCCAACCTTTTTGATGAAAACGTTGCGTATACTGTAATTTACCGGTAGACCGGAGGTATTATTATGATCCGTATCCTCACCGATTCCGCGTGCGACATCCTGCCCGCCGAGGCGCAGCAGCTGGGCGTGACCGTGATCCCCCTGAACGTGACGCTGGAGGACGGCACCGTCCTGCGGGACGGCATCGACATGACCCCCAGCGAATACTATGCCCATCTGGCAGCCTGCCGCAAGCTGCCCACTACCAGCCAGCCCAGCCCGGAGCAGTTCGAGCAGCTGTATCTGGACGCTGCTGCCGCCGGGGACGAGGTGCTGGGCATCTTCTTGTCCGATGCGCTGTCCGGCACCGGCCAGTGCGCAAGACTTGCCGCCGACCTTGCCAATGTGGACAATGTGGTGTTCGTGAACACCGAGAACGTCTGTCTGGGGCAGTCTTTGCTGGTGCGGCTGGCTGTGCAGCTGCGGGACGCCGGCAAGACGATCCACCAGATCGCTGCCGATCTGGAAAAGGCTAAGCAGCACCTACATCTGGTAGCTGCCGTGGACAATCTGAAGTACCTGCGCAAGGGCGGCAGACTGTCTGCCGCCGCCGCTGTGGCGGGCGGTATGCTGGGCATTAAGCCCATCCTCGCCGTCATGGAGGGCAAGGTAGCGCTGGCCGGTAAGGCGCGCGGTCTGCCTGGCGTGTATGTGGCGCTGTTCAAGAAGATCGACGAGATGGGCGGCATCCACCCGGGCTACACGCCGCTGCTGGGCTACACCGTCAACCACCGGGAGCTGCAGCCGCTGCTGACCTACCTGCAGGACAACCTGCATCTGGACGCACCGCTGGTGCGCCAGATCGGCTGCGTCATCGGCACCCACACCGGCCCCGGCGCCTTCGGCATCGCGTTCTTTGATAAAGAGCTGGTGCTGGAATAAAACCTATTAGTAAAAACAAGTCGGACAGCCCGCGGGCTGCCCGACTTGTTTTTTGTGGGGGAATGGGAAGTAATAGCGCTGTTTTGGGATGTGCACCCTTGTTGGCAACACCCTCGCCCTCTCAGGCGCTAACGCGCCAGATTCCCCCTTTTGTCGCTGCGCGACATCTTCCCCCGGCGCGGGGGAAGTCTTTCCTCAAAGGGAGAGCCCTTGGCATAGCGGCAAAGTTTCCAGTCGAACCGCAAGGCTTGCGGTTTCGCCAGAGCCTCTCCCTTTGGGAGAGGTGGATGCGAACGTAGTGAGCAGACGGAGAGGGCGAGGTTGCTTCCCGCAGCACCGCGCTTTCGCAGAACGCGGCGCTGCAACTGCCGCTTCTCTCTACGACCCCTCTCTGTGAAAAAGTAGTTCCGAAACGCCCGCAGGCGTTTCGGAACTACAAATAAAAATATTCTTTCCGCTACTGATGCGCAAAGCGAACGCGGAGCGCATTCTGAATCGTCCCGCCTTGCCCTTACAGCACCGCGTCCGAGATGAGCTTGCCCAGCAGCAGCACCAGCACCACCAGCATCATGGGGCGGATGAAGCGGGCACCCTTTTTCAGGGCAAAATGGGAGCCCAGCAGGTTGCCCAGAATGTTGCTGATGGCGCAGGGGATGCCGATGTGGAACACCACCAGACCGTTCATCAGGTAGGTAAACAGACTGGCGTAGTTGCTGGCCAGATTGAGCACCTTGCCGTTGCCGTTGGCGGTGCGCAGGTCAAAGCCCATCAGGGTGGTAAAGGCAATGATGGCAAAGGTGCCGGTGCCCGGGCCCATGACGCCATCGTACAGGCCGATGCCAAGGCCGATGGCCAGCGCCAGTAAAATCTTTTTCAGGTCCAGCGTGCCGTCGTCCCGGTTCTCGTCCGGCAGGTTGCGCTGCCACAGGATGATGACCGCCGCCACCGGCAGGATGATGAACATCATGGTGCGCAGCATCTCGTCACTGAGCAGCAGCACGATGTGCGCGCCCAGCGCACTGCCTGCAAAGCTGCCGATGGCTGCAAGAACACCCACCTTCACGTTCATGGCACCACTTTTGAAAAAGTTTGCCGTGGCAAAGGTGGTGCCGCAGGCGGCGCTGAACTTGTTGGTGGCATAGGTGTAGTGGGGCGGCAGCCCGGCGAACAGATAGGCCGGCAGACTGATCAGCCCGCCGCCGCCGGCTGCCGAATCCACAAAGCCTGCAAAGCCGGTCATCAGCATGAGAAACGCCATCATCCACGGCGAGATCGTGATACCCATTGTTATAATTCCTCTTATCTTTCCAAGTCGTTTGTTCTTTTTCAGGGGACGCGCGCCTTAGACCATATAAAACCTCCCCTCGCAGGGCAATACACAGCCCGGGATACCCGCACACAGCAGGGTATCTCCGGGCATATTTTGCAATTTTCTCGGTTATTATTACAGATTGTTTTTAAAGAAGCGGTAGGCGTTGCGCCAGTAGATGGCTTCCACCTCGTCCTCGGTAAAGCCCTCGCGGCGCAGTGCCTCGGCCAGCAGCGGCATATCTGCCGCCGTTTCCAGCTCGTGCTGACCGCCAATGCCGTCAAAGTCGCTGCCAAGGCTGATGACCTCAATGCCGCCCACCTGCTTGAAGTGTGCCGCGTGCTTTGCCAGCCGCTCCACCGTGCTGCGGCAGAGCTTGGGGTGTGCCGAGTCTGCGTCCACAAAGGAAGCGCAGTAATTCAGCCCCGCAATGCCGCCCTTTTCTGCCAGTGCGCGGATCATCTCATCGGTCAGGTTGCGGTTGTGGGGCGACAGGGCACGGCAGTTGGAATGGCTTGCCGCAAAGGGACGGGTGCTGTGGTTTGCGATGTCCCAGAAGCCCTTATCGGAAAGGTGGCTCACGTCTGCGGTGATGTGCAGTTTTTCCATCTCTTCCAAAAAGGCAAAGCCCCGCTCGGTCAGGCCGGTCTCGGTATTGGCCACCAGCGGCCCGCCGGGGTTTGCGTTGGGGGCTGCCAGCTCGTTGGGGTAGTTCCACGTCAGGGTCATCATGCGCACGCCCAGTTCCTGCAGCCGCCGCAGCACGCCCAGACTGCCCTTGCAGCAGCCACCCTCTTCCACCGTCAGCATGGCGCTGAGTTTGCCCTCGGCGCGGTTGCGCTCAAGGTCGGCAGCGGTGTACACCGGGGCGATCTTTTCCGGGTAAGCCGCCATGAGCCGCTTGAAGATGTCGATCTCCTCCAGCACGCTTACCAGCGGGTCAGCCCCGGGAGCGGGGTCGGCCAGATCCACATAGGCCGCAAAGCATTGCAGCAGATAATCTCCCTGCCGCAATTTTTCAAGGTCGATATGCAGATCGTTGTGCAAAAAGCTTTTGGGTGCGCCCGCCTTTTCGGCGCGGCGCAGTTCGTACAGGGTATCGCCATGCAGATCCCAAACCTTCATGATGGATACACTCCTTTATGCTTCTTCTCCCAGCAGCTGCAGCAGCTGTTCGGGGTTCATGGACAAAATCGCGCCGTCTGCCCCGCCGGTAACGGTGTCGGCCAGCGACTGCTTGGCCTGTTGCAGCTCCACGATCTTTTCCTCAATAGTGTCCTGCGCGATCAGCCGGTACACCTGCACCGGGTTGCGCTGACCGATACGGTAGGCGCGATCGGTGGCCTGATTCTGCGCGGCAAGGTTCCACCACGGGTCGTAGTGGATGACGATATCAGCGGCGGTCAGGTTGAGGCCCGTGCCGCCCGCCCGCAGCGAGATCAGAAAGACGTCCGCCTCGCCCTGATTGAACCTGCGCACCTGCTCGGCACGCACCGGCTTCGGGGTAGAGCCTTGCAGGGTGAAGTGGCTCACCCCGGCCTCGTCCAGCCGCTTTGCCAGCAGTTCCAGCATGGAGGTGAACTGGCTGAACAGCAGAATGCGGTGCCCGCCCGCCACCGCCTCGGTGACAAGTTCCAGACAGGCGTCCAGCTTGGCGCTGCTGCCCGTCCAGTTGTCCGCCACAAGGCGCGGGTCGCAGCAGATCTCCCGCAGCCGCATCAGCACGGCAAACACGGTCATCTTGTCCTCCGGCTTTGCCGCCCGCAGCTTTTCCCGGGCATCCACCACCGCCGCCAGATACAGCTTGCGCTGCTCGGTCTCCAGCTCAACGCGGCGCACATTCTCGGTTTTGGGCGGCAGCTCCCGCAGCACCTCAGACTTCATGCGCCGCAGGATGAAGGGGCCGGTGAACTGGTTCAGCCGCCGCACGGCGTTGGCATCTTCGTCCTGCACGATGGGCTTTTCAAACCGGGCGCAGAAGGTCTTGTAGGGGGGCAGATACCCGGGCATCAAAAAGGAGAAGATGCTCCACAGCTCGCCCAAGCGGTTCTCCACCGGGGTGCCGGTCAGCGCAAAGCGCACCCGGCTGTTCACCCGGCACACCGCCTTGTATTTCTGGGTGGTGTGGTTTTTAATGGCCTGCGCTTCGTCCAGAATGCAGGCGTAAAAGCTTTGCCCGGCATACAGTTTTTCGTCCCGGCGCAGCAGGTCGTAGCTGGTAATGACGATGTCCGCCTGCGCCCACCCATCGACCAGTGCGGCACGGTGGGCGGCATCGCCATCCATGGCAACGCTTTGCAGCTGCGGGGTGAACTTCTGGCATTCCTCCTGCCAGTTCAGCACCAGCGACGCCGGGCAGACGATGAGGCTGGGCAGCTGCTGCCCGCCCTCCTTCATCGCCAGCAGGTAGCTGAGCACCTGCACCGTCTTGCCCAGACCCATATCATCGGCCAGAATGCCGCCCATGCCGTAACCGTCCAGTGTGCGCAGCCAGCGGTAGCCGTCCCGCTGGTATTTGCGCAGGGTCTTTTGCAGGGAGAGCGGCGGGGTATATTCGCTGTCCCGCACGGCGTGGAAGCTGCGGCTGATGCGCCGGAAAGCGTCGTCCCGGTCGAACCGCAGACCGTTCTGCCCCGAAAGCGCCCAGTCCAGCGTGGGCGCGCGGTAGAGCGGCAGAGCGGCGTGACCGTCCTTCAGCTTTGCGCCGGAAAGTTCCAGTGTGTCGTTCAGCTCGTCCAGCCCTTCCAGACTGTCATCCAGCCGCAGCAGACTGCCGTCCCGCAGGCGGTGGTAGCGTTTTTTCTGGTGCAGGGACTGCAAAAGCTCCCGCAGCTCCTCCACCGGGAACGCGCCGGTGTCCACTTCCAAGTCCAGCACGCTGCCGTGCACCGACACCCCTACCGAAATTTTAGGCGGGGCGGCCTGCAGGTTGCGGAAGGCATCGGTCTGGTACACCTCGCCCATGGCCAGCAGGGCGGGAATGCCCTCTTCCAGCAGCTGGAAAAGCGCTTCCTCCCCGGAAATGCTGTAATGCCCGGGCTTGCCGGTCTCGGGTTCCAGATAGGTTTCCAGCAGCCGCTTTGCCCGGTTCTCGGTGCGGGCATCCCGCAAAAGATCCGGCGGCACCGGCTCGCCGGGGGCTACCCTGTCCTCGCCGTACAGAAAGACCGGGTACGCCGTGACGGTAAGCCCCCGGTCGGCGTCCAGATAAAACTGCACCACCGGTTCCAGCGGGATCTGGTTCAGCAGCAGCCGGTCGGGGTCCACGATGTTGACCCGGTTGCCCAGCTCCGGCAGCACATAGCTGCAAAAGGCGGCGGCATCCGCGCTGGTAAAGAACAAACTGCGCCCGCCAAAGGTCTCCAGCACCGGCAGCACCCGGCGGCATTCCTCCCGCTGCATCCGCCAGAGGGTGGTCTCGCCCAGCAGATAAGCATAGTCCAGCCCCTGCACCCCGCTGAGCGCCGGGGTACAGCTCAGCTGCACGCCGCCCTTGCGGCGCTCCACCTTCAGGCTGATGACCGGCAGACCCTCTTTAAGGGTATAGCCGCCCACAACGCCCTCGGCGGCGTAAAGCTCCACAAGGGCATCCAGCCCCTCGCCGGTCAGCGGCAGACCGCCCGCCGGGCCTTTCTCCCAGCCGGAGCGCACCGTACCCTCGGCTTCAAACGCCTGCCGGGCGCTCACCTGACGGCGCAGCAGCCGCAGCAATTGCTGCGCATCCGGGGCAAAGGCGTCCCACCGGTGCACAAACGCCAGCGACTTGCCGTAGCTGACGCTTTCGCCCTGCTCGACCGCATCCAGAAACTGCGGGATGCTTTTTACCAGATACTGCCGCCCGCCGATGCCGTCCGAGACCCGCAGCCGCAGCCAGATACGGCCATTGTGCGGCGTAAGCTCCGGCTCCAGCAGAGCAAAGCCGGTGCGCTGGGCAGCGGGCTGGGGCTGCTGCTGCGCATCCTCCCGCTGGTAGCGTTTCAGCAGAAGCTGGGCTTCATAGTCGGTCTCCGGCTCCTCACCCCGCCACTTGCGGCCGAACAGCATATCCAGCCCGGCGCTGTAACTGTCCTTGCGGGGCTCGGTGCTCAAGCCTGCCACGCCCCGCTGCACCCCGGGGATGCTCTCCGGCTTTTTTTCCGGGGCAGGCGGGTTCTTTTCCGCGTCCTGTAATAGCAGCGCACCGATATGCTTGCAGTAGGTGCCGTCGCCGTTCTGGTTATAGGGGCAGTCGCAGGAGGCGCTGACAAAGCTGCCGTTTTCCCGCAGCCAGACCTGCGTATAATAGCAGTCCGGCCCGCTGCCCTGCACCAGCGCTGTCAGGTGCCGCACCCCGTCCTCGTTGGTGGTGCAGCTGCTTTGCAGGATGCGCTTGCGGTACTTCTGTGCCCGCTCAAAGATGCTTTTGCCCAGCAATGCGCGGATCTCCTGTGCGTCCATGTGGTTTCCCTCCCCTGTGCTGTCGCGGTTCCGGTCTATTTTATAAGAATACCGCGTTCCACCCCGGGATGCAAGGGCAGAAGGGTAAAAAACGTATAGAAAGCGCGGGGCGGGACGATTTTGAATGGCCTCCGCTTTGCTTTGGCCATCTTCAGCGGAAAAATTATTTTTATATAGAGCAATACCGGAGCGTCTGCGGACGCTCCGGTATTGCATTTTTCACGGGAAAGGCCGTAAAGGCAAACGGCATTTATCGTGTTATAGTAAGTTCACAACTGTTCAGTCCTGTTTTTCTGCGGGGGCTGTGCCGCGCTTGCGGGTCTTGAGGTGGTACATTTCCTGATCGGCTTTATCGATCAGGTCGTGCACGGTGGCAATGTCCGGCTCAAGGCGGGCGCAGCCGATGCTGATCTCGATCTGGTAGGGTTTGCCGGAGACGGCGTTGGCGGCATCCAGCTCCCGCTGGATGGAAGCGATCAGGGTGCGCACCTCCACGCTGTTGCAGCCGCAGGCGATGCAGAATTCATCGCCGCCGTAGCGCGCCAGCACGCCGTTATAGTTGGCGCACACCTTTTTCAAAATGCCCGCCAGCAGCACCAGCGCGGCATCGCCCTCCAAGTGGCCGTATTCATCGTTGATGTGCTTGAAGTGATCCATGTCCATCATGAGGAAGTGCAGCGAGCGGTTGGGGTGACGGCGGTAGTAGGGCAGTTCGCTTTCCAGATAGCGCAGCGCCACGATGCGGTTGCTGACGCCGGTCAGGGTGTCCACCGTGAACTTGGTCTGCAGCACCAGCACATACACGCACACCAGCCCCAGCGTAATGCCGCAGCACAGCAGCCCGCGCCCGGGCAGCCAGCCTTGCAGCAAAAAGCCTGCCGCCGGCGCAAGCGCAAGCAGCAGCAGGGTTTTCAGTTCCTCTTTGGGTGTTTCCTGCTTCCAGTGGCTCAGCGTCCAGCTGCAACGGAGAAAGGCTGCTGCCAGATAGGCAAGCCCCACCAGCTTCGCCCCCCAGAACAGGGTGCTGCCCCGCAGCCCCTCTGTGTCCAGATAGCAAAAGCCGTTTTCGTCCCGCGCTGTCAGCAGCACCAGCAAAAGCAGTGTCACCGGTGCGGCGCTGAGTGCCAGCCTGCGGCCGTCCTCCATCCATGTACGCCCCAGCTCTGCCTCCACATACAAAAACACCAGCAAGCAGCAGCACGCCGCCAGCAGATAAAACAAAATACTGCCCCCGGCGTTCAGCCGGTAGGTCAGGGGGATGCCCAGATCCTCCCACGCGCCCAGCTGCGCCAACGCACTGCCATAATCTATGATCGTCAGCGCCCCGGCAAACCACAGCAGCGCCGTAAACTGCCGCCCGGGCAGACTTTTATCCCGCATTTTCTGCTGCGCCCGCAGCAAGACCACCAGTGTGACCAGACAGAGCCCACTGACCTGAGTATGCGCAATCGCATCCATGCCGCAACGCTCTCCTTTACCCTAGGGCGGCTTTGTGCCGTCCCGACCCTTTTCCGCTCTTCCAACGTTCCTTTTTCGCACAAACCCATTGTACCAAATCCATAACAAATATGCAACACAAACCGAAAAATTCGTACAAAAAAAAGACACCGGAACGTCTTTCGGCGTTCCGGTGTCTTTTGAACTCAAATCACTTTGCCTGCGGATGAGCGGCGTCGTTGCGCAGGGCGCTTTCGCGGATCTTTTCCAGCGTCTGCTCGCTGAGGATGTGCTCTGCCTTGCAGGCGTCCTCGGCGGCGGTCTGCTCGTCCACGCCCAGCTGCACAAAGAAGTGGGTCAGCAGCTGGTGGCGGCTGTAAATGCGCTGAGCGATCTCCTGCCCGGGCTCCAGCAGGGTCAGGTTGCCCTCGCCGTCCACCGCGATATAGCCGTTCTCCCGCAGCTTCTTCATGGCAATGCTGACGCTGGCTTTGGTAAAGCCCAGCTCATTGACAACGTCAATGGAGCGCACTTTGCCCATACGCTGGCTCAGCATCAGGATCGTTTCAAGATAATCTTCCGCGGACTGGTGGATCTGCATGGTTTGTCCGGCCTCCTGCCTTATTCCCTCTGGGGGATTTTTCCGACAGGGGATGTGTACCCTCTGTCGTATGTTAAAGGATATCACATTTTTGCGGTTGATGCAAGCAATTCGCAGCAAGTTTGGTTAAACTAACCATATTTCTCTGCACAGAACTGCTGTTTTGTCGGTTTTGCACCGCCCCTGTTTTGTGCAAAGGGTGCAATTCTCGGCGTTTTGGCCTTACCGTGTGGCCAGATAGGCCGCAGGGCCTGCCTCGTACAGATCGCCGCCGTGGGCGTCCAGCACAACGGTCAGGGGCATATCCTGCACGGTCAGGCGGCGCACCGCCTCACAGCCCAGGTCCGGCCAAGCGATCACCTCCAGCGTCTGCACGCTTTTGGCCATCAGCGCACCGGCGCCGCCCAGCGCGGCCAGATACACCGCGCCGTTGCGCACCACAGCTGCCTTGACGGCGGCATCCCGCTTGCCCTTGCCGATCATGATCTTGTTGCCAAGATCCAGCAGCCGAGGGCTCATGGCGTCCATGCGCCCGCTGGTGGTAGGCCCTGCCGAGCCGATGACCTCGCCCGGGCGCTCCGGGGTGGGGCCTACATAATAGATAGCGCTGCCTTCCAGCGCAAAGGGCAAAGTCTCGCCCTTGTCCAGTGCTTCCATCATCCGCTTGTGTGCCTGATCCCGGGCGGTGTACACCACACCGGAAAGCAGCACGGTATCCCCCGCTTTCAGCGGGGCCAGATCCTGCGCGGTGCAGGGGGTGGTAATTTTATATTCCACAGCAATACTCCTTTGGCATCCTCGCCCTCTCCGTCATCGCTCACGCGATGCCACCTCCCCCAAAGTGGGAGGCCTTGGCAGTCCACACAAACTTTACCTCTTTGCCAAGGGCTCTCCCTTTGGGAGAGCTGGACGCGAAGCGGCCTGAGAGGGCGGAGTCTCTTACAGCTCCGCGCTGGCGCGGCGGGTCACATGACAGGAAACGTTCACAGCCACCGGCAGACCCGCCACATGGGTGGGCATCTGTTCAATGGCAAGGCCAAGGCAGGTGGTCTTGCCGCCAAAGCCCTGCGGGCCGATGCCCAGTGCATTGATGGCGGCAAGCAGCTCCTGCTCCAGCTGCGCATAGTAGGGGTCGGGATTGGGGATGTCCAGCGGGCGCAGCAGCGCCTTTTTGGCAAGATACGCCACCTTGTCAAAGCTGCCGCCCACGCCGATGCCCAGCACGATGGGCGGGCAGGGGTTGGAGCCGGCCAGCTTGACCGTCTCGATGACGAACTTCTTGAAGCCCTCCACGCCGTCGGCGGGCTTGAGCATCTGGATGCGGCTCATGTTCTCGCTGCCAAAGCCCTTGGGTGCCACCGTGATGCGGCAGCCCTCGCCGTCCACCAGATGCACCGTGATGGCGGCGGGGGTGTTGTCGCCGGTGTTGCCCCGGCGCAGCGGGTCGGCCACGATGCTCTTGCGCAGGTAGCCATCCGTATAGCCCCGGCGCACGCCCTCGTGGATGGCGGCTTCAAAGCTGCCGTCAATATGCACATCGGTGCCCAGCTCCACGAACACGCAGGCCATGCCGGTGTCCTGACAGATGGGCAGGTCTTTTTCCTTTGCGGCGCTAAGGTTCGACCACAGCAGGTCTAACGTGTTCTTTGCCAGCGGCCACGGCTCTTCCTCCCGGGCTTTTTCCAACGCGGCCTGCACGTCCTGCGGCAGCTGGGTGTTGGCCTTGATGCAGAGCCGCGCCACCGTATCCGTAATGCTCTGTGCGGAGATCGTTCTCATGCCTGTGTCCTCCGCTTACAGCCGTGCCACGCCGGTCTCGCGGGCAGCTTTTGCCACGGCATTTGCCACAGCCTCGGCCACGC
>ENA-ORLX01000178-ORLX01000178.1-human-gut-metagenome-genome-assembly--contig:-NODE-178-length-14839-cov-4.90686_pt1 | contig 14839 bp, 9 predicted proteins | sample MGYA00243014_ERZ508843 | MGnify/ENA primary metagenome ERZ508843 (study PRJEB26277, sample SAMN04329788) | human gut metagenome | biome: human-associated habitat | host: Homo sapiens | place: USA... | reverse complement strand
TCCAGCTCCCCTTCCCTTTCCCGGTGCGCGTGGAAACCTTGAAGACAAACAGTCGGAGCGAAACGAATGTTATCCACTTTAACAACCGCCTGTTTACCGCCGCAGTAGACTATCTGAACGCATTGCATCTGGAAGAGCTGAAGGAAGAGTGCATCCCCTTGAAACGCGCCTATGCCGATGTAGCCCAGGAGTCTCCCAAGACGGAAAACAAAGGCTATGTCAAAGTCTCCTTCCTGGAGCCCGATGAAGAACAGAACTATACGGAAAAAACCCTGTCGGCTATGGGCGAAGAAGTGCAAAGGCTGCTTTCGGAAGGCGTGAAGCTGAACGATATAACCATTCTTGTGCGCAAAAACAAGAATATACCACCCATTGTGGATTACTTCGACAAAGAGCTGCACCTGCCCGTTGTATCGTACGAAGCGTTCCGTTTGGATGCCTCGCTTGCCATTTGCATGCTGATAGATGCCCTGCGCTACCTGTCCAATCCGGAAGAGAAGATAGCAAGAGCCTCGCTAATCACGAATTACAGTTTGCAGATTACCGGTAAGGGAGAAGCAGAAGCTCCCCTTGCAGCGCCTGCCGACTGGCACAAACTGCTGACCGCCGATGCAAGGACCGCGCTTCCCGCAGAGTTCGTCGCCCGTATGGACGAATTGCGCCTGATTCCTCTGTACGAACTGTTGGAAGAACTCTTCACACTATTCGACATGGGGCGCATCGGAAAGCAGGACGCCTATCTGTTCTCTTTCTTCGATGCGGTGACAGAGTACCTGCAAAACAACTCTTCCGACCTCGACGGTTTCATCCGCTACTGGGACGAGACGCTTTGCAACAAAACCATTCCCAGCGGAGAAATGGACGGCATACGCATCTTCTCCATCCACAAGTCCAAGGGACTGGAGTTCCATACCGTGCTCATCCCCTTCTGCGACTGGAAACTGGAGAACGTAACATACAACCAACTGGGGTGGTGCACCGCCCCCGAAGCGCCGTACAATGCCATAGACCTTGTACCCGTCAACTACTCGTCCACAATGGCGGAATCCGTTTACCGGCAGGATTACCTCAACGAGCGGTTGCAGTTGTGGGTGGATAACCTGAACCTGCTGTACGTGGCATTCACCCGTGCCGGAAAGAATCTTATCGTATGGAGCCGGAAAGACCAAAAAGGCACTATGTCCGAACTTCTCTCCGCCGCCCTGCCCCAAGTGGCCAAAGCGGAAGAAGGCAGTTGGGACGAAGAAGGGAGCGTCTATGAAAGCGGAGCGGTATATCCGTCGGAAGAGGCGCTCCTTCACTGCGTTCAGAATGGAAAGGACAAGGATGCGGACACTCCGGACGGAAAAAGCCGCACTGTGAACAAGCTTGCACAGAAGCCCGTCAAACTTCCGGTACATACGGAAAGCATGCGCCACGACATCGAATTCCGGCAGTCCAACCGTTCCGCCGACTTCATAGCCGGAGTGGACGAAGCCGAGTCCGGCCGGCGCTTCATCAACCGGGGGCGTCTGCTGCATACGCTGTTCTCCGCCATTGAAACGGAAGCGGACATCGACGATGCCGTCAACCGTCTGGTATTCGAAGGTATCATCGGCCGTGCCGAGACAGAGGAAGAGATACGGGAACTCACCCGCAAGGCATTTGCACAACCGCAAATCAAGGACTGGTATTCGGGAACCTGGCAGTTGTTCAACGAATGCGACATCATCTGGCAGGAGAACGGAGAGCTCCGCAACCGCCGCCCCGACCGCGTAATGATGCGCGACGGTGCAATCGTGGTCGTAGACTTCAAGTTCGGCAAGCCCAACAAGAAATATAACAAACAGGTACAAGGGTATATGGAATTACTTGTCCGCATGGGATATGACGCCAATGCCATCAGCGGGTATCTGTGGTATGTAGAAGAAGAAATAATAGAGAAAGTATGAAAACATTCCTTCAATCAGTAGCCCAAGACCTATACTCCAAGATAGGGAACGACCTGTCGCGCACGGCAATCGTATTCCCCAACAAACGTGCCAGCCTGTTCTTCAACGAATACCTGGCGGCTCAGAGCGACCGCCCGTTGTGGTCTCCCGCATATGTCAACATCAGCGAACTGTTCCGCAGCCTTTCGCCTCTGAAACCCGGCGACCCTATCCGGCTGGTGTGCGAACTGTACAAAGTGTTCCGCGAAGAAACGCACAGCGAAGAGCCTCTGGATGATTTCTATTTCTGGGGCGAGCTGCTTATCAGCGACTTCGACGATGCCGACAAGAACCTGGTAGATGCCGACAAGCTGTTCAGCAACCTGCAGGATTTGAAGAACATCATGGACGACTACGACTTCCTCGACCAGGAGCAGGAAGAAGCCATACAACAGTTTTTCCAGAACTTCTCCATCGACAAACGCACGCAGCTCAAAGAGAAGTTCATCTCCCTTTGGGACAAGCTGGGAGACATCTACCGACACTACCGGAAGAACCTCTCCGAACTGGGCATCGCATACGAAGGCATGATGTACCGCCATGTAATAGAGGAGCTTGATACGGACCGGCTGCGCTACGACCGCTACGTATTCGTGGGCTTCAATGTGCTGAACAAGGTAGAAACCCGCTTCTTCCAACGCCTGCAGGATGCGGGCAAAGCCATGTTCTACTGGGATTATGACGTGTTCTACACCCGCCTGCCCCACGAACAGCAACCGCCCTACGTGCACGAAGCAGGCGAATTTATCCTGCGCAACCTGAAGCTGTTTCCCAACCAACTGCCCGAAACTGCCTTCGATGTCTTGCGGCATCCCAAGAAAATACGTTTCATATCCGCTCCTACGGAGAATGCGCAGGCCCGCTACCTGCCCCAATGGGTGCGCACGGTCGTGAAAAGCGATACCGAGGCAAGCAAGGAGAAGGAAAACGCCATTGTGCTATGCAACGAGGCACTGTTGCTGCCCGTGCTGCACTCCATCCCGCCGGAAGTGGAGAACGTAAACATAACCATGGGATTTCCATTGGCGCAGACACCCGTATACAGCTATATCAACGCCCTTATGGAACTGCAAACCGCCGGCTACCGCAGGGATACGGGACGCTATACCTACGAAGCCGCACTTGCCGTACTGAAGCATCCTTACACCCGGCAACTGTCCGCCACGGCCGAAGACCTGGAGAAGCAGCTCACCAAGGACAACCGCTTCTACCCTCTCCCGTCGGAGCTTAAAAAAGACGCTTTTCTCGAACAGGTATTCACCCCGCAGAACGGAACTGCTGCCATCTGCCGCTATCTCACCGAGCTGCTGCGCGAAGTGGCCGTCATATACCGTCAGGAGAAAGACGAAGAGGACATCTTCAACCAGCTCTACCGGGAGTCCCTATTCAAGGGCTACACCCTCATCAACCGCCTGCTCAGCCTGATAGAGAATGACGGGCTGAGCCTGCATACAGACACGCTGAAACGCCTGATGAACCGCCTGCTCACCGCCACCAACATCCCGTTTCACGGCGAGCCCGCCATCGGCATGCAGGTAATGGGCGTACTGGAAACGCGTAACCTCGACTTCCGCAACCTCATCATGCTGTCCCTCAACGAAGGGCAGCTCCCCAAGGCGGGCGGCGATTCGTCTTTCATCCCCTATAACCTGCGCAAGGCATTCGGCATGACTACCATCGAGCATAAGAACTCCGTGTATGCCTACTACTTCTACCGCCTCATACAGCGTGCGGAGAACATTACCTTGCTGTACAATACGGCATCCGACGGACTGAACCGGGGTGAGATGTCGCGCTTCATGCTCCAGTTTCTCGTCGAGTCTCCTCACGACATCTCACGCCAATATCTGGAAGCCGGGCAATCTCCCCAACAAAGCCTCAAGATTGAAATACACAAGACGGACGAGGTACTGCAACGGATGTACAATGCATACGACATCCGCCGGCATCCCAACGCACTCTTTTCGCCTTCGGCACTCAACACCTACCTCGACTGCCGGCTCAGGTTCTACTACCGCTACGTTGCCGGACTGAAAGCTCCCGACGAGGTAAGCGCAGAGATAGACTCCGCCCTGTTCGGTACTATCTTCCACCGTTCCGCCGAGCTGGTATACCAGGACCTCACAGCCAACGGAAAGGAGATACGCCGGGAAGACCTGGAGCAGTTGCTCTGCAACGACGTAAGGTTGCAGGCATACGTAGACACCGCCTTCAAGGAAGAGTTTTTCCATGTGCCTGCCGGCGAGCAACCCGAATACAACGGCACACAGCTTATCCACTCCAAAGTAATCGCATCCTATCTGCGGCAATTGCTCCGCAACGACCTGCAGTACGCCCCTTTCCGTATGGAAGGCATGGAACAAAAAGTAACGGAAACCCTGGAGATAGAGACTCCTTCCGGAATGCTTCCGCTGAATATCGGCGGAACGATAGACCGTATGGACAGCAAAGGCGATACCTTGCGCATCGTGGATTACAAGACGGGCGGCACTCCCAAGACTCCCGAAAGCATAGAGCAGTTGTTTACCCCTGCCGACAACCGTCCGAACTACATCTTCCAGACTTTCCTGTATGCTGCCATTATGTGCCGCAAGCAAGGACTGAAGGTAGCTCCATCCCTGCTGTACATCCACCGTGCGGCATCCGAGAGTTACTCGCCCGTTATCGAGATGGGCGCACCGCGCCAGCCCAAAGTGCCGGTCAACAATTTTGCGTTTTATGAAGATGAGTTTCGCGAACGGCTATCAGCGCTCCTGCAGGAGATATACAATCCCGAAGAGCCTTTTACCCAAACGGAAGATGCGAAGAAATGCGAATACTGTGACTTTAAAAGACTGTGCAAGAAATAGAGGAGCACAATATAAAACAATAGGGCAATTAAAGTAATAAAATCTGAGGAATCATATTGCAGCCAATATCACTTTAGCACCCTATTGTTTTATTGTACTCTTTTTTATTTCTTCAACGGGATGGAAAAATAGAATGTCGAACCCTCTCCTTTCTTGGATGTAAACCACAACTTGCCGCCACTCTTCACTGCAAAATCCTGACACAACAGCAATCCCAATCCGGAACCTTCTTCATTATTTGTGCCGAACGTACTGAAATGCGTATCTGTATGCAGCAGTTTCTGCTGTCCTTCTTCATCAATGCCGCAACCACTGTCTTTTACACTGACTACCACTGTATCTCCTTGCTCTTCCATCTTCACCAACACTTCCGAATTTTCGTTACTGAATTTAATGGCATTGCTCAGCAGATTGCGAATAATGGTTTTCAACATATCAATATCGGTACAGACAGGCAACTTCTCCGGCTTTTCTTCACGGATGGTAATTTTCTTCAAGCCGGCCACCATATTGAACACATCAATCACGCTGTCTACCACTTCCACGGCATCCACATCCTGATAGACAACATTCAGGTTGCCAATCTGGCTTTTTGTCCACTTCAACAGGTTATCCAGCAATGAAAACACATCTTCCGTTGTCCGGTTTGCCATTGTCAGCAGTTCGTACATCTCACCGCCAATCTTCTCAACGGGCAGATTGAGCATCAGCATGTTCAGCACCATCTTGATAGAGCCCATCGGAGAACGCAGATCATGGGCAATTACAGAATACAACTTGTCGCGCCCGGCAATGATGCGCTGCAACTCTTCCGTCTTATTCAGACTACTACGCTTAGCCACCACCAAAGCAACCTGATGGGTGACACGGATTATCAGCTCTTCCTAATTGAAAGGTCTGGAAATAAAGTCACTGGCACCCGCCTGAAACCCTTTCACTATATCCGTTGTACTGTTCAATGCTGTCAAAAAGATGATTGGAATATCCGCTGTATCGGGATTGGATTTGAGACGTTGCGCCACTTCAAAGCCGCTTAAATCGGGCATCATTACATCCAGCAGCACCAAATCCGGATGTTCTTTATCCACTTGTTCCAAGGCCTGCCGTCCGTTGTTTGCCGTAGCAATCGCAAACTTCTCATTTGTCAAGAGTACTTTCAACAACAATACGTTGGACATCACATCATCTACGATGAGGATTTTGTACTCAGAAGGATTTATTTCCATGTTCATCTTTGTATTATATTTTTTCCCGTTATAGGTACCATATTTATTCAGGAACGATACTTGCCGAAATATACAATCATGTGGAGCAAGCCTTCCTCCAACTCTATTACAGGCTGCCAGTCCAGTTTATGTTTGGCCAACGTAATGTCCGGTTTCCGTTGTCTCGGATCATCGTGCGGCAGTGGTTTGAATATCAGTTTTGATTTGGAACCTGTCAGCCTAATAACCTTCTCTGCCAGTTCAAGGATGGAAAACTCGTTGGGATTGCCCAAATTTACCGGGCCGATAAACCCTTCTTCCGTATTCATCATACGCACCATCCCCTCTATCAAGTCGTCCACATACTGGAAACTGCGGGTCTGAACACCCGAACCGTAAATCGTGATGTCCTTGTCCTGCAGTGCCTGGACCACAAAGTTGGAAACCACCCGCCCGTCGTCGGGCAGCATGCGCGGACCGTATGTATTGAAAATACGTATAATCTTTATGCGTATTCCGTTCTGACGGTAATAATCCATAAAAAGCGTCTCTGCGCAACGCTTGCCTTCATCATAACAAGAACGGATACCGATTGGATTTACATTTCCCCAATAACTTTCCACTTGGGGATGTATGACAGGATCGCCGTAGATTTCGCTGGTAGACGCCTGCATGATTTTTGCACCCGTCTTTTTGGCCAGCCCCAGCATATTGATGGCTCCCAATACCGAGGTTTTAATCGTTTTTATGGCATCGTGCTGATAATGTACCGGAGATGCGGGACAAGCCAGGTTATAAATCTCATCGACTTCCGCCTCGTAGGGCAATTCCACATCGTGAAGCACAAACTGAAAACGGGGATTTCCTTTCAGGTGGGCTATGTTCTCTTCCGAACCGGTGAAGAGATTGTCCAGGCATATTACTTCGTGTCCGTCCTTAATCAGCCGGGTACACAGATGAGAACCTATAAAGCCGGCACCACCGCTAACCAATATTTTTTTCATGCAGCACTTATTTCTGTGTCCGAAGACCATGCAACTTGTTTGTTCTGTTTATGTGCTGACAAATGTAGGCGATTTGGCTAAAATATGCAAGTTTGCAGGAGAATTATTTCAACTATCAAGGCATATATTCCGGCTTGTTGTCAGGAATACTGAAATCTTTATTGGCAAACAGGTCTGCCAAACCCGAAATTTGCTTCAGACGAAGCAGCTCGTCCCGGTCCATTCCTATGTTTTTCATAATCCACTGGTCGGACATACCGGCACGGTCCAGTTCGGCAACGATGTTGCACATCAACTCGATGTTATGCGCCCCGCGCGCACGGTTATGACGGATAGTGGACGCCATGCGGTTGGACAGCTCCTTATCAATTACAACAACCGGCAACAAACCGTTCTCACGCTGATAAATCCGCTTGGAAGTTTTCAATACCTGATAGCGGTGGTAGCCGTCTACCAATATATAGTTGTCTTTTTCTTGGTCGTAATAGCACACGCAGGGCATTGTAAATCCGTCTTCCCAGATGGACAGTTCCAGCAATTTCATTTCGGGCGGTGCCACTACATTGGGGTTATAATCATTGGCCTGTATCTTTTCTACGGGAATTGCTTTTACATTATATACCGGACTTTTATCTACACTCATAACATCATATTTTTGAATTGTTCCATTATCTTGTCTCGCTTGTATATCTCCTCTTTGGTCAGGGCAAACCCCATGTACTTGCACGCGTGGTCGTTCTTTAAGATACAGATGCACATGCGCTTGTAGGTAGGGATTTCCCTGAATTCCGTTATATCGATATCATCCAGATAATCCATGCGGACAGGTTTCTTGTTTGTCTTGTAATTGGTATGATTCATCACTTCGATGGGAATGCCTGCGTCTTGCAGCTTCTTTATGGTATTCTCGCCCAAGCATCCCCCTTTTGTCCGCCAGAATTCGATGCTGACGGTCAGCTTCTTCAGATAGTTGCGCCGGGTTTCTTCGGGCAAGGTGGAAAGCAGGAATTGCATAAAGCTCTTCCAGGTATACCCTTCGGGAATGCGTACGCTCTGCCAGCCCATGGCGTGAGTACCGCCATAGATACCGGTAAAGTTCACCCCGTTGACACGTCCTATCATCTTCCCCCAGGTATTGGGGTCTATCACTTTATACAATGCAAGGCTCTCCTGCGCCTCGCACAGAAACGGACTTGCCACACGCTGGCGCTCTATATTGACACCCGCCTTATAATACAAATCGTACAGATGGTTATAATCGAAGCCGAACTTACCGTTGGCAGTCCATATATCCGTCGTTTTCCAGTCGTAGATGGGATAAGCGTTGAATATGTCATTGCCTATTTTGGAAGTCCACCTGTAGTTATGGTACATCTGGTATTTACGGTTCAGATGAATACTGCGCCAGCGGTTGAAGCTTTCCTGCGTGCGGATGCCAATAAGGAAACAGGTGCGCACCGCATCTTTCCGCTGATGCAGCCATTTGGCAAAGTGCATCTGGAATTCGTAATCCCACATTTTCTCCGTATAGAAAGGGAACGCTTCTTTCGTATAAGAACCCTGCGGCATCTGACGCACCCAAAGCTCCTTCATACTCTCGTCCCAGGGACGCCAATAGCTCTGATACATGGATGTGCAGGTGGTGACCTTGAAAGGGACACATACCCGATAGACTTCCAGAATATCCTTATTGGCTTCCAATATACGGTCTACATAATCTATGGTTACGGTGTACTGTATCTCATAATCCATATGAAACACACACAATTTTCGCTTTAAATTATTACGCCGGATGTAATCTATGCACAAGTTCAGCAATACGCCACTGTCCTTCCCTCCGGAAAACGACACGCATATTGTATCGAACTCTTAAAAAATCAGTTCTAAACGTTCCTGCGCAAGATCGTATACATTTTTAGAAACAGCCATAGTTATCTGTCTTTTTTCATTTTCACGTAGCGAGTCCAGACTTTCTCCTCCGAAAAGCCTAATTCCTTAAAAAGAGAACAATGCTCCATGAAAGTAACCGATGTCAATTCCTTACCCGCAGTTGTATTCGATATAACCTTCTCCAATAATAGCTTCAGCGTGCTTTCATTGTTGTCCTCTACATAGTAGTTGTTAATGATACACTCTTTCTTCTTCTCTTCTACGGGTATAAAACCTATAACTTTCCTCTTTTCTACTGCCACAAACCAAACAAAATCTTCCGATGTACGAAACGGGTAGTTATAATTCTGCTTTAAGACATCGGGATTCATCACCAATGGCGCTACAAGCTCATATAGCCGCCTGTCTGTTCCCTTTAATTGTATAATTTGTATCATTCAGTATTATCGGTTTTATGTTTTGATTGTAAATTGTTCAAAGATAAATATTAAACTTTATGCCTTAAGTAATTTTTAAGCAGTTTTAAGAATAAAGATTCAAATTGTCGTAATTTATTATTTTTATACAGAATTTGTAATTCACTGATAATCAATAGGCACAAAAGTAAAATTATTCAGTATATGACTGAACCTATTTAAGTATACGACCGAAATAGGATGAGTATACGACTGAAAGGCATTCAGTATACAGCCGAATGTTTCAGCATTTTAAACTATAAACTATTTTCAATAAAACAGTTGTGTATCAGAAAGGATTAAACAATCTTATTTCACCCATATTCTTGCATTTTTAACGATTAAGGTATTATTAATTAAATAAAATTTATACATTTGCACAGCTTTTAAAAGTAGCCCGAAATTCTTTTAATCTATTCCGTTTTTCCATAATATTGAATACATAAGTAAACAACAAAACAATTATAAACAGTAAAATTATGATGCTAAACACAAAGAAAAGACCGCTTATAGCTGCGGCCCTATTACTGACATCGTTCGGAATAACCACATCGTGCATCGATAACAGTTATGACCTGAACAAGGACATCGACATGACAATCAGTGCAGGTGGCGAACATCTGGCAATTCCCGTGGGATATACGGAGAAGATAACATTGGATAAAATCATCGAACTGGACGAGGGGGATGATTTGCAGATTGTGGATGGAGAATATCATCTGCTGAAAAAGGATAATATTGATGAGACGAATACGTCGGTGGGAACTGTTACGGTTGCAGAGTCCGAGAATATTATTGATGCGATTACGCTATTGGTTTCCGGAGCCACAGCTCGTGTATCAAATGCACAATCAGAAGGCAAAATTAACGCCGAAGCTCACAACGTGGATAAAGCCGTCATAGAAATCGGCTCCTTAGCTGCCGATATGCCAACGACCCTGACTCTTAAATTAGAACTTGGCGATGAAATTTCAACCTCATTGGTTGAAGTTGGAACTATGACAATCAACTTCCCGGACTTCATACAGTTCGAGAAAGAGAACGGACTGAACGGACAGACCCTTACCATGACCAATGTACAAATAAGGCCCTCCGGGTTTACAAAAGAACTGAAAATCAACAAATACGTATTCGGAAGCACATACGGTGAAGGAAATAGAGTTGAAGAAAAGGAAGGTGATAGAATTCTTAAAATCGAGAACCAAAAGATAACGATAGAAATGCAAGATATATATGTAGATAATCCCCAAGGTAGCGGTTCTTTAAGTATCACCCCCACAGTCACCCTTGCAGAAATGGCTGTAAGCGAAGTTTACGGCACCATCCAGCCTGACATCGACGTGAAGCCTACCGAAGTGGAACTGAACAATCTGCCCGACTTCCTGCAAGACGATGAAATAAGACTGGACATCACCAATCCTGTGTTCTCATTCAATGCCAACAATCCACTGAACACGGATGTAGAAATGGATGGTGTCCTGACCGGATATAAAGACGGTAAAGTAACCAAAATCGTAAAAATAGGAAGCGGTAACGGTGGTGCATCCATCACATTAAAACCCAGCGGAGACAAGCAACAGACAATTTCAATAGTACGTGATGAGCAAACGGTGGTTGAGTCAAATGCAACCAAAGTTGTCGTGCCCAATCTGAATGATATTATCGAAACGATACCCGACCACATCAACGTTGAGCTAAAGCCGGCCGTAAAGACAGAACAGTATTACACCGTCAATTTAGGACAGGACTACACGCTGAACAGCGCATACGACATCGACATCCCCCTGAGCTTCGGCAGCAACCTGAAAATCGTGTATGAAGAAACACTCGATAACTTCGACCTCGACCTTGAAGATGTAGAGATCAAAAAAGCCGTTCTTTCCATAAATGCCGTCAACACCATTCCTTTGGCAATGGAAATCAAGAACGACAACGTAAGCGCACTGGATGCCAACGGAAACGTGATAAAAGACATCGACGTAACCGTAGAGGGAACCATCACGGAAAGCAAAGACGGCAAGACCGAAGTTTCAAGCGCGCTCAATGTCAACTTGAACGAAACGGCGGAAGGCGCCATCAGCAAGCTGGACGGCCTGAAGCTGAAGATAACAGCCGTGCCCGGACAAGCCACCGATGTTCAGTTGCTAAGCACACAATGGATGCAGCTTAAAGACATGAAACTCAAAATTCCCAACGGCATCAAAGTAGATTTGAACTAAGGGAAATTATTTCATGCGATACAGACAAAAGATTCAACAATCATATATAACGAAACGAATGAAAACAAATGTTTTAGCGATTATACTGTCCGGAGCCGTAGCGACACTTGCAATCGGCGATGCGATGGCACAGACACAGAACAGCCGTTCAACCTATTTTCTGGAAGGAAGTACCTACCGTCACGAACTAAACCCCGCCTTTATGGGCGAACGCGGCTACGTCAGTTTTCCCGGCTTGGGCAATCTTACAATCGGCGCGCAATCCACAGGCGGTGTAGGCGACTTTATCTTCAAGAAAGCCAACGGTGACCTCACCACCTTCATGAACGAGGAAGTAAGCAGCGCCGAATTCCTGAAAGGACTGCCCAAAAGACTGAAAGTAGGTGTCAACGTAGACGAATCGATTCTTTCCTTGGGCTTCCACGCCTGGGGCGGTTTTAACACACTCGGCATCTCCGTAAAGTCCAATACCAACGTTTTCATGCCCGATGAACTTTTCAAGTTCATGAAAAACGGGGTAGCCAGCGAAACGGGAAGCAGCTACAACGTGAAGAACGTGAACATCGTATCTACCAACTATGCGGAAATCGCTTTCGGCCATGCACGCGAAATCAACGAACGCCTCACGGTAGGCGCCAAAGTAAAAGCGCTCGTGGGACTGGCAAAAGCAACCATGCACATTGACGAACTGAACATTCTCGCCTCTCAGGACCAATGGACCATCACTCCGAAAAATGCCGAGCTTTACATGTCTGCCAAAGGCCTCATCGTGCCCACCAAAGGCGAAACCGGCAACTATCAGGAAGACGACTATATCCTGGACGCCAACGGAGACAGAACCCCGATACTGAAAGACGGAACCGACGGACAGATTTCATACGATGACATCGATTTCGATACGGACAACCTCGGCCCCACAGGTTTCGGTATGGCTATTGATTTGGGAGCGACCTACAAACTGAATGACGAATGGACCTTCTCCGCCTCCTTGCTCGACCTCGGTTTCATTTCATGGAAAAACACCACCAAAGGAACAATGAGCAAAGACTTCACGTTCAACGGTTTTAGCGACATCTCCGTGAAAGACGACGGAACCGACAACAACAAGAAACTGGACACCCAAGTGGACGAATTGGTAGATGACCTGGCAGATCTGGCAAAATTTGATAAAGCAGGGGAAGGATTAAAGCGTACCACCGCCCTTGCAGCCACCCTGCACCTGGGCGCTCAATATACCCTGCCCGCTTATGACCGTCTGAGCTTCGGCTTCCTCTCTACCACCCGCATGCAAGGCAAGCACTCATGGACGGAAGCACGCGTTTCGGCAAATGTTGCCCCTCTCTCCTGGTTTGAAGCATCGGTAAACTACGCCTTATCCAACTTCGGCTCCGATGCCGGCATCATGCTGAATTTCCACCCGCGCGGTTTCAACTTCTTCATCGGTGCAGATGTTCCCATGTGTAAATACGAACCGGCCTACTACGCTCCTATCAGCCGTGCAGCCGTCAACGTAAATATGGGTATCAACTTTACATTCGGCCCGAAGCCCAAGCGTAAATACAAAAAGGTAGAACCCCAATCTCTCTTAATTTATCAACCATATCAAGAAGAATATGAAAAAGATATATTGTCTGCTGTTTGCCATGCTGCCATTGGCTGCATGGGCAGGTGAGGTAAAAGTCACCAAGCCGGTGCTGACTCTGGAAAACGATACGCTGACCCTGGACTTTAAGTTTAATATGGAAGCCGTAAAAGTCAACAGTACCCAGTCTTACGCCTTTACTCCGGTATTGTTTGCGGGAAAGAACTGCAAGACCTTGCCGCCTGTTGTCGTCACCGGTAAAAACAAGTTCAAGATGCGCCACAAAGACCGTAAGCTTGCCAGGAAAGGCGATTACAATGCGCCTTATACCATTATTAAAGGCAAGTCTGCCGACCGCCGGAACCTCGTGAACTATACCGTATGCCTCCCCTACGAAGAATGGATGAGCCAGGCGGATATGTGGATATTGCAGGAAGGCAGGAAAGACTGTCTGCTGGATTTACCCGAGATTCAGGTGATAGAACCGGTAGTTGTGGTAGAAGAAGAACCATTGCCGCAGAAAGGTTCCATCTGCGAACCCTGCATGAAAATGGTATCCTTCATCACCCCGACAGAAAAGCCGTTGAAAGTGCGCTCTGAACAAAACACCCTGTATATAGAATATGCAGCGGGCGGAACGGAATTCAAAGCCGATTTCAAAAACAACTCCGCTGAGCTTCAAAAGCTGAAGGAAACCCTGAACCCGCTGACCGAAGGCGACTTGGTTACTTTCAAAGCCATCAACATATGCGGCTATGCTTCACCCGACGGCTCTGCCAAGCCCAACGACCGCGTAGCCACAAAACGCGCCGACTCTTTCTCCCTCTATCTCAGCGGAAGTTATCACTTCCCGGACAGCATACTGAACGTAACATCAGCCGGTGAAGACTGGGACAGCCTTGTCAAGATGCTTGAGGAAGACAAGCCCGACTATGCGGGCAAAGCATTGGAAATAATCAATAAGTACACCAACCCCGATGTACGTAAAGCCAGACTGAAATCAGGACTGGGCAGCGCTTCCTACCGTGCCAAGATGAATGAATATTATCCCCGCCTGCGTCGTCTGTCTATCGCCATAGATTACGAAATACGCGAAGTACGCAACTCCGAAGCCGCAACGTTAATTTACACCAATCCCAAGATGCTGAATCTGCAGGAAATGTACGGCGTAGCCAAGAACTTCCGGCCGGGTACGAAAGAATACAGGGAAGTGTACGAAATAGCCGCTACCAATTATCCCACAGATATTGTGGCAAATATCAACGCTGCCTCTGCCAACATCGTTTACGGTGACTTTGACCGCGCGCAGCAATACATAGAAAGGGTAAAAGACGATCCTCGTGCATGGAACAACCTGGGCGTGCTGGCATGGCTGTCGGGCGACTGTGAAATAGCAAAGGAATGGTTCACCAAAGCTTTGACCATAGAACCGGAAAAGGCACAGGAAAACTTGAATAAGATAAAGTAACATACGCATCTTTGCGTAAAAGATAAAAGAGTTGCAATAACGGGACAGTTCCCTATATTGCAACTCTTTTTTTAATATATCCTATATCGGCAACCTCTTTATTGTGCCTTTCTTACAACAGACAGCATTTTGCGTGCATAACACCATACTACGCAATAGGCAGCCAAAGGTACGATAAACGCCATCACCATTGTTGT